>Ga0207416_1000117_pt1 | contig 146889 bp, 120 predicted proteins | sample PaiPotPPM11metaG_FD_184107 | JGI IMG/M metagenome (GOLD analysis project Ga0207416, IMG submission 184107) | Iron sulfur acid spring bacterial and archeal communities from Banff, Canada, to study Microbial Dark Matter (Phase II) - Paint Pots PPM... ...
AAGTGCCATGCGCGCACACGGCGCGGACGCTGCCGTCATTGTTGCTTATGGCTTGATCCTGCCGAAAACGGTTCTGGATGTTTTTCCGCTCGGCTGTTTCAACCTGCATGCTTCGCTCTTGCCGCGCTGGCGCGGCGCGGCTCCGATCCATCGCGCCATCATGTCGGGCGACCGCGAGACCGGCGTGATGGCGATGAAGATGGAAGAAGGTCTCGATACCGGCCCCATTGCCATGGCGGATCGCGTGAAAATTGAACCGGACATGACGACCGGCGAATTGCACGACACGCTCGCCCCGCTCGGCGCCAAGCTGATGCTGGTGGCGCTCGGCGCGCTCGAACGGGGAACGTTGCAATTGACGCCGCAGGCGGCGGACGGCGCGACTTACGCCAGCAAGATCGACAAGAGCGAGACACGTATCGACTGGACCAAGCCGTGGAACAAGGTCCACGACCATTGCCGCGGACTGTCGCCATTTCCCGGCGCCTGGTTCGAGCTTCCCGGAGGAGGCCGCGTCAAGGTTCTGCGCACGACCATGGGCGACGGCGCGGGCGCGCCCGGTTTGGTGCTCGACGGCAGACTGACGATCGCGTGCGGTGAGGGCGCTGTGCGCCTTGTCGAATTGCAACGCGCCGGCAAGCAGCCGATGCAAGCGGATGAATTTTTGCGCGGCACGCCCGTCGCGCGCGCCACCGTATTGACCTGAGCGGCCGCGCTGATGCCCCGCTACAAGCTCACCATCGAATATGACGGCACGAGTTTCGTCGGCTGGCAGGCGCAGGACAACGGCGTTTCGGTGCAGGGCGTCCTCACCGAGGCCGTCGCCGCGTTTGCCGGCGAGCGCGTCATGGTTTCCGGCGCCGGACGCACCGATACCGGTGTGCACGCTCTCGGCCAGGTTGCGCATATCGATCTCGCCAAGGAATGGGATGTCGACCGCGTGCGCGACGCGATCAATTTCCATCTGCGCCCGCAGTCCGTCGCCGTGCTCAAGGCGGAGCATGTTGCGGCCGATTTCGATGCGCGCTTCTCGGCGATCAAGCGGCATTATCTGTACCGCGTCGTCAACCGCCGCGCCGATCTGACGCTCGACCAAAACCTCGCTTGGCGCGTGCCGCGCCCGCTCGACTGCGCAGCAATGCACGCCGCGGCGCAAAAACTCATCGGCAAGCACGACTTCACCACGTTCCGCTCGACCGAGTGCCAGGCAAAATCGCCGGAGAAAACGCTCGACCGCCTCGATGTCGCCCGCGACGGCGACGAGGTGCGCATCACCGCCTCGGCGCGCTCGTTTCTGCAGCATCAGGTGCGCTCGATGGTCGGCTCGCTCGTCCATGTCGGCGAAGGCAAATGGAGCGTCGGCGATCTTGCCGACGCGCTCGCCGCGCGCGACCGCACCCGTTGCGGCCAGGTCGCGCCGCCACACGGGCTTTATTTGGTGCGGGTGGATTACTAGGTCCTGGTATCGGACCGCGAAGCGCAGATGGACGTGTAATGCCGGACAGTGATGTTGAAGTCGTCGTTGTCGGCGGCGGTGCGGCTGGTATCGCAGCCGCCAAGCGGCTTTGCCGAGCGTCGATCCGCTGTCTCCTTGTCGAAGCGCGTCCGCGCCTTGGCGGGCGGGCCTACACGGTGACAGACGCTTCAGGCTTCACGCTCGACCTCGGCTGCGGCTGGCTGCATTCGGCCGATCGCAATCCATGGGTGCGCGTTGCGGAAGAAGAGGGCGCTACGATCGACAAGACCCCGCCGCCATGGCAGCGCCGAACGCTGCAGTTCGGTTTCCCGCGCGCCGAGCAAAATGAGTTTCAAGAAGCGATGAGCGAATTCTTCACGCGGCTGGAGCAGGCGGCGCAGGGCGACACCGACGTTGCCGCCGCAAGCTTGCTCGAGCCGGGTGGCCGCTGGAATGGACTCATTAATTCCGTCGGCACTTACATCAGCGGCGGCGATCTCGATCGGCTGTCAGTGAAGGATTTCGATCGCTACGAGGACAGTGGCGTCAATTACCGTGTCTTCAAAGGTTATGGCACGCTCATCAGCGATTACGGAGCCGATGTGCCGACGACGCTCGACTGTCCGGTGTCCGCCATCGACCATCGCGGCAAGCGATTGCGGATCGAGACGAGCAAAGGCGCGATTGCAGCCGATCAGGTCATCGTGACGATCCCGAGCGCGGTGCTCGCGGCTGAGCGGATTTTATTCGCGCCCGCGCTCGCGGGAAAAATCGCGGCGGCGCGCGGTTTACCGCTCGGCCTCGCCGATAAATTGTTCATCTCGCTCGACGGCGCGGACGAGTTTGAAAAAGAGACACGGCTGTTCGGGCGCACGGATCGCAAAGGCACCGGCGGCTATCATCTGCGGCCGTTCGGCCGGCCGCAGATCGAGACCTATTTCGCCGGCGGCCTCGCCACCGCGCTTGAAGCAAATGGCGACCGCGCGTTCTTCGACTTCGCTGTGTCAGAGCTTGTCGGCTTGTTCGGCAGCGATTTCGCCCAGCGTCTGAAGCCGATCCAAGTTCATCGCTGGGGGCACGATCCGTTTGCGCTCGGCTCTTATTCGTTCGCCCTACCTGGGTTTTCCAATTGCCGGCAGACGCTAGCCGAGCCGGTCGACAGCCGGTTGTTTTTCGCCGGCGAGGCGTGTTCGGAGCACGATTTCTCGACCGCGCATGGCGGCTGGCTGACCGGCGTCGCGGCAGCGGACCAGGTGATCGCGGTGCGAGAGAAATCTTAAACCGTCATTCCGGGGCGCGCGAAGCGCGAACCCGGAATTATGTGGTTATGGATTCCGGATTCCGGCCTTCGGCCGGCTCCGGATGACGGCTAAACGAAATACTTCTCGATAATCCGCCGATAGACCGCCGTTAGCGTGACGAGGTCGGCCACCGGCGTGCGCTCGTCGACCGCGTGCATGGTCTGCCCGACCAGGCCGAATTCGAGCACCGGGCAATAATCCTTGATGAAGCGCGCGTCGGACGTGCCGCCGCTCGTGGACAATTTCGGCTTATGTCCGGTGACTTCGGCGATGGCGGCAACAGCGAGATCGGTGAATGGCCCCGGCTTGGTGACGAACACATCGGCGTTGGATGACTGCCATTCAAATGAATATTTTATGCGCTCGCCCGCCGCCGCCTTGGCGCGCTGTTCGATCAGCGTCTTCAGTGTGCTGAGCGTGTGGCAATCGTTGTAGCGGATGTTGAAACGCGCGCGCGCTTCGCCCGGAATGAGATTGACGGTCGGATTGCCGATATCGATCGAGGTAAATTCGAGATTCGACGGCGCGAACTGCGCGCTGCCTTCGTCGAGCGGGGCCTGCAAGGCGGCGATCAGCGTGACGAGCCCGCGCACAGGATTGTCGGCACGCTCGGAATAGGCGACATGGCCCTGGCGGCCGGTGACGACAAGCGTGCCGTTGAGCGAGCCGCGCCGCCCGGCCTTGATGGTATCGCCGACAATTTCGACATTGCTCGGCTCGCCGAGAATGCAGTGATCGAATGTCTCGCCGCGTTCGGCCACCCATTTCAAGAGCTTGACGCTGCCGTTGACGGCGACGCTCTCTTCGTCGCCGGTGATGAGAAACGAAATCGAGCCTTTCGGCTTGCCGTCATGCTTGCCACCCTGGGCGGCGAGATAATCGAGCGCTGCCGCGACGAAACAGGCGATGCCGCCTTTCATGTCGACGGCGCCGCGGCCGTAGAGCATGTCGTCTGCGACCTCGCCGGCAAAAGGCGGATGCGACCACGTTGCCTCATTGCCCGTCGGCACCACGTCGGTATGTCCGGCAAACAACAGGTTCGGCTTGGCGATGCCGATGCGTGCGTAAAGATTGTCGACCGGCGCGGTGCCGGCCTCGGTGAAAATCGTGCGCTGCACCTCAAAGCCCGCTTGCGCCAGCAGCCCTTGCAAAAAGCTGAGCGCACCACCGTCCTCCGGCGTGACGGAGCGGCAGCGGATCAGATCGCGGGCGATGGCTATGGGATCGGCGGTCATTGTGGTCTCAAACCGTGCTGAGCGGGTCCGGTCCGTATTGGTTCGGACCGTCCACGCCTTTGCGAAAGCCAAGTTCGACCAGCAGGAAAAGCGCGAGGATCGTAAACGGCACCGCGATCAGCACCGAAACCGCGCTGGGCTGATCCTCGGTGCCGGTCATTTCCAGAACCGTGAGCAGATCGAGCACAGCGCTGGCGCCGAAGAAGGCGATCAGAAACAAGAGCGGCATGTTGCGGTCATGTGCGCGCTTCACCGCGACTGCGAATTCCGGATAGGTGCAGGCCAGATCGACGATGGCGCTGAGCCGGTCGCCTTGAATCTCTACGGCGAGAAAGTGGACGAAAATCTCGGCGACGGTGAGCACCGCCGTCGCGATCCAGAACGTCTTGCGGCTGATGCGGCCGTCGAAAGTGTTGTAGAGAAAAGCCCAGTCCATGAAAGCCCAATCCAAAGCTCAATCCAAAGTTCAATCCATGGCACGACCGGGTTGGAAGACCTGGTGGCTTTTAATCTCGCAGCAGCTCGTTGATGCTGGTCTTGGCGCGCGTCTTTTCGTCGACGCGCTTGACGATGACGGCGCAGTAAAGGCTGGGCGCCGGTTCGCCTTTCTTGTTCGGCTTGCCGGGAAGCGTGCCGGGCACGACCACGGAATAAGGCGGCACTTCGCCTTGCAGAACCTCGCCGGTATCGCGATCGACGATCTTGGTCGAGGCGCCGAGAAACACGCCCATCGACAGCACCGCGCCTTCGCGCAAGATGACGCCTTCGGCAACTTCGGATCGCGCGCCGACGAAACAATTGTCCTCGATGATCACAGGACCCGCTTGCAGCGGCTCGAGCACGCCGCCGATGCCGGCGCCGCCGGAGATGTGACAGTTCTTGCCGATCTGCGCGCAGGAGCCGACGGTCGCCCAGGTGTCGATCATGGTGCCGGAATCGACATAGGCGCCGAGATTGACGAAGGACGGCATCAGCACCACGCCGGGCGCGATATAGGCCGAGCGGCGCACCACGCAGCCGGGCACGGCGCGAAAGCCGGCGCTGCGGAAGCTATTGTCGCCCCAGCCGTCGAATTTCGACGCCACTTTGTCCCACCATACCGCCTGGCCCGGCCCGCCGCCGATGACCGTCATGTCGTTCAGGCGGAATGACAGCAGCACCGCCTTCTTGAGCCATTGATTGACGCGCCAAGTTCCGGGCGATGCACTGTCCGGCGCCCGCTCCGCGACACGCGCCGCGCCGCGGTCGAGCAGGTCGAGCGCCTGTTCGACCGCCTCGCGGACTTCGCCTTTCGTGGACGGGCCGATCTGGTCGCGCCGCTCGAAAGCGGCGTCGATCGTTTCGGCCAGTTTGTCCGTGGTCCCGGCTGACGACATCGAAGCTGACGACATGGAATCTGACCTGGACAGTTGCCCCTGCTGCGCGGTTTGTCGGGGCCGGGGCCTGCGATGTCAAGTTGGCGTCAAAACCGCCATCACGTCGCGCAAGAATCCGGCGAGATCGTCGGTGACATGGTCGACATGCGGCGCATCGCGCCCGGTCAGCTCCCAGTCTTCGCGCAGCACGACGCGCGCGCCTTGCGGCACGACCAGCACCGTTGTCATGCCGAGCGCGTGCGGCACTTCAAGATTGCGGGCGAGATCCTCGAACAGCACGGCGTTCTTCGGGTCGACCGTGTGGCGCGCAAGGAAACGCTCGTAGACCGCCGCATTTGGTTTCGGTTCGAGCTCGGCTGACTTGATGTCGAAAATGTCCTCGAAATGCTTTTCGATCCCAAGCCGCTGCAACACCTCTTCGGCATGATGCCGCGTGCCGTTTGTCAGAATGAGCTTACGGCCGGGCAGCTCTGCGATGGCTGAGCCGAGCGCGGGATTGGGCGTTAGCGGCGAATAATCGATCTGATGCACGATCTCGAGGAACTCGTCGGGCTCCAAGCCGTGCTCTTTCATCAATCCGCGCAGCGTCGTACCGTAGCGCCGGTAATAGTCTTTCTGTAGCCGGAACGCTTCGTCATGCGTGATCTTGAGCAAGCCGACGATGTAATTGCGGATGCGCACATCGACCTGCTGCCAAAGATTGAGGTGATGCGGATAGAGCGTGTTGTCGAGATCGAACACCCAAGTCGCAATACGTCTGAAGGCTTCAATATGTTTGAAACCGGGTTTGCCGAAACCGCGGGCGGGCTGTTCCATCATCTCTTGAAGACCGGCGTTAGCCTGCCTCACGCCACGCGGTCGAGGGGACCAAGCCCTGAAGCGCGCCGTCGTGCAAGGCCACCGGATCGCGCTCGCCTTCCATGGCAACGCGCAGCACACTGCGCGCCAGCTCGTCCGGCTTTACCGTCGTGTTGCCGATCGACTTCAGCGTCAGCCACGCCTCGTCAAAGGCGGCTTCCAACACGATGAGCGTCTGAGGGTCGAACGAACTGTTGTGGAACCCGCGCATGGTTCCAACCTCACAACTTCGGTGCGTGCATGTTTCGTGGATACCCGGCGAATCGTGGGCGCGAAACTGGCCGAGTTTGTGACACGGCCGAGCGATCAAGATCAACTGCATTTGAACTTTGCGTCATGTCGCACTCCACCGGCTGCGCCGAGCTCATGGCGACAAACGCGTTATGGCGACAAAAGTGTCATATTTTTAGGTTGCCCAAGTCTTAAGCGGTGCTAAGCGCTTGTTCGCTTAGGCATTCAAGCGCGGCAAGAGCCGGGCGGCGTTGCCGGAAGCGATCGCCGCAAGATTGTCCGCCCCAAGATTAAGCCGCTTCAGGTTTTCGATCTGATTGAGCGGGAAATACGGATAGTCCGTGCCGTAAGTGATTTGCGAGAACGGCACGAGGCTGGTCAGCGCGGCGATCGCGGCGGGATGGGTCGCGTTTGCCGTATCGTAATAGAGCCGGCGCAATTCGGCTTCGATCCCGTCCGGCGCGAAACCGCCGGGCGCGCGCGCCTTCTGGTCGTAAAAGGCTTCGATGCGGCCGGCGAGGAACGGGATCGTGCCGCCGGCATGCGAGAACAGCCATTTGATGTCGCGCAGCCGCGCGAACGTGCCGCTCAGCAAAAGGCTGGTAACGGTGCGCGTCGTGTCGTGCGGCACTTCGATCACGGCGGGGAACGCGCCGACGCTGAGGCGGCCGCAGCAGCTCGCGACCAGCGGATGCACATAGACCACGGCCTTGCGCCGGTTGAGCTCTTCGAGGATCGGCTTGTAGGCGGCGTCGCCGAGCCACTTGTCTCCATAGTTGGTTTGCAGATTGACGCCGTCGGCTTTCAGAGTGTCGAACGCGTATTCGATCTCTTTCAGCGTGGCATCGGCATTGAGCATCGAGAGCGGCGCAAACAGTCCGTAGCGGCCGGGCTTGCTTTGCACCATCTCGGCGGCGAAGTCGCAGCATTGCCGCGCCATGTCATGCGCCGCCTGCGCATCGGTGTCGAACCACACGCCTGGCGTCGACGCGAGCGACAGGATGCTCGTCGTGATGCCGTTCTTGTCCATTTCTTCGATGTCATGCTCGCGCGTCCACGACAGCTGCACGCCGAAATGCGGAATCTTGCGCTGATCCTCCCAGTCGGACCACGCCTTCTGGTAGGCCGGCGGATAGAAATGATGATGTGTGTCGATGAGCTTTGCCGGTGCAGCTTGCGCCGGCGACTTGGCACCCGGGAGCACTGCCGCCGCGCCGAGCGCCGCGGCGCTTGCCAGAAATTGCCGGCGCGACGAGTGGCAGCCGCAGCTGAATGACAATTTTCCCGACTTGCGGGCCGGTTCATTGCATAGAGGCGCAGGTGCGCTGTCTTGCTCGCTCATAGGTTTCCTCCCAGGGCTGTATTTAAATTTTCTTTTGGGCATGATCTTATCGGAAAACCGGTTTCCACTTTTCCGGATCATGCTCTAGATTACAGAACGTCGCGGCGGCGCTGTAAAGCACCTTTGCCGAGAAGCCGCGTCAGCGCAACAATTGGAACGCGACCAGCGAGCCAAGCATGATGGCGCTGCCCAGCCCTTGGATCGGCGTCATCGCGTCGCCGAGGACGAGCGTGCCGAGAATGGTCGCCGTCAGCGGCTCGAGATTGAGGATCAATGCCGTGCGGAACGGTCCGATGCGCATCGTCGATATGAAGATCAGCAGGATGCCGGACGTCGTCGCGAGGCTCATCACGACCAAAGAAGTCCAGCCGATGCCGGTCTGCGGCATGTTCCAGTTTTGCACGACAAGTGAGGCAACGATGAATATCGCGGTCGACGAGATCATCGAATACCAGGTCGTCAGCCGCGCATCCGCGCCGACCAGATAGCCGCGCGTGGCGAGAAGGACGGCGACGCGCCAGCAGCCGGCGCCTATCCCATAGGCGACGCCGGCGAGCGCCAATCCCGCCGGATGCGCGCCGATCATGATGGCGAGGCCGGCAAAAGCGGCGACGGCGCACAGCGCGCCTTTCCAGCGCAGCGGCTCGATGCCGAACAGCGACGCCGCGATCCCGGTCAATATCGGATAGGTGAAATAGGACAGGATCGCGGTCGACACATCGACCGCCTCGATGGCCTTGAACAGACAATAGATCAAGCCGGCGAACATGACGCCGATGGCCATCGAGATCCAGCGCACGCGCGCGTCGGCTGTGGGCTTCTTGCCGAAGCGAAGCCAGGTCGCGACGAAGATCAGGCCGACGACGCTGCGGAACGACAGCATGGAGAGCACGTCGGCACCCGATCCCAATACGATTTTCGACAGGACGTCGGAAATTCCAAGCGACGCGCCCGCCGCTATTCCGGGAGCAAGCGGCAGCAGAAAGTGCTCGGCTGGCGCTGCGGTTTGGGCCGCGGCGGATTCCGATTGTGGCCCAGAGTTGTGTCCGCCCATGATTCTTTTGTCATTGGCGATCCTTTTTTGGGGATCGCGGATCAGTTATGGATGAGCGTGCCGGCGCCGAGTTCTGTGAACAATTCGAGCAGCACCGCGTGCGGCACCTTGCCGTCGAGAATGACCACGCCTTCGACGCCGCGGTCGAGCGCGTCGATGCAGGTCTCGACTTTCGGAATCATGCCGCCGGAAATGGTGCCGTCGGCGATCAGACGCCGCGCGTCGTCGACCGATAATTCCTTGATGAGCGTCTTCGACTTGTCGAGCACGCCCGGCACATCGGTCAGCAGCAGAAAGCGCTTAGCCTTCAGCGCGCCGGCAATGGCGCCGGCAAAGGTGTCGGCATTGACATTGAAGGTGCCGCCGTTTGCGGCGGCGGCGACAGGCGCCAGCACCGGAATGAGCTCGCGGCCGAGAATTTGATCGAGCACCATGGTGTCCACCTTCTCCGGCTCGCCGACGAAGCCGAGATCGACCACGCGCTCGATCTCCGAGCCCGGATCGACCACGGTGCGCGTCAGCTTGCGCGCGGTCACCATGTTGCCGTCTTTGCCGCTCAGCCCGACGGCCTTGCCGCCGGCTTCATTGATGTAGCCGACCATCTGTTTGTTGATCGAGCCGGCCAGCACCATCTCGACGATTTCGAGCGTCGCGGCATCGGTGATGCGCAAGCCGGCGGCATATTGCGACTGCACGCCGACGCGCTTGAGCATAGCCTCGATCTGCGGGCCGCCACCATGTACGACAACCGGATTGATCGCGGTCTGCTCGAGAAGCACGATGTCGCGCGCGAATTGGCGCGCCATATTCTCCTCGCCCATGGCATGCCCGCCGTATTTCACGACGACGATTTCCTCGTCGTAGCGCTGCATGTAGGGCAGGGCTTCGGAGAGGATGCGGGCCTGTACCTCGGGGCTGGTCGTTTCGTCCGTGCTCATCGCATTCATCTTTCCGGCAATCGGCGCAGTCTATCTAGCCGCGTGACAGCCGCACGACAATAACAGGCCAATAACTGTCCTCATCTACCGGCCCCGCTCGGCGAGAAGCCGTGCAATCGCGGCACGCAACTGCTCCATGCCGGCGCCGGTGTGTGACGAGGTCGCGATCAGATCGGGAAACGCCGCCGGCCGCTTCCGCATTGCCGCCGTGACCTCCTCGATCCGCTCGGCAAGCTCCGTCTCGCCGACTTGGTCGCATTTCGTCAGCACGATCTCGTGGCTGACGGCAGCTTTGCCGAGCGTGTCGAGGATGCTGTCGTCGGTGTCCTTAAGGCCGTGGCGCGCGTCGATGAGGACATAGACCCGCGCCAGCGTGGCGCGCCCGCGCAGGTAATCGTGGATGAGCCTGGTCCAGGCGGCGACCTTACTCTTGGCGGTGGCCGCATAGCCGTAGCCCGGCATATCGACCAGCACGAGCCGGTCGGCGCCGCGAAAGAAGATCAATTCCTGGGTCCGCCCAGGCGTATTCGAGGTGCGCGCCAGCGCCTTGCGTCCGGTCAGCCCATTGATCAGCGAAGACTTGCCCACATTGGAGCGGCCGGCGAAGGCGATTTCCGGCCCGGCCATCGGCGGCAGTGAATCGAGCGACGATGCCGCCGACAGGAAGTTCCAGTCGCCGGCGAACAGCCGGCGGCCTGCTTCGATCTCGGCTTTGGAAAAGTCATCCATCAGGCGGGTCCAAATCTCGATGTCGCTAAAACCTCAGCGACAGGTGTTGCCGCCGCGCCACGCGGCTCTCATTTCCGACTATGCGACGTCATCGGCGCGGAACCAAAGACGCACCATGCGGCTTTCCACTGCGCCGGTGTGGAGGAAATCATGGACGATTGGTCGAGCGTACGTCTTTGCGACGTGGTCAACCTCATCCTCGCCGGCCTTTTGTTCTTCTCGCCGTGGCTATTCGGTCTGTCCACCGGCGCGCAATGGCAAACCGCGTCTGTTGTCGGTCTCATTATGGCGGTGCTGTCGATTGCCGCGATTGCGGCGTTCGCGGTGTGGGAAGAATGGCTCAATCTGGCCGCGGGTCTCGCCCTGATCGTATCGCCCTGGCTGCTCGGCTTCCAGAACAGCGACGCGATGACGATCGATGTTGCGATCGGCGTGACCGTTGCGGCACTGGCAGCACTGGAAGTCTGGCTCACGCGCGAGCAGCGGCTTCAGGTTACCGTCGGCAACTAAACCTGGCCGGATAACACGCGGAAGAAACAAAAAAGGGGACTTTTGGTCCCCTTTTCGCCGGTCGAAACCGGCTGACATCGGATTTGAACGCCGCTTAGGCGGCGTCGCTGGCGCGGTCGTGCCACTTGGCCGGCGAAGGCGCATAAGCCGGGTTCTTCGCCGCGCCATGGTAACGCGCGGCCGCAGCGACTGCCGGTATCCCGATCTGCCGGTAGCGCTGGTCGAGCATTTCGCCCGGAATCTTGCGAGCAGTGGATTTTTGACCGGCCTGTTTGGCCAATTCGGCGGCGATACTAGTCATGCGAAACCCCATTCCCGTCTGTTTGCCCATCGTGCTTGAGCGATGATCAGGTTTTGAGCGAGGAGTGCGGCGGAAATGGGCGACAATTCGTGCCTAGCCGTGACATTTCCGACGCGATCCCGCGTCGGCGGCTACCTGCACGGTTCGTGGTAAACCCTCGTTTAATTTCTGCGGCTCATACTGGAAGGGATCCGGACATGCTGACTGGGGTTTGGGCGACTTTTCCACGCGTACACAGAGGAAACTGCGGCATTCCTGCAACAGTTCCCAGGTACCTGACAGTCGAAGCAACGTAACGTCTGGCATGCCCGCGGCGGTTTTAGTATTTGGATTCTCAGAATTCGGCCGGGGCGGCTTTAGGCGGACGGAACGGTAGGGCGAGTTATGGCAATGCGTTCGATTGCTTTTGTGATCATCGGGCTGATCGGCATTACTCTCGGCGGCTGCATGCAGGAGACGCTCGAACCGTCGAGCCAAGCCGGCTGGAACTCGCGCGACAAGCAGTTGATGTCGAATCTGCCGTATCAGCAGGCCGCGATTCCCGAACAATACAAGCGCCACATCGTCGATTACTCGCGCAAGGAAGCGCCGGGCAGCGTCGTCGTCGATAGCGACAACAAATTTCTCTACTACGTGCTGCCGAAGGGCCAAGCGATCCGCTATGGCATTACCGTCGGCGAAGAAGCCCAGGTCTGGAGCGGCATCGCCAAGGTCGGCCGTATGGAAGAATGGCCGGCTTGGGTGCCGACGGCCGGCGAGCAGCAGCGGCTGGGGCCGTTCCCTGCCTACGTGACCGGTGGACCGCATAACCCGCTGGGCGCGCGCGGGATTTATCTGTATTCCGGCAACAAGGACACGCTGTACCGGATCCACGGCACCAATCAGCCTGAATATATCGGCCAGGCCATCTCTTCAGGCTGTATCCGCATGACCAACGAAGACGCGATCGATCTCTACAATCGCGTCAAGGTCGGCACGGTCGTCGTGGTGCTGGCGCCGAAATCGGGCGATGCGCCGTTCAGCGGCCAGGTTGCGGCTCGCGCCGACGCCGCTTCGGCGAAGCCCTACTAAGCTTCTTAAATTTCAAGATTTGCTTTGACGCTTACGCGCCGAGCGTCACATGCAAGATTTCCGGCGGCACGCCGAGCCGGGCCGGAATGACGCTGGTGCCAAGCCCGCCGGATACGATCAAATGCCGGTCGTTCTCGATAATGTGGCCATAAGCGAAGCGCGCGCCGTATTTCGACGGCACGAATTGCGGCCAGATGAACGGCACGCGAATCTGTCCGCCGTGCGTGTGGCCGGCGAGCGTGAGCGCAACGCGCGCCGGCACTTCGGTGAAAATATCCGGCTCATGTACGAGGAGCACGACGGGGTCGTCGGTCTGGATGCGCTTGAGCGTGCCTGGCAGATCGTCGACACCGTGAAACTGGCCGGGTCCGATCCAATGCGCGAGCTGATCGCCGAGCCCCGCGAGCCAGAATTTCTGTCCCTGCGCGCCAAGCAGCACCGCGTCATTTTCAAGAATCGGGATGCGCACGCCGGCAAGCGCGCTGCGCACGCCATGCAGGTCGTGCCACCAATCGTGATTGCCGAGGATTGCCCAAACTCCAAGCGGCGCATGAAGCCGCCCCAGCTCGGCCGCCCATAATGGATCGTCGATCGGCTTGATCTTGAACTTGTACCAGGCCTTGAAATCGCCAAGCAGCACGACGAGGTCGGACTGCAACGCATTCGCGGTGTCGACGATTAGGCCAATATGAGGCAGCGTCATGTGCGGGCCGCCGGCGTGAAGGTCGGCAATCACCGTGATGGTGAGCTTGTGTCCCGCGCGCCAGCCCGGCGGCGTCAACGCGTATGGCGTCACAAGAAGATCAGACGGCTCGACGGCGCCAGCATAGGCGCCGGTCGCACTTGCTGACAAGCCGATCAATCCGACGGTGCCCGCAATCACGCGGCGACGGCTCAGGCCGGTCTTTGCGACGGGCAAAGTGGTTTGCGTCGAACCTGACGGAATCTTGGCTTCCATAACCTTCTCTTAACGCCGACTGATGAACGGGCCGTTGCTACGGATAAGTAAACCTCTCACTTTGCCAGGCAAAGTAACGCAGCATTTGCGGACAATTACGACCGTTTCGGGACGGATTCGGCGGGCCGTGCCGCGCGGCAGTGTTTGAGATCACGAAGCCGCGAGCTTCTCGCGCGTGGCCCAATCGAGCGTCTTATCGAGTGCGCGCCCGAGCCTGTCGAACAATTCGTCGACTTCCTGCGCGTTAATGATAAGCGGCGGCGATAGCGTTAACACGTCGCCCATTACCGCGCGCACGATCAAGCCTTCGGCTTCGGCGAATTGCACGGTGCGCGCGGCGACGCCGTGCTGCGCCGCGAACGAGCGCTTGGTCTTTTTGTCGGCGACCAATTCCACGCCGCCGATCAAGCCCAGCCCGCGCGCTTCGCCGACCAGCGGGTGTTCGCCGACCGCCTTGAGGCGCGTCTGGAATTGCGCGCCCCGTTGCGCGGCCTTCTCGACGACACGGTCGCGCGCGTATATTTCCAGCGCCTTGAGCGCCACTGCCGCCGACACCGGATGGCCGCCATAAGTGAAGCCGTGGCCGAACACGCCGATCTTTTTGCTCTCCGTGAGCAGCGCTTGATACATGTTCTCGGGGATCATGACGCCGGCGATCGGCAGATAGGCCGAGGACAGCATTTTGGCGATCGAGATCGAATGCGGGCGGAATCCGAGCTTGTCGGATCCGAACGTCGTGCCGAGCCGCCCGAAGCCGCAAATCACCTCGTCGCTGATCATGAACACATCATGCTTGGCGCAAACCGGCATGATTTTCTCGAAATAGGTTTTCGGCGGCACGATCACGCCGCCGGCGCCCATCACCGGCTCGGCGATAAACGCGGCGACCGTGTCCGGGCCTTCATTGACGATCAGCGCATCGAGTTCGGCCGCAAGCCGTGTCGCAAAATCCTCTTCGCTCTCGCCGTCGTGCGCGAAACGGTAGTGATGCGGGCAGCTTGTATGGAGAAAGCCCGGCAGCGGCAGATCGAAATCGCGATGATTGGCGGGGAGCCCGGTCAGCGATGCCGCGACGATGGTGACGCCGTGATAGCCCTTCACGCGGCTGATGAATTTCTTTTTTTTCGGCCGGCTGAGCGCATTGTTAAGATACCAGACGAGCTTGACCTGGGTATCGTTTGCCTCCGATCCGGAATTGCAGAAAAAAGTCTTTGAGATCGGCACCGGCGCGATCTCCTTGAGCTTCTCCGCAAGCTCGATGGCCGGATCATGGCTTCGCCCGGTGAACAGATGCGCGAAGGAGAGCTTGCGCATCTGCGCCGTCGCCGCTTGCACCAGTTCCTCATTGCCGTAGCCGAGCGCCGTGCACCACAGCCCGGCCATGCCTTCGATATAGGCTTTGCCCTCGGTGTCGTAGACATAGACGCCTTGCCCGCGCTCGATGATGAGCGGGCCGTTGTCGCGAAAGCTCGCGAGATTGACGTAAGGATGCAGCAGCGTTTCGACATCGCGGGTCGCGAGATTGCTGAGCGGCGGCATCGGAGTGTCCTTAGCGTTGAGACCGGTTTTGTTGGAACGCGAACTTCGGGCGCCGGCGCGGCAACGGCACTTCGTCGATCGGAATGGCCGCCTCGTCATCACCCTGAGATACGGCGCTGTCGGCCGCAGGCGTCTTCGCTTGCGCTTCGACGGGCTGCGGTGGTATGCGCACATCCCACTGGCAGATTTTGTAATTATTACGGCGCTCGGCGAGATCGAGGTGAATATGCTCCTCGTGATAGCCGTCGGAGCCGGGACCGAGCACGGTCGAGAAGCGCGCGCAGACGCTGGCGCGGATCGCGTCGCGCCAATCCTTGTCGACATGGACGTCGGTCAAGCCGAATTCGCGGCCGTCGGCGAGCGCGAAATCGCGGATATCGATCGCGTTGGCTTTGCCGTGCTCGCTCAATTGCGCGGCGCGGATATTGTTGCGGCCGCGGCATGAATAGGAATCGAAATTGTCGAGCGCGCGCAGCGGCGGCCCGAATTTCTTCATTGACGGCGCGACATCCTCGCGGACCCAGTTCGCGATCTCCGTGGCTATCGGGCAGCGCAGCGTCGCCGGCGGGGACACCGCGACTTTGCTCTGATCGGGCAGGATCACGGACGCCATGAGCACGGCATCGGTGGCGCCGCATTCGCCGGCACCGACCAGAACGGGCAGGGGCTTGAATTCCGCGACCTTGCCCAATCCGATCTGGCAGGCGGACGGCGCTGCCGCTTCGGCCGCCGCGGCCTTATCCGGAAACGACGCATATTCTTCCTGCGGCGGCGCGAATTGTTGCGGAATGACGACAGGCAACGGCCGCGCCGAGGCTTTGGCGGCTTTGGTCCGTTTCGGCTGTGAGGTGGGAGCGTCAGGCGCCGCGATGGTCGGCGTGCCTTTTGGCAAGCTATTTTTTGACGCGCCATTTTGCGCTGCCGCAATACCCGTTGTGCTCAACAGCACGGCGACAACGACGGCACATTTCACGCGGATATCTCCAGCGCAATTGCGGTCCTTACTTAGGCTGTAAACCGGCCCGTATTCAAGCGTTGGCTGCGCTGGCCCTGCGCGCGAAGAAATGTTTGCCTCGGCGCGCCAGACGAGTAACCTTCCAAATAACAAAGGCATGTTCCCCAAAATGGACATGCGCATCGTGGGGAGAGGAACGCCATGCTTGGGCTGATGCAGGATTGGCCGTTGCTGTGCCATCGCATCATCGATCACGCCGCGCTTAATCACGGTGAGCGGCAGGTGATCTCGCGATCGGTCGAAGGGCCGATCCGCACCACCACTTACGCCGCGCTCCGCACCCGCGCGCTGCGCGTGGCGCAGCAGCTCGAACGCGACGGCATCAAACAGGGCGACCGCGTGGCGACGCTGGCCTGGAACACCTGGCGGCACCTCGAAGCCTGGTACGGCATTATGGGCGCCGGCGCGGTCTATCACACCATTAATCCGCGCCTGTTTGCCGAACAGATCGTCTGGATCGTCAATCACGCCGAAGACCGCGTGATGATGGTTGACCTCACTTTTGTGCCGATCCTGGAAAAGCTCGCCGAGAAGCTCAAGCCGATCGAAAAATACATCGTGTTGACGGACACAGCGCATATGCCGGCAACCGCTCTGAGAAATGCCGTGCCTTACGAGGAATGGATCAAGGGCGCCGATGGCGATTACGCCTGGAAGTCGTTCGACGAGAATACCGCCGCCGGCATGTGCTACACCTCCGGCACCACCGGCAGCCCGAAAGGCGTGCTCTATTCGCACCGCTCCAACGTGCTGCACTCGATGATGGCGGCGCAACCCGACGCTATGGGCGTGGCGTCGCGCGACGCGGTTTTGCCGGTGGTGCCGATGTTTCACGCTAATTGCTGGGGGCTCGCTTTGACCTCGCCGATGGTCGGCGCCACCATGGTCATGCCGGGCGGCAAGCTCGACGGCGCCTCGATCTACGAATTGCTCGACACCTACCGCGTCACATTCACGGCGGCGGTGCCGACGGTGTGGCTGATGCTGCTGCAACACTTGGAAGCCAACAATCTCAAGCTGCCGTATTTGCGCAAAGTGGTGATCGGCGGCTCGGCCTGCCCGCGCGCGATGACGCAGAAATTCCAAGACAATTACGATGTCGAAGTCTGCCACGCCTGGGGCATGACCGAGATGTCTCCGCTCGGCACGCTCGGCTCGCTTAAGCCGGAATATGCAGGCCTGACCGGCGACGCGAGACTCGACGTGCAGATGAAACAAGGTCACGCGCCGTTCGGCGTCGAGATGAAGATCACCGACGATGACGATAGGGACTTGCCGCGCGACGGAGCGACTTTCGGCCGGCTCAAGGTGCGCGGACCCTCGGTTGCCCGTGCCTATTTCAAGGAAGACGGCGGCGTGCTCGATGCCGAAGCCTATTTCGACACCGGCGATGTCGGCACCATCGACCGCCACGGCTATCTCAACATCACCGACCGCTCCAAAGACGTGATCAAGTCGGGCGGCGAATGGATTTCGTCGATCGAACTGGAAAACATCGCGGTCGGCCATCCCAAGGTCGCAGAAGCCGCCGTGATCGGCGTGCGCCACCCGAAATGGGACGAACGGCCGCTGCTTGTCGTCGTGCGCAAAGACGGCGCGGAAGTGACTCGGGACGAATTGCTGGCCTTTCTCGACGGCAAAGTCGCCAAATGGTGGATGCCCGATGATGTCGTTTTCGTCGGCGAAATCCCGCATACCGCGACCGGCAAGATCCAGAAGACGGCGCTGCGCGCGCAGTTCAAGGATTACGTGCTGCCGAGCATCGCCGCGGCCTGATTCGCGCGCGGCCAAACGGCTTTCGCTCACAAAAGTTCGGCGCACGATTGCATAGGTCGGTCGCGCTGCAATGCACAACGCGCAGACCTTTTGCTGATTCGGCGGCATTCGACGGGTGCAGCTGGCGCGAAAAGTCCCCCGATACCAGTGATTTAACATAATAGTTCCGTAAATCTAATTCGTGCCGCATAGATTTCACGGTCCTGCCCAAAGTCTAACTCGCGGTAAAGTGACGTATTGTGACCACATTCGGCTGGTCATACGCACCCCTGGCTCGCGGGACCGAGCCACTCACCTTCGTATCAACAACGTAATAGGCAAATAATGGCTTGGCACAGCCTGGGGAAACTTATCTTTGCTTTCACTCTTCTAGCTTCGACGGTTGGTTTTACGCTCAGTGCTTCGGCACAATCTGGAATTGCTTCGGTTTATTCAGAAGGAAGCCGGACCGCGAGCGGCGAACATTTGTCGCCGGGGGCGCTCACGGCGGCGCATCGTACCCTGCCGTTCGGCACCATGGTGCGGGTCACCAATAACCACACCGGCCGTTCCGTCGTGGTTCGCATCAACGATCGCGGACCCTTCGTTCGCGGCCGCGTGATCGACCTGACGCCTGCCGGGGCGCGTGCGCTGGGCTTTTCGGGCCTCGCTAACGTGACGCTCGACGTCGTCGGCAGAAGCTGAAGATTCGGCCAATTCGATTTTGAGGGACCAAATGACGGGAGGTTTCGGCCTCCCGTTTTTTCATGGGCGCTGCTATCTTGCCGGCCTCAAGCGGCTGGGTGCATCACATGAACGAGAACGACCTCGAACAGAGCGACGAACAGATTCTCACCTACAAGGTCTCCGACGCGGCGCTCGAAGCTGCGGCAAACACGTTGCCGGGCGCGGCGATGTCGTTTCCAAACTCTCCAACCGTCAACATCATTGTCGTGTGCTGCGGCAACGATTAGCCGCGGCAGGAAGCTTCCCATCAAAAAGCTAGAGCGCCAATCGATTCAATATGAAGCGATTGCGCCCTAGCGCGGAAGGCTCGCGATCAGTACGCTGATGCCGCTCCAGGCGATCTGGATGCCTATGCAGGTCAGGATGAAGGCCGACAGCCGCACCAGCACATTGATGCCGCCTTTGCCGAGGAAACGCGCCAGCGGCGCCGCGAACCGGTAAGAGAGATAGATCGTTATTGCGATGGCAAGAATGCCGGCAACGGCCGCCGCGGCCAGAAGCAGCAAGTGCGGCATCGAATCTTCCTCGGGGCGGCGCGTGCCGAGCGTCAGCGCCACCGAGATCGATCCCGGGCCGACGGTCAGCGGCAAGGTCAGCGGATAGAAACTGTCGCCGATCGTCGTCGAGTGGACTTCGGTCTGCACGGCCTCGCGTTCGGGCGGCGGGTTGCCCTCATTGAGCAATTTCCAGCCCATCGCCGCGACCAGGAGACCGCCGGCGACACGTACCACCGGCACGGTAAGGCCGAAGAACTCCAAAATCGTCGAGCCGAACAGGAGCGAGCCGAGCAGCAGGAAGAAGCCATTGAACGCCACGCCGTAGGCCAGCCGGTCGCGTTCGTCCGTCGTGCGGTCCGCGGTCAAGCTGAGAAAAATCGGCGCCGATCCGAGCGGGTTTACGATGGGAAACAGCCCGGCGAAAACCAGAAGGAACGTATTGACGATTTCGCTCACGTGGATCGCCCCCGTCCCGCCGGCCGCTTGTGCGCTTGCTCGTCCCCATCCATGGCCGTCATACGCGAGCTTGATCCGCGTAGCCATCTGCAGGGGCCGCATGGCAAATCGCTGCCGACGCACTTATCGGAGCGACGCATCTGTATGGGTTGCCGGATCAAATCCGGCAATGACGAATTGGGAAAGGGCGGGTGGATGTGCGGAAAAACTACTCCGCCGGGGGCGTGACTACTCTGCCGGCGGCGCTTTGGGCTTCGTCTTCACGAACGTACCCTTCAAATTATCCCAAAGCTGAATCTTCGCGCCGTTCCGGTGCATGATCACGCTCTGCTGCGCCACCGAGAGCGAGTTGTTCCAGGCCCAGTAGATCACGAGACCGGCCGGGAATTTCGCCAGCATGAAGGTAAAGATCAGCGGCATCCAGTTGAAGATCATCTGCTGGGTCGGATCGGGCGGCGCCGGATTGAGCTTCATCTGCACCCACATGGTCACGCCCATCATCGCCGGCCAGAAGCCGAGATGCAGGAACGAGCCGATCATGGGCAACACCGTGGGATCGAACGGCAGCAACCCGCCCAGCGTGAAAATGTTGGTCGGGTCCGGCGCCGACAGGTCGTGGATCCAGCCGTAGAACGGCGCGTGCCGCATCTCGATGGTGATGAACAGCACCTTATAGAGCGAGAAGAACACCGGGATCTGAATGGCGATCGGCAGGCATCCGGCGATCGGATTGATCTTCTCTTTCTTGTAAAGCTCCATCATCGCCTGTTGCTGCTTCACCTTGTCGTCGGCGTAGCGCTCCTTGATCATCGCCATTTGCGGCTGCACCGCCTTCATCTTCGCCATCGAGGCGTATGACTTGTTGGCGAGCGGAAAGAACAGAATCTTCACCAGCACGGTGACGATCAGGATGGCGATGCCGAAATTGCCGACGACATGGAAGAAATAGTCGATGGCGAGGAACATCGGCTTGGTGAGAAAGTAAAACCAGCCCCAGTCGATCAAGAGATCAAAATGGTTGAGGTTGAGCTCAGCGTTGTAGCCGCCGTTGACGCCGAGGAAGTTGATGCCGACGACGGAGATTTCCTTAGCGCCGGCGAACAGCCGCGCATCGGCGGAGCCGGTTGCGCCGGGCGCGATGGTCTGCGGCTGCAGCAGATAATCGGTCTGATAGGTCTTTAGGCCTTCGGCGTCGCCGGAGGAGAAGCGCGCGCGCACTTTGGCGTCGATGTTGGGGAGCAGCGCCGAGGCAAAATACTTGTCAGTGAAGCCGAGCCAGGCATTGGTGGCGTCCCAGGTCTCGGACTTCTTGCCTTCCATCTTCTTGTAGGTCTCGGTCTGCTCGCCATGATCGCCCATCACGCCAATCAGGCCTTCATGCAGGATGTAATAGCCGAGCACTGCCGGCGTGCCGTGGCGCGAGATCAGCGCGTAGGGAAACAGCGTCACCGCGCTGCCGCCCTTGTTGGCGACTTCGTCCTTGAGGGTGAACAGATAACGGTCGTCGATGGAGATGGTGCGTGTGAAAACGAGGCCCTGGCCGTTGTCGAAGCTCAGCGTCACCGGATGGTCGATGCCGAGCGCGCCCGAGCCCTGCTGTTTCCAGACCGTATCGGGGCCGGGCATCGCGGCGCTGGTGCCGGAGGCGGCGACCCAGCCGAATTCCGCATAATAGGCGCCGGGCGCGCCCGACGGCGAGAACAGCACGATCGGCGGTGAATTCGGATCGATGGTCTCGCGGTATTGCGTCAGCGTCAGATCGTCGATGCGGCCGCCTTTGAGGTCGATCGAGCCGCCGAGCCGCGGCGTATTGATCGCGACGCGCGGCGTGCCGCCGATGATCGTTTCGCGCGATGCCGCTTGCGACGGCACCGCCGCGTTCGGGACGCCGGGCGCCTCCGGCGCCGATGGAGCACCCGCCGCGCCCGGTTGGGTCTGGCCGGGCTGCAGTTGCGACTGCTGTTGCTGCTTGAGCGCTTCCTGCTCGCGCTGCTTCTCCATCTGCGGATAGCCGATGAAATATTGCCAGCCGACCATCACGATGAGCGACAGCACGATGGCAATGATGGTGTTCTTGTGCTGGCCCATTTAGCGCTCTTTCGGAGTTTTGGGTGTGCTGTGCTGCCGTCGGCCCCGCCGCGGATGCGGCTTTTGAAGTTCCGGCTTTCCAGGTGAACCTGCTCGCGAGCCCGCTTTATGTAAGGGCGGCTTGTTCCCCGCACCAGTTGCTATGCGGCGCAGCGCGCCGTCGAGTTCCCGAGCCATGTCACCGAACGGTAATGCGAGCGCCGTCCGCCGCCCGATCAGCACGTAATTATGGCCTGGGGCGAATGCCGTTTCGGGCTTGAGCCGTACTATTTCGCGCAAACGGCGGCGGACGCGGTTACGCTGCACGGCATTGCCGACTTGCTTGGAAACCGTGAAGCCGATCCGGACAGGACCATTATCCTGGCCTGCATTCTGGCCCGCTTCCTTGCCCGCTTCATCACGCCGCAGCGCCTGGAGCACGAATGCATTCGCCGGCGCCCGCGCGCCAGCAAGGGCCGCAGCCCGAAAGTCCGTCCGGCGTTTCAATCGCTCCATGAAATAAACTTTGGAATAGGCCTCGGGATAGGCTTCGGGTTCGGCCTTGTACGGGTTCGCCTTTTTCGGTCTCGTCCTTTTCGGGGTCGTCCTTTTCAGGGCCGTCTTGGCTCGATTTGACGGCGAAAACCCGATGACGCGTTCCGTTGCGGCGTTAAATCCTTCGGTTGAGCATGATCTTATCCGAAAACCGGTTTCCACTTTTCGGGATCATGCTCTAGGCGCTCAGTCTTTTGCGGCCGCGGGCGCGGCGCGCGGCCACAACCTTTTGGCCGCCTTTGGTCGCCATCCGGGAGCGAAAGCCGTGGCGGCGCTTGCGCACCAATTTGCTCGGCTGATAGGTCCGTTTCACGGGGTGATCTCCGCTGCGCACGCAAAATTTTAAGAGGTTAACGACCGCAGGCGCTCCGGCCCACCGGCCTAGCGGCGCGATTGGCGCGGCTTATACGGGAGCCCTCCCGGCTCGTCAACGTGAGTTCTCGGCCATTTGCCGGCAATTTCCGGCAAATCCGGGAAGGCTTACAAGGCGGTATCCAAGCCCGCATTGCCAAGCCCGCATTGCCAAGCCCGCATTGCCAAGCCCGCATTGCCAAGCCCGCATTGCCAAGCCTGCATTGCCACGGGGCAAAACCTATAGAACAAGACCTCTAGAATTAGGTGTATCCCCTCCGCGACTTCCGGCAGGCCGATGGCACAAGAACCAGTAAAAGAACCCGCACAAGAATCCGTTCAAGAAACCCGGCAAGAGATCAGGCCGGACATTTGCGTGATCGGCGCGGGGGCGGGCGGGCTTACGGCCGCAGCCGCCGCGGCTGCTTTCGGCGTCAATGTCGCGCTCATCGAAAAAGGCCGCATGGGCGGCGAAACCCTTTATGGCGGCTCGCTGCCGGCGCAAGCGCTGATCGCGGCGGCGGAGCGGGCGCACGCGGTGCGCACGGGGGCGCGCTTTGGCGCAAAGACCGTGCGCTTCGGCGTCGATTTTGCGAGCGTGCGCGCCCGCGTACAGGAGGTCGTGTCCGCGGTCGCACCGCTCGATTCACGCGAGCGCTTCAACGGCATGGGGGTGCGCGTCATCGAAGGGGTCGGGCGCTTCACCGACCGGGAGACCGTCTCGGTCAATGGCTTTGTCATCAAAGCGCGGCGCTTTATCATCGCCACCGGCTCCTCGCCTGAGCTTCCGCCGGTCCCGGGCCTTGCCGGTGTTCCGCATCTCACCAGCGGAAATGTCTTCGATCTCGAGGAATGTCCGCGTCATCTCATCGTCGTCGGCGCGGGCTCCGTCGCGATCGAAATGGCGCAGGCGTTTTGCCGCCTCGGCGCTGACGTCACGGTGCTGAGCGAGGCAACGCCGCTTGCGGGCTACGATCCCGAATGTGCGGCTCTCGTCGTGGATGGGCTCGTCCGCGACGGCGTGGTGTTGCGAACCGGCGTGAAGATCGCGCAAGTGCGCCGCGCGCTGGCGCGCGTGCAAGTCGATATCGCAAGCGAAGATATTTCAGGTGAAGCGCGCATGGAGACGATCGAGGGCACGCATATTCTGGTAGCGACCGGCCGGCGGTCGAATCTGGCCGATCTCGATCTCGACAGAGCCGGCATCCGCCACGAGGCGGCGGGCATCGTCGTCGACAAGCGTCTCCTCACCAGCAACAAGCAGGTCTACGCCATCGGCGACGTCATCGACGCGCCGAAATGGACGCATGTCGCCCAGCATCACGCCGGCCTCGTGATCCGCCATGCTTTGTTCCGCACGCCAGTCAATGCCGACAGCTGCGCCGTTCCCTGGGTGACCTTCACCGATCCGGAAATGGCGCAGGTTGGCCTCACCGAGGACGAGGCGCGCGCGCAGTCCTATTCCATTCGCGTTTTGCGCTGGCCCTATAGCGAAAACGAGCGCGCGCAGGCGACGGGCGAGACCAGCGGCCACATCAAAGTCATCACCGATCGCAAGGGCGGCATTCTTGGAGTGACGCTGGTCGGCCCGCATGCCACGGAAAACATCGCGGTCTGGACTCTCGCCATAAACCAAAAGCTGAATATTGAGGCCATGGCCGGTGTTATCGTGCCGTATCCGACCTATGCGGAGGTGGGAAAGCGTGCCGCGATGACCTATTTTACCAGAGGTTTGACGTCGCCCTTGGTGCGGCGCATCATAGGCTGGCTGCGTCGTTTTGGTTGACGGTTTTGTCCCAACGTCCTGTCCCAATTTGGGCTGGCAGCGAGGCTCGGCGAATGAGTGAAGAAACTGCAGCGCGGCCGGCTCCGGTCCGGCCGCCGCGGTTTGGGCTTTCGGCGAAGCTCCTCGTCCTCACGATCCTGTTCGTGATGATCGCGGAAGTGCTGATCTATATGCCGTCGGTCGCCAATTATCGCGTGATGTGGCTCAAGGACCGGCTCGCGTCGGGATACACCGCGGCGCTGGTGCTCGATGCCGCGCCGAACGGCGTGGTGTCCGACACGCTCGCCAAACAGATTCTCGATTCGATCGGCGCCCGCGCCGTCGCTATGAAGATGGGCACGCAGCGTCAGCTCCTCGCCGTCGACGACATGCCGCCGCCGATCAGCGACGATTTTGATATGCGCGACGTCAAGACGTTCGATTCGGTCGTCGATGCGTTCAGGATGCTGCTCAACAACCATACCCGCGGCAGCGTCATGCGCGTGGTGGGGCCGGCGCCGATGGGCGGCGACTATATTGAGTTGATCATGGACGAGCCGCCGTTGCGCCGGGCGATGCTGCGCTATTCCGCCGACATTCTGCTGATCTCGCTGCTGATCTCGTGCATCACCGCGACGCTGGTCTATCTGTCGCTGCATTACATGTTCGTGCGTCCGATGCGCCGCATCACTGCGAACATGATGGCGTTCCGCGCCGGACCGGAAGATCCCGACCGCATCATGCTGCCGTCCGGGCGCGCCGATGAGATCGGCACCGCGGAGCGCGAGCTCTCGGCGATGCAGAGCGATCTTGCCTCGATGCTGCATCAGAAGAGCAGGCTTGCGGCGCTTGGGCTCGCTGTGTCCAAGATCAATCACGATCTGCGCAACCTCTTGTCGTCGGCGCAGCTCTTCTCCGACCGCCTCGCCAAAATTCCCGATCCGGGGGTGCAGCGCTTCGCGCCGAAGCTGATGCATGCGCTGGAGCGCGCCATCGCCTTCTGCCAGTCGACACTGTCCTACGGCCGCTTGCAGGAGCCGCCGCCGGACCGCCGGGAGATTTTGCTCGAGCCGCTGGTCGAGGAAGTGCACGAGACGCTGGGCCTCGGTCCCGACGGACCGGTGCGCTGGATCAGCGCGGTCGAGCGCGGGCTGATGGTCGAGGCCGATTACGATCAGCTGTTCCGCATCCTCCTCAATCTGTCGCGCAATGCCTTGCAGGCGATGGAAAGCCGCGCCGAGCGCGATACTGGCCGCGATCAGATCCGCATCACCGGCCGCCGCGAGGGCGCGGTAGTGGTGATCGAAGTGTCCGACACCGGCCCCGGCTTCTCGGAGAAGGCGAGCGCGCATTTGTTCGAGGCGTTCCAGGGCTCGACCCGCTCCGGCGGCACCGGGCTTGGCCTCGCCATCGCCGCCGAGCTGGTGCGCGCTCATGGTGGCGAGATCCGTCTGGTCGAGGGCACCATCGGGGCGACGCTGCGGCTGACCATTCCCGACCGCGCCGTGGAACTCGCCGCCCATCGCGGCGCGCGGGTGCATGGCTGAGGCGCATCAAACATGACCTCGCATGCGATCGTCGGCTTTGGGCACGGTTAATCTCCCGGAGTGCCGTCCGCCTTGCCAATAAGCGCCGGAGCCTGTAGCTATGCCGCCGCGCCGCAGGGCCGCTTTGGCGGCATCACCCCGCGCGGTGCAACCCGCGCCCGTAGCTCAGCTGGATAGAGCACCAGACTACGAATCTGGGGGTCAGGAGTTCGAATCTCTTCGGGCGCGCCACCAACTTATTGTAATCATGAAGCATTCCACAGCGCACCCGTGTCGCGCGGTGTTTCGGTTTGCAGACAGCTACCTGCCGCGATCAGGTCAATATCGTCCGGCTCGGCCTGAATTGTCGTTTCTGAATCTCACCGTCGCCAGCCTTACGACCCTCAAACTCATGGCTCCTCAAATCTGTTCGAGCCGGCCGCGGTCGTGGTCTTCGCTGCGCAGTTCGTTTTTGAAACGATACATTGCCTCGCTAAAGCCCCGCGATACCACGGCGATGTCGGAGGCCGCGATCACCATCGCATAACCTTCGCGCACGCGCGCGATCGCTTCGTTGACATTGGCGGTGTAGATCGCGCAGGGCATTTGCGCGTCGCGGCAGGCCTGCAATACAGTGCGGCAGGCCGCCTCGCGCCGCGCACCGTCACTATCGCCGGCGCCAAGCGACAGTGCGAGATCGCCGGTCCCGATCAGCACAAAGTCCACGCCCGGCGTCCGCGCGACCGCTGTCGCGTTATCGACGCCGCTTGCGGTCTCGATCATCACGCCAACGACCGTGCGTTCGTTGGCGCTGGCGCAATAGTCGAGGAAATCGCCGGCGAGCGGACGGACGCCGCCGCCCGAACGCCGTCCCTGCGGCGGAAAGCGCGCGGCGGCGACTGCGCGCGCGGCCTCATTACTATTCTCGATCAGCGGCACAATGACGCCCTCGGCGCCGGTGTCGAGCGCCTGGCCGATGCATACTCCGGTATTATCCGCGACCCGCACCAGAGCTGATGTGCCGGCCGCGACCGCGCCAACCGCGCATTCAAGGCTCGCGCGGTCCCATAAACCGTGCTGCATATCGATGACGATGGCGTCGGCCTGGGCTGTGCTGGCCAACTCGATAATGGTCGTCGATCCCATCGACATCCACAGCGCGGCGAGCGGCTGCCGCCCAAGACGCCGCCGCAAATTCATGTCATGCCAATCCAAGATGGGGAGCTCCTCGCGCCTAATGCGCTACAATCGTTTTTTATCGTCAAGCAAGGTAAGTCGCGAGCCGGTGGCGTCGTCCGCCAAATCACAGCGTAAAGATCTTTCCCGGGTTCATTATATTACGGGGGTCCATCGTGCGTTTGATCTGGCGCATTAGGTCGAGCGCCGATCCGAACTCGGCCTCGAGATAGGCCATCTTGCCTTGGCCGACCCCGTGCTCGCCGGTGCAGGTCCCGTCCATGGCGATAGCGCGCAAAGCGAGACGTTCGCAGAATGCTTTCATACATTCGATTTCCTTTGGGTCTTCGCCGTCGAACAGGACCGCAACGTGGAAGTTGCCGTCGCCGACATGGCCGAGGATGGGGCCGAAGAGTCCGCTGTCCGCCAAGTCCTGTTTGGTTTGCATCACGCATTCGGCCAGCCGTGAGATCGGCACGCAAACGTCGGTCGGCGTCACTTTCGCGCCCGGCCGCAGCATCAGGCAGGAATAAGCCGCGTCATGCCGGGCCTGCCAAAGTTTGGTGCGCTCCTCGGGACGCGTCGACCACTGGAAATCGTTGCCGCCATTGTCGCGGGCGATCGCCTCGAACTGCGCGACCTGTTCCGCCACCGCACCGGCAGTGCCGTGGAATTCGACGAAAAGTGTCGGGGTTTCCGCCAAGGTCAGCCTCGAATAGAGGTTGCAGGCGCGAATTTGCAGGTCGTCGAGCAACTCGACCCGGGCCAAGGGCAGGCCGATCTGGATAGCGACAATCGCCGCCGTGCAGGCGTCGGCCAGCGTCGCGAACGGGCAGACGGCGGCTGCAATGGATTCGGGAATGCCATGCAAGTGCAAAGTCAGTTCGGTAATGACGCCGAGCGTCCCCTCCGAGCCTACCAGCAGCCGTGTGAGATCATAACCTGCGGCCGACTTGCGCGCGCGCCGCGCCGTGCGGATTGATCGTCCGTCCGGCAGCACCGCGGTCAGCGACAGCACATTCTCGCGCATCGTCCCATAGCGCACCGCATTGGTGCCGGAGGCGCGGGTGGCCGCCATGCCGCCGAGGCTGGCGTCCGCGCCCGGATCGATTGGAAAAAACAGGCCCTGGTCGTGCAGGTGGTCGTTGAGCTGCTTGCGGGTGACCCCGGCCTGAACGGTGCAGGTGAGATCCTCGGCATTGACCGAGAGAATCTTGTTCAAGCGCGCGAGGTCGAGAGAGAGGCCGCCAAGCGGCGCGTTGATCTGGCCTTCCATCGAAGTCCCGGTGCCGAAGGCGATGAGGGGAACACGCCAATCGCCACACAGGCGCACGGCCGCTTCGACTTCCGCCGCGGTGGCGGCGAAGAACACGGCGTCCGGGTGCTGCGGCTTAAGCCATGTGAAGCCGTGCGTGTGATGGTCCCGGATAGCTTCGGCGGTCGAGATCTGGTCCGGCCAGCGCGTGCGGAGCGCATCGACCAGCGATTGGACCGCAGAGGCGCTCGTTGCGGACACCGGCATTTGTTGCATCGATATCTCTCCGAAGGCGCTTGTCACGCTGCGGTAGACGCGCAGGTGGCGTCAGGTGGCGTCCAGGTGACGCCAAGGTGCTTGACGGCGCGCGGTGCTACCGGTCATTATTTTAAGCATAAAATATATTCCGCTGTCTATTTGTGCGCCTGCGCGGCGACCGGCGGATCAAGCTTGAGGAAGGTATGGACATATGAGTTGGACCTACGAGGTCGCGCTCCGCGGTGAGCCGGACCAGCAGGCCGGCTTGCGTACGTGGCTGGAAAGCGGCGCGCGAGAAATCTGTGCGGCCCTCCCGGGGCTTGCGCATTTCGATCTTTACACGCCAGCCGACGGTTCCTCGCGCGATCCATATAATGACCACGGCGCCGGCCCGCTGATGATGCTCATGCTCGACTTTGCCGGCCGCGATGCGCTTGCGGCGGCGGTCAAGAGCGGCGAGATCGATGACGTGGTCGATGCCCTGGCTCCGGACATTGCCGTGACTGGCGCAGCTTTCGAACGCAGGTTCTATCCGGTTGGCGGTGACACGAGGCCGGCGTTGCTGCAGGCGCCGTTCTCCTATGTCGTGCGTTATCATCGTCCCGCGGACGACGAGGCCGCCTTTATCGAAAACTATATCGCCACCCACCCACTGACGCAGGCGAAGCTGCCAGACATCCGCAGCATCATGTGCTACCTGCCGCTCGACGATGTGCGCGCGCGTGACCCGGATCGGGTCGGTTGTCGCTTGCAGTGCGCGGATTACATGATCGGCAACGAAGTCGTGTTCGACCACATCGCGGCGTTCAACGCCGCTATGGCTTCACCGGCGCGGCACGAATTGCGGGCGCATTATCACGCGTTTCCGCGCTTTACCGGCGCCAACACGCACCATCCCATGACGCGAATGCGGCTGGTGGGCTGACATATGGCGGTGCCGCATAAGGCGGCACGGCACTGCCCAAAAAAAGACCTGGGCCGTCCTGTTGCGCGCGACCGGCATATATTTTAGACTTGAACTAATTTGGCCTGCGCACGCGAGCCAGCGGTTAATCGGCGTATGAGGGATGTGTCCGCTCTAACATTGGCGCGCAATTCTCTGAACGCGGCGACTAGTACCCAGAATCACAAATCGCCACGGGTCGAACGTCCCGCTATGTGACTCAAATGACTCGTCATTTCTCCACTGCCCCTGAGTCACAGATTTGCGAAAGTGGGTACTAGGGTGCCGCCTCGATCAGTCCGGATCATGGAGCCGCATCATGGAGCCGGATCATGGAGCCGGATCATAGAAATGACGACGACAATCACAGGGATGCAACATGACATTCGAGATTGAACGCCGCGCGCTGCTGCAGATGCTCGGCCTGGGCGTGACCGGCGCCGGAATGCTGACCGATAGTCTCGTCGCCTTTGCGCAAGGTTCGGACGCCGTCACCATCGGCTGGCCGAGCGACGTGCCCTCATGGGATCCCAATCAGCGCTTCACGCCGGATGCGCAACCGATCTACAAGCTCGTATTCGACCAGCCGCTCGATCAGAATCCGCGGCTCGACCTCACTCCCAAGCTCATAACCAAATGGGATCTGGCGAAAGACGGACTGAGCTTGGCGGTGGAGCTTCGCGACGACGTCAAGTTCCACAACGGCGACAAGATGACGACGGAGGACTTTCGCTACACTTTCTTCGAACGCTTGCAGCTTCCCGACAAGATCGATACCAAGAATTCGTGGCGCAAGGTCAGCGACATCGAGGTACTGTCGCCGACCAAGGCGACGATGAAATTCTCCTCGCCGGCGCCGACGGCGCCGCAATGGCTGGCGTTTCTCGGCAGCTACATCGTGCCAAAAAAATATATGGAGCAGGCCGGCGCCGACAAGTTTCAGCAGCAGCCGGTCGGAACGGGTCCCTACAAGCTAGTCGATTATCAACTCGACGCCCGCATTGTGCTGGAGCGCAACGACGACTATTGGGGCCCAAAGCCGGCGCTCAAGCACGTGACGATCGAGATCATCAAGGATCCCTCCGCGCGGGTGGCGGCGATACAGTCGGGCCAGGTCGATCTCACCACCAATATTCCGGTGCGCGAAGTCGCGCGTCTGCAGCACGAGCCGGATCTGGCCGGCGAAATAAATCCGATCACCCGGGTGATTCTCCTGCAGTGCCGCAACGACCAGGGTTTCGCCGACGAGAATGTGCGTCTCGCGGCGCACCACGCGATCGACAAGGATGCTCTGTCGAAGGCGTTCTATGGCGGCTCGGCCGTTCCTCTCTCAGTGGTCGCGACTCCGGGAACGCCTGCTTATCTGCCGGACTTCAAGTTCGCCTACGATCCGGCACTCGCCAAGGCGCTCTTGGCCAAGTCGGGCTTCGGTCCGAACAATGCGGCGAAGATCGGCTTTGCCGCCACCAACGGGCACTTCCCCAGCGACTACGACATCGCCCGGGCCATTCAGCAGATGTGGAAGGATGTCGGTATCGACGCCGATCTCCAGACCATCGAGTATTCGAAATATTTCGAGCTCAATCGCGCCGACAAGCTGCCGGAAACCACGCTCTACAGTTGGGACAACGCTACCGGCGATCCGGAAATCTTCGCCGGCTATCTACTCAACCCGAAAATGCCGTTCTCGGCCTGGAAAGGCATGGACGTCGGCGCCAAGGTGCTCGACCTGTTCGGCATTGCCGACTACAAGACCCGCGTCGACGGCTACAAGGATCTCAACAAATTCGCGGTTGATCACGGCGCGACCATTCCTCTCTTGCAAAGCGTGCAGACGCTGGTGCGCAAAAAAACTCTGCAATACGAGAAATTCGACAACGGCTGGGTCCTGGCCAATACGATGAAATGGGGATGAGCGCGGGCGCGAGACACGGTGCGCTCGGCCGCGATGCGGATTGCGGCAGCGGACGGATCTGCCGGCGCGGTGGCGACATCCGTCGTCGTCTCGACGAGGCACGCCGATGATCTCCGCCGTGCTGCCTCTGATCGGCCGCCGGCTCTTGGCTTCGGTACTGATCCTGTTCATCGTCTCGGCACTCTTGTTTATCGTGCTGCACGTTCTTCCGGTCGACCCGGCGGCGATGTCGCTGCCGCCGACCGCGACCGTCGCCGAGATCGAAGCAAAGCGCCGGGAGATGGGTCTCGATCTGCCGCTGCCGCGGCAATATCTGATCTGGTTGTCGCACGTCCTGCACGGCGATTTCGGCGCATCGATCCATTACCGGCGCAGCGTCATTAGTCTCGTCGCCGCCACGCTGCCGGCGACTATCGAACTGGCGGCGCTCTCGGTCATCATTGCGGCCGTGCTCGGCGTCGTCGGTGGCCTCGTGCTCTTTCACGTGCGCGGCACCCGCAAGGAGCACGCCATCGATTTCGGCTCGATCATGCTGCTGTCGATTCCGGAATTTCTCTGGAGCCTGTTTTTCATCCTGATTTTCGGCGTTGCTTTGCATTGGCTGCCGTTTACCGGCCGGCTCGATCCTAATCTGCGTCTGCCGCAAGGCTCCGGGTTCCTGCTGGCCGATGCGCTCCTTGCCGGCCGGCTGGATATCTTCTTGAGCGCGCTCCGGCACATGATCCTGCCCTGTTTCGCGCTCGGCATCGCTTTTTCGCCGACGATCATGCGCGTGCTGCGTTCGAGCCTGATCGACGTCTATCACGAGGATTACATCCATATGGCGCGGCTGCGCGGCTTGAGCGAGCGGCGCATTCTGCTGCGTCATGCGCTCAAGAACGCGTTTCTGCCGACGCTGAGCCTCATGGGCGTGCAGTTCGGTTTTCTGTTCGGGGGTACCTTGCTGGTCGAGGTGATCTTCTCCTATCCCGGTCTCGGCAATCTGATGGTCGACGCCGCCCGCAACGCCGATCTGCCGATCATTCAATTGGTGGGGCTTACTTATTGCGTGGTTGTGTTGGCCATCAACACCGTGGTCGACAGCCTCTATCTGGTGCTGAACCCGAAATTGAGGCTGCGATGACGACGCATGCGGCGCCGCAATGGCTGCGCTCTGGCCGTGTCGTCATCGGGCTGACCATCGTCATCGTCATCGGATTTTGCGCGCTCTTCGCGCCGTTGCTTGTGCCGCACGATCCCAACCAACAAAGTCTGATCGCGACCTTCCTGCCGCCGAGCTGGGAGAAAGGCGGCAACGCAGCCTTTCCGCTCGGCACCGATAGCCTGGGCCGCGACGTGCTGTCCCGGCTGATCTACGGCGCCCGCGTCGCCATGCTGGTGGCCGTGTTTGCGTCGCTCGGCGCCATGCTGATCGGCGCGGTCCTCGCTTACATCGCCGGCTATTTCGGCGGGCGCATCGACGCCGCGATCGGGCGCGCCGTCGATGTATGGATGTCGTTTCCGCCGGTGGTCCTTTCGCTGATCCTGATGGTCGGCATTGGCGTCGGCCTGCGCAACGTCATTCTGGCGATCGTGCTGGTCGATTGGACGCGGTTCTGTCGCGTGCTGCGCAGCGAGGTGTTGGTGGTGGCGCGCAAGGACTACGTCGCCGCCGCGCGTCTCCTCGGCTTTTCGCATTGGCGCACCGTCACTCGCGAAATCGTTCCCGCAACTTTGCCGCTGCTCATTACTTTGGTGAGCCTGGAGATGGGCATCGCGGTGATCGTCGAGGCCATTCTGTCGTTCGTCGGCTTGAGCGTCGACGCTCAGACGCCGGCTTGGGGCCAGATGATCGCGGACGCGCGCCAATACATCTACGATTCGCCCTGGAACCTCGTCTTCCCCATCCTGGCGATTTTCTCAGCCGTGTTCGGCTTCAATATGCTGGGCGACGGCCTGCGCCGCACGCTCGACGTGCGCGTGACCGAGACGCAGCGGGTGTGAAGCATGGACATCCTGGTCGCCAAGAACTTTGCCGTCGGCGCAGCACTCGCGGACGGCAATGTGCCGGTCATTCGGGATCTGAATTTCTCGCTGGCCCCGGGTCGCGTTCTCGGCTTGGTCGGAGAATCTGGCGCCGGCAAATCGATGATCGGGCGGGCGGTCGCGCAACTGTTGCCGCACGGCTTCGCAGTGACGGGCGGCGAGCTGATGTTCGACGGCCAGGACCTGGTGCGCATGCCGGCGAATCGGCGGCGGAAACTGCTCGGCCGCGAGATCGCTTTCGTGCCGCAGGAGCCGCAGTCTGGTCTCAATCCGGTACGCACCATCGGGCGGCAGATCGATGAGCATTTGGCGCGGTTGCGGATCGGCAATCGTCAGGCGCGGCGGGAGCGGGTGCTGGCCATGCTCGACGCCGTGCATCTGAGCCATACCGCGGAATTGCTCGGCAAATATCCGCACCAATTGTCCGGTGGGATGTGTCAGCGCGTACTGATCGCCATGGCCTTCGCCAGCCGGCCCAAGCTTCTGGTCGCGGACGAGCCGACCACCGCTCTCGATGTCACCATCCAGGCGCGCATCATCGAGCTCATCGCCGAGATGCAGCGTAACGACGGCAGCAGCGTGCTTTTCATCACCCACGATCTGCGGCTGGCGGCGCAGATTTGCGACGACATCCTCGTGCTCTATGCCGGCCGGCCGGCCGAATATGGTCCGGCGCGGCGCGTGTTCGGCGCGCCGGCGCATCCCTATACGCGCTGCCTGCAGCTTTCCAATCCGCCGATGAGCGGGCCGCGTCGCGGACTCTATGCTCTACCGGAGCGCATGCCCGGCCTCGGCGCGCTCAAGACCATCGAAGGCTGTCCCTTCGCGCCGCGCTGTCCGCTCCAGGCCGATGATTGCACGCGAGAGCTGCCGCCCTTCATCGCGATCGAGAAAGCACACGCCGCCGCGTGCATTCACATCGAATCGACCGCCGGCATTGTCGCCACTGATCCGGCGGCGAACGAGATCACGCGTGCCGACACGCCGCTGCTTACGGTCGAGGGCCTGTCCAAGACTTTCGTGACGCATCGCGGCCTGTTTCGGCGTCGCGCCCTTGCCGCCGTCAAGAACGTGAGCTTTACGCTGCATGAGAACGAATTTATCGGCATCGTCGGCGAAAGCGGCAGTGGCAAGAGCACAGTCGCGCGTATGCTGTGCGGTCTCGATCCGCCGAGTCAGGGCGAGATCGTGATCGCCGGCCGCGACGTCAGCGACGGCAGTGCGGCGTCGCGCGCACATCAGCGCGCGCATGTACAGATGGTGTTCCAGGACCCGCAGTCGGCGCTCAATCCGCGGCGGCGCGTCGCCAGCATCGTGACGCAGGCGCTGGAGGCCGCGGGCAAGGGGGATCGGGCGGAGCGGCTGGCGCGGGCTGAAGCGCTGCTGTCGGAAATCGGCCTGCCGCCGGAAACCGCCATGCGCTTCCCGGCCCAGTTGTCCGGTGGTCAGCGCCAGCGTGTCAACATCGCGCGCGCTTTAGGCGCGACGCCGCGGATTCTGATCGCCGACGAGATCGTCTCCGGGCTCGACGTTTCGGTGCAGGCGCAGCTTTTGAATCTTTTGCTGCGGCTGCGCCGCCAGCGCGGCTTCTCGATAGTGTTCATCTCGCACGATCTCTCCGTCGTGCGCTATCTGTGCGATCGGGTTCTGGTGATGTATCGCGGCGAAGTGGTCGAAAGCGGTCCGACCGAAGAGGTTTTTGCCGCGCCCTGTCATCCCTACACGCGGACGCTACTCGCCGCGGTGCCGCCGGACGACCCAAACAAAGCTTGGGTAGCGCCGGCAAGTGAACGCGCGCCGGCGGCCGAACGGGGTCAGCCTTTGCGCGCCCAGGTCTGAAATTCCCAGGTCTGAATTCTCAGGTCTGAACCGCCAAGTCTGAATCGTCTCAGACGCCGCCATCGACATTCCGCCCGCCAGTCCGCGCCAAAATGTCGTCGGCCGATCACGCCTGCCGCAGCCCGGCCTCGCGCAATAACGGCAGCACGTTGTCGATGAAATAGGGCAATTCGTTCTTGAAATTGACAAAGGAAACCGTCGTACCGGCGAAGCCGACGCGATGCATCTTCAGCATCTCGGACGCGATATGCGCGGGCGTGCCGACCAGCGGATAGGTGCCGGCGCCGCCGGCGAAGCGTTTGCGGTGCAGCCGGTAGGTCTCCGCTTCGTGCGAACCGGAGAACTTCTCTTTCTGACCCATGTAATGGTCGACGCTGGCCTGGTCGGCCATGGTCGAGGCGTAATACTCGTAGTAATCCTCGGCTTCCGCCTGGCTCGGGCGGCATATCACGTGACATGTAGTGTAAACGCCGACGTCGCGTCCCTGCGTCTGCGCCCGGCGCTTCATGTCGTCGATGTGCTCGCGGCCCTTCTCGATCTCGACAAAGGTGGTGAACAGGAAATCGGCCGCCTTGGCGGCGAACTCGCGGCCCGGAGCCGAGAAGGCGGCGTTGAGCGTGATCGGCCGCGGCTTTTGGATCGGAGCCGGTTTTCCCGACACGCCTTTCAGTTTGTAGAACTTGCCGTCGCAATCGAACGGCGCGTTCGAACTGTAGATCCGCTGCATGATTTCGAACCATTCAAGACCCTGCCCATAGCGATCGTCCACTTGCTGCAGCGTGACGCCGAACATCGCGAACTCTTCCGGATTCCAGCCGCACACGATGTTGAGCCCGGCCCGGCCGTTGGAGGCGTGATCGATGGTGGTCAGCGCCTTGGCGGCGAAGACCGGATGCACCATCGGCACGTGAACGGTGGCGAAGATCGCGATGTTTTTCGTCATGCCGGCGAGACCGGCGGCGAAGGTGAAAGTCTCGAGCGACCACTCGCGGCTGTTCATCTCGCCGCCAAAACCCTTCCAGCGGGCGATCGGCAGGATGAACTCGAGACCGGCGTCATCGGCCATCTGCGCCACTGCGACGATCTCGTCCCATCGCGCAGGCCACCGTTCCGGGACTTTGGTCAAGGTCAGGCCGCCGTCGGAATTCATGGAAAACACGCCGAGCTTGAACTTGTTCGGTCCGTGCATCGGATGCGTCGTGGTCATGTCGCTACCAGCGATGAGCTTGCGGATTCGGGAACATCGTGCGGCATCTGCTGATAGTAGTAGCGTGCCGCCGCATCGACGAATTGTTCGGCGGCCGCGGCAGCCGCGTCCGCGTTGCCGGTGCGAAAGGCGCTTACATGCCGTTCCAGCAGCGCCAGCGCTTCGGCGCGTGCGGCGGGCAGCACTAACGTGGTGCGCCGCACGAAGCCGGCCTGATCGTCAAAGCGTAGAATGGTGTCGCGCAGGCGACGGCTGGGCACGCGCGCAACCCAGGCGGTGCGGAAGTGGTAATTGGCTTCGGCGAAGGCGGTGAAGTCTTCGGCCCGTTCGGCGACGCGAGCCTGCTCAAAACCGTCGGCCAATTCGAGGGCCAGCGCCGCGTCGCTTGCGCCGGCAACCTGCCGGGCCGCGGGCGGCTCCAGCAAGCGCCGCATTTCGAATATCTCGGCCATGTCCTGCGGTGTCGGCTTGACCACCTGGAAGCCGCTGCCGCGGCTTTCCAGCAAGCCATCGGCGGCGAGCCGGCTCAGCGCTTCGCGAACCGGCGAGCGGGACACCACCAGTTGTTGGGCGAGGCTCGATTCGACGAGCCGCTCGCCCGGCGCGAAGGCGCCGGTGCGCAATTGATAGCGCAACCGGCGATAGATCTGCTCGGCCAGTGGTGGCGCACGCTGGAGATCGGCGGAAACGGGAAGTGACATGAACCGAGGCCCTTAATCCAAGGAAGGGACTTGTAAGTCGTCGACGGTCGACAGTATACTGAGTGCAGTATAGCGTTGCCCCTCAATGGGTCAAGCGGTGTCGTGGGGAAGGCGGATTCGTGGCCTTGTCAGCGAAGCCGGGTTATTTCGATGGACGGTTTGAGCGCCGTCCGCTCGCGCCATGAAAGACCAGCGGCCATCAGGCATGTCGTCGACGCGCAAATCTTATGACGATGTTGTCGCCTGTGTGCCGGTGACCGTTCCTTATCGGCGCCACTCGACCAACAGCGCGCATTGGTGGATCGGCCGCGCGCTGCACGAACTCCTCAAGCGAACCGGCGTAAGGGTGCAGGAGATTGACGGGCTGTCGGTTTCGAGTTTCACGATTGCGCCCGACACTGCGATCGGTCTCACGCAGCATTTCGGCCTGTCGCCGCGGTGGCTGGACTATGTGCCGCTCGGCGGCGCATCCGGGGTCGTGGCGCTGCGGCGCGCCGCCCGCGCCGTGCAGGCAGGCGATGCCGATCTGGTGGCGTGCGTGGCCGGCGACACCAACCACGTCGATTCCTTCCGCAAGACGCTGACGAATTTCTCGCGCTTCGCCCAGGACGCGGTCTACCCTTATGGCGCCGGTGGCGCCAATGCGAGCTTCGCGCTGATCGCGCGCTACTACATGGATCGTTACGGCGCGCGGCGCGAAGATTTTGGCAAGTTATGCGTCGCCCAGCGCGCCAATGCGCAGAGTTTCCCTTATGCGCTGATGAAGACGCCGCTGACGCTTGAGGCCTATTTGGCGGCGCGGCCGATCGCCGATCCGATCCATCTCTACGATTGTGTCATGCCCTGCGCGGGCGCCGAGGCCTTCCTGGTCTGCCGAGAGGCGACCGCTCGCTCGCTCGGCGTTGCGGGTGTGCGTCTGTTGGCGACGATCGAACGGCACAATGCCTTCGCCGAGGACCCGGTGCAAATCCGCGGCGGCTGGGCGCGCGACGTCGACGAACTCTGGGCGATGGCCGGGTTGCGGCCTGACGCCGTCGATTTCGTCCAGACCTATGACGACTATCCGGTCATCTCGATGATGCAGTTCGAGGATCTCGGCTTTTGCGCCAAGGGCGACGGCAAAGATTTCGTGCGCGCTCACACTTTCACCAACGACGGCTCGTTCCCGCACAATACTTCCGGCGGCCAGTTGTCGGTCGGGCAGGCGGGCGCCGCCGGCGGCTATCTCGGTTTGGTTGAAGCCTTGCGGCAACTAACCGGCAGCGCGCTCGGCACGGCGGTCGCCGATGCCGAAGTCGGCTTGGTTTGCGGCTTCGGCATGATCAATTACGACCGCGGGCTTGCTTCGGCGGCGGCGCTTCTGGCGAGGGCCGCATGAGCGAGCCGCTCGCCAGGCCGAAGCGTAAGAACCCGCTGGCGCGCACGCGGCGGTCGCTGTTGCCGCCGCCCGCGCGCAGCCGCACCGCCCACGGTCTCACTGCGGCGGCCGCCGAAGGCCGCTTCGCGCTGCAAGTCTGCGCCGATTGCGCTGCCGTGGTTTATCCGCCGCGCGACGCCTGTCCGTCGTGTCTGTCGGCGCGGCTGCCGTTCAAGGATGTCGATCCGCGCGGCGTGCTGCTGACGCAGACCACGGTCCGGGTTGCGACGGACAACTATTTCCGCGAGCGTTTGCCGTGGCGCGTCGGCTTGGTCAAGCTCGATGTCGGCCCGGCGGTGCTCGCTCACCTGCATGCAGACGTGAAGGAGGGCGGCCGCGTCCGCCTGATGGCGGCGCTTGATCGCGGCGGAGCGGCCGCGATGATGGCGCTGCCCGACAAGGATACGCCGAACATGGCCGACGATCACGAGCTTCGCGAATTCACCTGCGATCCAAAATTTCGCCGGGTGCTGATCACCGACGGGCGCAATGAGGTCGGCCAGGCCTTGGCGCGCGCCTGCGCCGAAGCCGGCGCGTCATTGATCTTCATCGGCATCGCCGATCCGTGGAAACCGTTTCCCGGCGCGGCGGCGTTGCGCGCGATCGGTGCCGTCCAGATCGTGCCGCTCGATCTCACCGACAGCAAATCGGTCGCCGAATGGGCGGCGCAGAACGGCACGCGCGTCGACATCTTGATCAACACTTCAGCCCATGTCCGCTCGGGCGGCATACTCGATCCGGCCGGCCTGACGCTTGCCCGCGAGGAACTGGAGCTCCGGTATCTCGGCCTGATGCGCTTGGCGCAGGCGTTCGGCCCGGTCATGCGCTCGCGCGGCGCCGACGGCACCAATGCGGCGGCGGCTTTCGTCAATCTGTTGTCGATTCACGCCATGGCCGCATGGCCGGCTTATGGCGTGTTTTCTTCGGTCGAGGCTGCCTGCCTGTCGGCGGCGCAGACGCTGCGAAGCGAATTACGGCCGGGCGGCGTGAAAGTGGTCAATGTCTTTTCCGGCCCGCTTGAAATTGAATGGTTCCAGACCGTGCCGCCACCCAAGGTCACGCCGGCGGCGCTGGCCAAGGCTGTCGTTGCCGCCTTGTGTTCAGGCGTTGAGGATGTGTTCGTCGGCGATGTGGCGCAGGACATTCGCGCGCGGCTTGCGGTCAATCCGAAGGCGCTTGAGCGCGAATTGGGAGAGTGAAACCATGGCCATGAACCCGCCCGATCTTGCCGCCTTCGTTGCCGCCATCGCCTCCGGCGTCATCCGCGTCGTCGATCTGACGCAGACATTGACGCCGGAATTCCCGACGATCGTGCTGCCGCCGGAACTCGGCCAATGCGCACCGTTCCGCATAGAGGAAATCTCGCGCTATGACGCGCGCGGTCCGGCCTGGTACTGGAACAACATCTCGATGGGCGAGCACACCGGCACGCATTTCGACGCGCCGATCCATTGGGTGTCGGGCAAGGATTTTCCGAACAATGCGGTCGACTCGATTGCGCCTGCGCATTTCATCGCTCCGGCCTGCGTCGTCGATTGCTCACGCGAAGCGGCGGCCGATCCCGATTTCGTCCTGACGATTCCTTTCGTCGAGGCCTGGGAAAAGGCGCACGGCAGAGTCGCTGCCGGAAGCTGGCTCATGCTGCGCACCGATTGGTCCAAGCGCGCGCTGCGCGATTACGCCAATTTGCGTGAGGATGGCGCGCACACACCCGGGCCGGGACCGGAAGTGGTCAAATGGCTGGTCGAAGAGCGCGACATCCACGGCTTCGGCACCGAGACGATCGGCACCGATGCCGGCCAGGGCCATCACTTTGTGCCGCCGTTTCCCGCCCACTTCTATATGCACGGCAAGGGCCGCTACGGCCTGCAGTGCCTTGCCAATCTCGATCTGTTGCCGCCGGTCGGCGCCGTCGTTGTCGCAGCGCCATTGAAGATCAAGCAGGGGTCCGGCAGTCCGCTGCGCGTGCTCGCGCTCGTGAGTGTGGACGACGATGCGTGATAGCCCCACCTTGAATCTCGCGCCGGTAGATCTTTTCGCGCCGGAGCAGCGGACCGTTCCGGAAATGCTGCGCCGGCAAGCCGAACGCCATGGCGCCCGGCCGCTCTTCGTCTGCGGCGGCGAACAATGGTCGTTTGTGGAGGCGCGCGACATTGCCGCGCGTTCTGCCGGGCTCCTGTCGGCGGCCGGCATCGGGCCGGGCGACCGGGTCGCGCTGATGTGCGGCAACCGTCCCGAATTGTTGCGCCTGGTTCTAGGCTGCGCCTGGGCTGGCGCGGTGTCGGTGCCGCTCAATGCCGCCGCGCGCGGCTTCCAACTGCAGCACATGCTGAGCAACTCCGGAGCAAAGATACTTGCGATCGAAGCTCAGTTTTTGCCTGCGCTCGATTCGATCGATCTGAAGGCGCTGCCGCTGACCCGGATCTGGATCATCGGCGGGCCGGTCGCGTCGGGAGCGCCGACGCATGGGACCATTCCGATCGAAACCCTGCCAGCAGCGACGACGGAGGCGCCGGCGGCCGCGCTCGGCCCCGGCGATTTGTTCACGATACTTTATACGTCGGGCACCACCGGCCTATCGAAGGGCGTCTGCTGCCCGCACGCTCAATATTTCTGGTGGGGCGCTTATACCGGCTGGCAGCTGGACCTGCGCAAGGGCGACGTGCTGCACACGCCGCTGCCGCTGTTCCACACCAATGCGCTCAACTGCTTTTTTCAGGCCTTGCTGTATGGCGCGACCCAAGTGGTCGAAACGCGGTTCTCGGTGTCGGGTTTCTGGCCGGCATTAGGGCGCTCGGGCGCCACCGTGACTTATCTGCTCGGCGCCATGGTGCCCATGCTGCTGTCGCAGCCGCCGGCGTCGGCGGAACGCGAGCATCGTGTGCGAGTGGCGCTGGCGCCGGGCGTGCCGGCGAATTTTCACGACGACTTTACCCGGCGCACCGGCGTCGTCCTGCTTGACGGCTTCGGCTCGACCGAGAGCAATCTGATTGTCGCCTCGCGGCACGACGACCGCAAACCAGGTTCGATGGGACGACTGGTTCCCGGTTTCCAGGCGCGTGTCGTCGATGACAACGACAACGAAGTGTCCGATGGCGAAGCCGGCGAGTTGATCGTGCGCGCCGACGAGCCGTTCGCGATTGCCAACGGCTATTTCGGCATGCCCGAAAAGACCGTCGAGGCTTGGCGCAATCTTTGGCTTCATACCGGCGACCGGGTTATCCGCGATGGGGACGGGCATTATCGTTTCGTCGACCGCATGAAGGACGCGATACGCCGCCGCGGCGAGAATATCTCCTCCTATGAAGTCGAGCAGGTGCTGGTAAGCCATCCGGCCGTGGCTTTGGCGGCGGTGTTCCCGGTGTCCTCGGATCTCGCCGAGGACGAAGTGATGGCGGCGATCGTGCTGAAGGACGGCGCGAAGGTGCGCGAGGAAGAACTGGTGCGGTTCTGCGAGAACAAAATGCCTTACTTCGCCGTGCCGCGTTTCATTGAATTAACGGCAACGTTGCCGCGCACCGAGAATGGCAAAGTGCAGAAATTCAAGTTGCGCGAGCGCGGCCGATCCGCGGCGACTTGGGATCGCGAGGCGGCCGGCATTGTGTTGAAACGCTAGCCGTTCGCCCAGGCGGGCCAAGGCCAGGGCTCGGCGGGGCAGGTTCCGCCGGTTTCGTTTCATGCTTGAATATTTTATAGTTGAAGTATTTACTGGCGACCACGGGTGGAAAGGCGGAACATGAAGATTGCTGTTCTCGGTGGCGGAAATGGCTCCTATGCGGCGGCGGCCGACTTGTCCGACCGCGGACACGAGGTTCGTTTCTGGCGGCGTGACGCCGACGCGTTGCGCCCGGTACTCGAGAGCCACAGTATCCGGCGGCGCGATTTTTCCGGCACCCGCGACATTAAGATCGCCCGGCCGACGACCGATATTGCAGACGCCGTCCGCGGTGCCGAACTGATCGTGGCGCCAATACCGGCCTTCGCCCAGGCCGATCTGGCGGCGCAGATCGCGCCGCATCTCGCCGACGGCCAGGTCATCTTCCTGCCGCCCGGCACTTTCGGCTCCTATCTGATGACGAAGGTGGTGCGCGCGGCGGCCGGCTGCCGCGCCGAGATCATGATCGCGGAAACCGGAACCTTGCCGTGGCTGACGCGCAAACACGGCGCGGCCGAAGTGGCGATCACGACACGGGCGACGCGGTTGCCGACCGGGGTGTTTCCGGCACGGCTCACCGACACCGCCATCGCAGTCATCACGGCGGCGTTTCCCGAAGCTATCGAGCCGGTCGAAGACGCGCTATCCGGCGCCTTGATGAATGCCGGGCCGATCATTCATCCGCCGCTGATCCTGATGAATGCCGGCCCGATCGAGCATTTCGACCGCTGGGACATTCACAAGGAAGGCACGCAGCCGGCCATCCGCCGGGTGCACGAAGCTCTTGACCGTGAGCGGATCGCCATCCGCGAAGCGTTAGGCTACGCCGCGCCGCATTTCCCGCTGGCGGACCACTATAATACATCGAACTGGATGTACGGCAAACTCGCCCACGACAAGCTTGTCGATTCCGGCGACTGGCATGAACATCTCGACCTGAAGAACCATCGCTACATGCAGGAAGATGTCGGCATGGGATTGGCCTTCCTGGTCTCGGTTGGCGAATGGGCGGGGACGCCGTGCCCGGTCGCGGCGGGCCTGCTGGCGATCGCGGAGGCGGTAAGCGGCGAGCCCTTCCGGCGTTCCGAGCGCACCTTGCATTCGCTGGGCCTGGCCGACCAAAGCCGCGACGGCATGCGCCGGCTGTTGCAAGAGGGTCTCTGACAATGAGCACGCGCCGGCCGATCATCGCGTGTCTTGGCGCCGGCCGTATGGGCCGCGGTATTGCGCACTGCTTCGCCTATGCCGGCTGTACCATACGTCTGCTCGACGGGAAGCGGCGCGATGCCGGCCGGCAGGCAGCGTTCTTTGCGGAAACGCTTGGCGAAATCCGCAACTCGCTCGACATGGTCGCCCAGTTCGGCGGTTTCGACGCGCAAGCGATCGATGCCGTCATGGCGCGCATCTCGCTGTTCGCGCACGATGAGGCGGAAGATGCGCTGGCCGGCGCCCGCATTGTTTTTGAGGCCGTTCCGGAAACCGACGACGCCAAGCGTGGCGCGCTTGCACTGATCGGCAAGACTGCGGACGCGAAAGCAATCATTGCTTCCGCCACCTCGACCTATCTTTCGACGCAACTCTCCGACCTGTGCGGCCGTCCGGACCGGTTTCTCAACGCCCATTGGCTTAACCCTGCCTTTCTGGTGCCGCTCGTCGAACTCAGTCCGACGCCGGCGACGGACCGCGCCGTCGTCGAGGAAGTGAAGGCGCTCCTGACGTCGATCGGAAAAGTGCCGGTCGAATGTACGGCTTCGCCCGGCTACATCGTGCCGCGCATTCAGGCGCTGGCGATGAACGAGGCGGCGCGGCTGGTGGAGGAGGGCGTCGCCACCGCCGAGGACATCGACAAGGCCGTGAAATACGGCTTCGGATTCCGCTTTGCCGTTCTTGGTCTGCTCGAATTTATCGACTGGGGCGGTGGCGATATCCTGTTTCACGCCAGCCGCTATCTCGCTGAGGCCATGGGCGACCAACGATTCGCAGCGCCGAAAGTGGTCCATGCCAACATGGCCGAGGGCAAGAACGGCTTGCGCGACGGCAAGGGCTTTTACGATTACGCTGCGATGGACGTTGCGGCTTACCGGCGCGACCGCCTGGCCGCGTTCTTCCGCATGCTGCAGCAGGCCGGACTGGTCATGCCGCCCGTCGCCGATGCGCAGTCCGCAGCGGAGGCCCGATCAGATTGAAGCAGGAGGTCGCAAACGTGTTGGAGGATGGTGCGCACCGCTCCACGCCGACGTCCTTATCAGGAGGCGTCGTTTGACCGACCTCGCCTTCATCGTCCGCAAAATCGTGGCCGAGACGCCGTCGGTTCGCGCGCTGGTGCTTGAAGCGACAAGCGAGTCGCCACTGCCCGCCTGGCACCCCGGCGCGCATATCCGGCTCAGGCTGCCGAACGGAGCGGATCGGCCCTATTCGCTGGTCGACCTTGCGGCGTGGCGGACCGGCCGGCACTATGTTCTCGGCGTCCGCCGCGAGCCGGACAGCGCCGGCGGCTCACAGTTCGTGCACGCGCTGCGGGAAGGCGATCGCGTCGAGACGTCCGCGCCGATCAATCGTTTCGAGCTGCGGGACGGCGCCGGCGAGGTGTTGCTGCTCGCCGGCGGCATCGGCATCACGCCGATCCTGTCCATGGCCGCGGCGTGCGCCCGGTCGGGCCGGCCGTTCAAGCTGCATTACCTCGGCCGCACGGGCGGCGAGCTGGCTTTCCTCGACGAGTTGCGGGCGATCTGCGGCGAGCGTCTCATTACCCATTATGACGACGGACCGTCGGGACGGCCGGATTTTGCGGCACTGATCGGGGGGGTGGCGCCGGCAGCGGACATCTATGTCTGCGGGCCGACCGGGATGATCGACGCCGTCAAGGCTGTAGCGGGCGCCGTCGGCCATCCGCCCGCGCGCCTGTACTACGAGTTGTTCACGGCGACGCCGGCGGCCGACGAGTCTCCCTTCGAAGTCGAGATCAAGTCGACCGGGCAGGTGGTGTCGGTCGGCGCCGACCAGTCCATTATTGATGCGCTGACAGCATCGGCCGTCGATGTCGTCTATGATTGCCGGCGCGGCGACTGTGGCATCTGCCAGACCGGGGTATTGGCAGGCACGCCCGATCATCGCGATGTCGTTTTGACGGAGGAAGAGAAGGCGTCGAACAAGGTCATGCAAATCTGCGTGTCGCGGGCGAAATCGCCGCGGCTCGTGCTCGATCTTTAGAGGAGTCTGATGCCATGACGCGATACGCGAACAACCCCGCGGCAGTGCAAGCGCTGGTCCAGCCCGAATGCGTGCATCGCGATGTCTATATCGATCCGGAAATCTTCCGGCTCGAGACGAGGCATCTGTTCGCCAATACCTGGATTTATGTCGGTCATGCCAGCCAGATTCCCAACACGGGCGATTATCTGACAAGCGACATCGGCGACCAGCCGGTGATGGCGGCCCGCCACAGCGACGGCTCGATCCGCGTCTTCTACAACCGCTGCCCGCACAAAGGCACGAAGATCGCCTCGGAGGCCTGTGGCAATGCCGGAAAGTTTTTCCGTTGTCCGTATCATGCCTGGTCGTTCAAGACCGACGGCTCGTTGCTCGCGATTCCCTTCAAGAAAGGCTACGACGGCACCGGACTGGAAGAGAGCGAAGCCGCGAAAGGCCTCACCCCGGTCGGGGCGACGCATGTCTATCGCGATTTCATTTTCGCGCGGCTCGCCCGGAGCGGCTTCGACTTCGAACATTACTTCGGCGCAAGCCTCTCTTCGATCGACAACATGGTCGATCGCTCGCCGGAGGGAAAGCTGGCGCTGGAAGGCCCGCCGCTGCGCTACATGCATCCGTGCAACTGGAAAATGCTGGTCGAGAACCAGACCGATACCTGCCACCCGATGGTGGCCCACGAATCCTCTGCCGGCACTGCCGTCTCGGTGTGGGAACGCGAGCAGGCCAAGGGCGGCCGCAAACCGATGGCGGTCGAGGTCTACGCGCCGTTCATGGCGCCTTACGAGTTCTTCGAAAAGATGGGCATTCGGGTTTGGCCCAACGGCCATGGCCATACCGGCGTGACCACCTCGATCCATGCAGATTATTCGGCGGTGCCTGGTTATTTCGAACAGATGGTCGCGGCTTATGGCGAGGAGCGCGCCAAGGCCGTCCTCGGCGAGAGCCGGCACAACACCATTTATTTCCCCAACATCATGGTGAAGGGTCCGATCCAGACGCTGCGCGTCTTCAAGCCGATCGCCGCCAACCGCACCTTGGTCGAGAGCTACACGTTCCGCCTTGTCGGTGCGCCCGATACGCTGTTTGAGCGCACGCTGATGTATAACCGCCTGATCAACGCGCCGACATCGATCGTCGGTCATGACGATCTCGAAATGTATGAGCGCGCGCAGTTGGGCCTGCACGCCGACGGTTTCGAATGGGTGAACGTCCAGCGGCTCTATCAGCCGGGCGAACTTGACGACGAAACCGCCGTCGTCGGCGGAACCAGCGAACGGCAGATGCGTAATCAGTTCCACGCCTGGGCCAAGTTCATGACCATGTCGATGCGGCCGGAGGGCGCCGACCAGGCGCAATATCACGAGGCGGCCGAGTGACCACCGTCAGCGAAAAGGATCTTGTCGACTTCATCTATCGCGAGGTGCGGCTGCTCGACGAGTTGCGCTACGAGGAGTGGCTTAAGCTCTACGCTGAGGACGGACACTACTGGATGCCCGCGGAATGGCAGCAGACCGATCCTAAGCTGCAAGCCTCGCTGATGTATGAGGACATGCTTCTCCTGCGTATCCGGGTCGAGCGGCTGTCGGGCGCACGTACGTTTAGCCAGAAGCCGAAAAGCCGTTCGCAGCATCTCTTGCAGGCGCCGCAGATCGACGAGATCAACCCGCAGGAAAACCGCTATCGCACCTGGACGTCGTTCCACTACGCCGAGACGCGCGGCGACGAATGGACCATGTTTGCCGGCTGGGCCCGGCACGAATTGCGCGTCGAGCAGAGCACGCTGAAAATCGTCCTCAAGCGGGTCGATCTGGTCAATTTCGACGCCGCCTTCGGCAACATCCAGTTGTTCATGTAGGCGCGGGCGCGATGGCCATGAGCGACGGTGACTTCACCGCAGTCGTGACCGGCGCCAGTTCGGGCATCGGCCTCGATCTCGCCAAGCGTATGCTCGATCGCGGCTGGCGGGTGATCGGCCTATCGTTGGAAATGGCGAAATTCAGCCATCAACACTTCGATGATCGCTTCGAAGCAATCAAAGTCGACCTGCTCGACGAAAGCGCGACGGCGGCGGTGGCGAAGGACATCGCCGCCCGCCACGCCGTCACGCATATCGTCCACAATGCGGGCCTGATCTGGCCCAATCTGCTCGATGCCGTGAAGCCGGCGGAGATTGACGGCTTGACCCGGCTGCATTTGACGTCGCCGATGATCCTGACCCAGGCGCTGGTGCCGGCCATGCGCCAGCGGCACTTCGGACGAATTGTGTTTGTGAGTTCGCGCGCCGCGATGGGCGTGCCGACGCGCACCGCCTATTCGGCGACCAAAGCCGCTATCCATGGCATGGCGCGGACCTGGGCGCTGGAGCTTGGACCGGATGGCATCACGGTCAATGTGGTGGCGCCCGGACCCATTCTCACCGACAATTTCTGGAGCATCATTCCCAAGGACTCGGAACGGCAACAGAAGCTCGCCGATCAGCTGCCGGTCCGTCGGCTCGGGACGGTCGCGGACGTATCGCGCGCCGTCCTGTTTTTTTCTGAGCCCGAAGCGAGCTACGTGACGGGACAGGTCCTCTTCGTCTGCGGCGGCAGCAGCCTCGGCGGCCTGTCGCTGTGAGCAGCATGATCCCGAAAAGCATGCCCTTGGACTTGATCCAAGGGTGGAAACCGGTTTTCGGAAAAGATCATGCTTAAATTAAAGTTTATGCCGCTTCGTTTCCGCCAAGATAAGTGGTGATCAAGCGCGGATCGGTGATGAGAGCGTCGGCGGGGCCGGAATGGACGATTTCGCCGGTCTCCATCACATAGCCGAAATCGGCGGTCTCCAGCGCAGCGCGCGCATTCTGCTCGACCACCAGGATGGAGACGCCAAGTTCGCGCAGCGACGCGATGATGTGGAAGATGTCGCGGGTGATGAGCGGAGCGAGCCCAAGGCTTGGCTCGTCCAGCATCAAGAGCCGTGGTTTTGCCATCAGCGCCCGGCCGAGCGCCAGCATTTGCCGCTCGCCGCCCGAGAGCGTGCCGGCGTTTTGCGCGCGGCGCTCCTTCAGACGTGGAAAGCGGTGGAAGACTTCGTCGATGCTCCGCCTGATGGCGGCGGTTTGGCCGCGCCGCGAATAGGCGCCGAGCAGCAGGTTATCGTAGACCGACATTTCGGCGAACAGTTCGCGCTTCTCCGGCACCAGGCAGAAGCCCATCTCGACGCGCTCTTCGGTGTCGAGCCGCGAAATGTCCTCGCCGTCGTAGAGAATGCGTCCGGTCGATGGAATTAACCCGATCGCCGTCATCAAGAGGCTGGTCTTACCGGCGCCGTTCGGACCGATTACCGTTGCGATGCCGCCTTTCTCTACGGCCAGCGACACATTGCGGACGGCTTCCACCTTGCCGTAGCAAACGCTGACATTGTCGATTGCGAGAACGGCCATCAGGCGACGCCTCCCAAATAGGCTTCCTGGACACGCGGATTGTCGCGCACGGCGCGGGGATCTCCTTCGCAAAGCTTGGTGCCGAATTCCATCACCACGATGCGGTCGACCAGACCCATGACAAATGTCATGTCATGTTCGACCAGAAGGATCGTCAGTCCCTCGGCGCGCAACGCGCGCAAGAGCTCGGCCAAAGCGCGTTTTTCCTGCTGCCGGAGCCCGGCGGCGGGCTCATCCAGCACCAGCAGGATCGGATCGGCGGCAAGCGCCCGGGCGATCTCGAGCACGCGCTGATTGCCGAGCGGCAGGTTGCCTGCGAGTTCGAAGGCGCGTTCGCTTAAGCCCACCCGGTCGAGCTGTCGCATGGTCTCGTACCGGGCGCAGCCTTCTTCGCCGCGGTCGAGGCGGAGCGCGCCGGCAAGAAAGCCGGAACTGGTGCGCGCGTAGGTGCCCAGCAACACATTGTCGAGCACGGTCATGCGCGGGCGCAGCTTCACATGCTGAAACGTGCGCGCGATGCCGGCGCGCGCGATCTTTCGCTGTGGCGCATTGGTGAGGTCATTTCCGGCAAAAATGATGCGGCCGCCGTTGACCGGCAGAGCGCCCGTGATCAGATTGAACATCGTGCTCTTGCCGGCGCCGTTCGGTCCGATCAGGCCGAGGATCTCGCCCGAGCGGACTTCGAAACTGACATTGTTGACCGCCATCAGGCCGCCGAAGCGCCGCTGCGCCCCCTCGACCTTCATCAAGGTCTGACCGGGCACGGGCTGCGTGCGGCGGGGCAGGGGATTCGCCGGCGCCGGCCGCTTGCGCGCCGGCTCCGGTAGCCATTGCGCCACGAATGGCACGACGCCGTCGCGCGCATGCTGCAAGAACAGAATGAAGAGGGCCGAGAAAACGACAATCCGCAATTGTCCGGCGGCGTTCGGCGCGATGAGCGGCAGGTAGTCCTGAATGCCGTCCTTCAACAACGTGATCAGCGCGGCCCCGACGACGGCGCCGAGCAGATAGCCCGAGCCGCCGACCATCGCCATCATCAAAAATTCAATGCCCATGGTGACGTCAAATGGCGTCGGGCTGACGAAACGGCTCATATGGGCGTAGAGCCAGCCCGAAACCGCCGCCAGCATGGCGGCGATAACGAAGGTGACGAGTCTGATCCAGAACGCATTCACCCCGAGCGATTCGACGAGCACATTGCCGCCGCGGAGTGCTCGCATCGCGCGGCCGGCGCGCGAGCGCAGCAGATTGTGTGAGGCGAGCATGGCGAGCAGAAGCAGCGGCCAGATGAGATAATAGATTTTGGTGCTGCCGATCAGCTCAAGCGAGCCGATCGAAATCGGCGGCACGGAGGGAATGCCGTTGTACTGGCCGAGGCTCTGGAGGTTGCCGAAGGTGTAATAGAGCGCCAAACCCCAGGCAATCGTGCTGAGCGACAGGAAGTGGCCGTGCAGCCGCAAAGTCACCGCACCGACCACAACCGCGACCGCCGCCGTTACCACCAATGCCAAAGCAAGGCCGAGCCAAGGCGAATAGCCCATCAATGCCGAAGTCCAGGCCGTGGCATAGGCCGCGATCCCCATGAATGAGGCTTGACCGAAGGACACCATGCCGCCGACTCCGGTCAGCAGCACGAGGCCAAGTGCCACGAATGAATAGACGCCGATGTAATTCAGTAACGTGATCGAAAACGGCGCCAGAACATACGGCAGCGTTGCGACCACAAGCACGGCTATAGCGATGGCGAAACGCGACTGCGTTGTGCTCATTCGTCAGGATGTTCTTCGGAATAGGCGAACGTGTAGGAGCGCCACAACAGAACCGGGATCAGGACGGAAAAGACGATGACTTCCTTGAAGGCGCTGCTCTGGAAGGCGGCGAAGCTCTCGAGGATGCCGACAAAGAGCGAACCGGCCGCAGTGACGGGGAAGCTGACAAGCCCGCCGATAATGGCGCCGACAAAGGCCTTCAGGCCGATAAGGAAGCCGGAATCGTAGAAGATCGTATTGACCGGTGCGATCAGAATTCCCGAGACGGCGGCCAGGACCGAGCCGAGAAGATAGGCAACGGTGCCGGCGTAATTCGGCCTGATGCCCATCAACCGTGCTCCCGTGCGGTTCAGCGCGGTGGCGTGCAGCGCCTTACCGGAAAGCGTGAACCCGAAGAACAGGTACAGCAGAAGGCTGAACACCGCCGCCGCGGCAACGATCAGCAGGGTCTGCGCCGAGACCGGAATGTCACCGATATTGAGTGTATAGTCGGTGAGACTCTGGGTGCGCACGCCTTCCGGCCCGAAGAACAGCAGGCCGAGGCCGACCAAAGCAAAATGAAGCGCCACCGCAACGGTCAATAGCAGCAGCACCGAGGCATCCGCGATCGGCCGGAACACCACCCGGTCGAGCAACGGCGCGATCGGCAGGATGAGCGCGATCGACAGGAGAATGCGCAGCGGCATCGGCAAGAGCGTGCCGGCGGTGAGCCATACCACGGCGGCAGGAATCAAGGGCAGCAACAGATAGAAGAAAATCGCGCGCGGAATGCTCCCGAAGGCCCCCGCGCGCAGGATTGAAACGAGCTCCATCAGTGTCGCCAGTCCGGCGAGCGCTGCGACGAGCCCGACCGTGCCGGGCAGTTGCTTCGTTTCCAGCGCGGCGAGTGTCAGGGCCGTGAACGCTGCGATATCGCCGAAGGGAACAAAAATCACCCGGGTGACGGCAAAGATCAGCACGAAGCCAAGCGCGATCAAGACGTAGATGGCGCCCGTCGCGATCCCATCCATAGCCAGGATCGCGGCGATCTCAGAGTCCATGGCGTCTTATGCCGGCGCTGAATGGGGTTGGGCCAAGCGCAAGCATCAGGGTTGATAGACCCAGCCGCCATTGACCAGCTTCACGACGATAAGGCTGCGCTGATCCACGCCATAATAGGATTTCGGCGAGAAGTTATAGACGGCATGGACGCCTGCAATGTCCTTGTTGGCATAGATCGCGTCCATCAGCGCCTGGCGGAATTCCTGGGTTCCGGGTGCGGCCTGCTTGAGCGCGACCGCGGCGGCCTTGAGGAAGATCACCCAGCCGTCGAAGGCGTAGCCCGAGAAGCCGTCGTCGGCTTCCGTGTCGTTCACCTTTTTGAAGACTTGGTGGAATTCGGTGCCGATTTTTTTGGAAAAATGCGAGTCGGGAAGCTGGTCAGTGACCAGGACCGGCCCGGCCGAGACCTCCACGCCGTCGATTGCGGCGCCGCCGATGCGAATGAAATCGCGGTTGAGCAGCGCGGGCGTTCCAAAGAACGGGCCTTTGAAGCCGAGCTTGCGCAGTTCAAGGAGAGGCAGTGCGGCTTGCGTCGCCGAGCCGCCGTCGAGCACGGCGTCGGGATGGGTGGTGATGACCTTCAGCGCCTGCGGCGTGACCGAGGTGTCGGTGCGGGCATAGCGTTCATTGGTGGTCAGTGTCGGGTCGCCGTCATTCTCGGCGGCTTTGGCGCCGTTATAGACAAGATCGCCCCAGGAATCGCTGAAGCCGATATAGCCCGCGCTCTTGATGCCTTCGCGCTTCATGCGGTCGGCGATGACCTTCACCATCAATGCCGGAGTTTGCGGCGTCGCGATGCCCCAAGGCTGACCGCCAGTCGGGATCGGCAAGTTCACCGGCGAGATTCCGATGAACGGCACCTTGAGTTCATTGGCGACCGCCAACATGGCGTTGGTGCCGGGCGCGCTCGACGTGCCGATCATGATGTCGACGTGGTCCTCCTGGACCAGCTTGCGGGCCGCCTGCGTCGTCGCGGAAGGATCGGATCCGTCGTCGAGCTTGATCAGGTTGATATGCGTTCCGCCGACCGAGCTTTGATAGGCATAGGCCGCTTTCATGCCCTTGTCGTAGTTGACGCCGATCGAGGACGCGGGCCCGCTCAAGGACGTGACGAATCCCACGGTGATATCCGCCGCCTGAGCGGCCGTCGCAGCGAGTGACAGTCCGGCAAGCGCGCCAATGCTGAGGGCGAGTTTTCTCACGATGGTCTCCGTCGGTGACGAGTGCATTTTCGTGGCGAGTGGACCGGCATTCTTTCAGTCTTGCTTTCAGTCTTGCTTTTAATCTTGCGTGACCTTTCACGCGCGCGAGGCGCCGAACAGACAATTCCATGCTGCCGTTGAGCTGCGCCGGACGCGGCGCGCGCACGGGGTCTCATTTTGGACCGGTATTCCGGAATTTGTTGGTCGGCTCGTCGCCCACAAATCGCACTGACGACCGCAGACCTCGCTCAGTTTCCGGATAATTATTATTTTAATCTTAAAATGATTTTTGGACGGGAGTCAACACGACGGCGGCGTCTTTCAGAAGTCGGCGTGGCGGGCGCTCACGCCGGCGCGTCGGGCGACGACATGAACGCATGCAACGCCGCGCGGATGTCGTCCGGCCAAAGCTGCGATTTGCCGGTGTCCATATTCATTGCGACGAGCACCTGCTCGCAGGTCCACACCACGTCCGCGTCGCGCATGATCCTATGGGCGAGCGTGAGCGAGGCGCCGCCGAGCCGCGCGATGGTGAACGAGAACGTGAGAATATCCCCCTGCCGCGACGGGCGAACAAAGTCGCAGGTCAGACGTGCTGTCGGCGTACCCATGTGACGGCGGCCAAGCTGGTCAGTCCAAGGATGGCCGAGCGCGATCCAGAAATCTTCGACCACGCCGTTGAGCATGTCGATATAGGCCGGGAAATAAGCGATGCCGGCCGGGTCGCAGTGGCCGAACCGCACCAGACGCTGGACGCGAAACGTAGCCAGGACGGCGGACTCCGTCGGTCAGGCGAAGGCGGCGATGCCGGTAATGGCGCGGCCGAGAATCAACGCGTGGATGTCGTGGGTGCCTTCATAGGTGTTGACCACTTCCAGATTGACCAGATGCCGCGCCACGCCGAATTCGTCGGAGATGCCGTTGCCGCCGAGCATGTCGCGCGCCGCGCGCGCGATCTCCAGCGCCTTGCCGCACGAATTGCGCTTGAGGATCGACGTCATCTCGACATTGGCGAGTCCCTGGTCCTTCAGTCTTCCGAGATGCAGGCAGGCGTTCAGCCCGATGGAAATCTCGGTCGCCATGTCGGCGAGCTTCTTCTGGATCAGTTGGTTGGCGGCGAGCGGACGGCCGAATTGCTGGCGGTCGAGCACATATTGCCGCGCCGTCGCGTAGCAGCTTTCGGCGGCGCCGAGGGCGCCCCAGGCGATGCCGTAGCGCGCCGAATTGAGGCAGGTGAACGGACCCTTGAGCCCCTCGACGCCGGGCAACAGATTTTCTTCCGGCACGAACACGTCATCCATAATGACTTCGCCGGTGAGAGAGGCGCGCAGGCCGACCTTGCCGTGGATCGGGGGCGCAGAAAGGCCGCGCATCCCCTTCTCGAGAAGAAAGCCACGAATCCTGCCGTCGTCGGTTTTGCCCCAGACCAGGAACAGGTCGGCCATCGGGGCATTGCTGATCCAGGTCTTGCTGCCGGTGAGACGATAGCCGCCGTCGGTTTGCCTGGCGCGCGTCGCCATCGCGCCGGGGTCCGAGCCGTGATTGGGTTCCGTCAGTCCGAAGCAGCCGATCGTCTCGCCTGAGGCAAGCGGAGGCAGATATTTCTTCTTTTGCGCCTCGCTGCCGAAGTCTTCGATCGGCACCATCACCAGCGACGATTGCACGCTCATCATAGAGCGGTAGCCGGAATCGACCCGCTCCACCTCGCGCGCAATCAGGCCATAGGCGACATAGGACAGGCCCGCGCCGCCGTATTCCGGTGCGACGGTTGGGCCGAGCAGGCCGAGCGCACCCATCTCGCGGAAAATCGCCGGATCGGTGTCCTCGTTACGGAAGGCCGCGAGTACTCGCGGCGCCAGTTCGTTCTGGGCGTAAGCGCGCGCAGTCTCGCGGATCATGCGCTCGTCTTCCGACAGCAAGGAGTCCAGGAACAGCGGATCGTCCCATTGGAAGTTCGGGCGGCGGGAGGGCTTCTGTTCCGTTTTCGACAGCATGTGATTCAACATTCGCGGCGGCCGCGCGCTGGAGATTGGTATCATACCGGCGCCAACCAAGTCTGGACATCTTGCGAAATTATTTTATACTTAAAGTAATATCGTGGCCGCTGTCAATAGCGACGCCGGCGCGCGGGCGCGTGACGGGTTTTTCCAGCGAGGTTGCGCTACTCTGCTGACGAGTGATCGAAACAAGTGTGATCGAATATCTATGATCGAAACGGGTCGCATGCATTCTTCATCCGCTTCGGACGTCGTTTGTATCGTCCGCAACGGCGACATTGCCGTCATCGAGATCGACAATCCCCCGGTTAATGCGACCTCCCAGGCCGTGCGTGCCGGCTTGGCGGCGGCGATCGCGGCGGTTGCCGACGATGTGGCCGTTGCGGCCATTATTATTGCAGCGGCGGGGCGGACATTCGTCGCCGGCGCCGACATCAAGGAACAAAGCAGGCCGCCGCAGCCGCCGTTCTTGCCCGAAGTCTGTAACGCCATCGAAGCTTGTCCGAAGCCCGTGGTAGCCGCGATACATGGCAACGCGCTGGGCGGCGGTTTCGAACTGGCGCTTGCTGCGCACGCGCGCATCGCCACAGCGGACGCTCGCGTCGGGCTGCCGGAAGTCAATCTCGGCATTATTCCCGGGGCCGGCGGTACCCAGCGTGCGCCACGGCTTTGCGGCGTGCCGGCCGCCATCGATCTTGTCAGTTCCGGCAAACCGCTGCCGGCGAAAGAGGCCCTTGCCACAGGCCTTATCGACCGCATCGCGGACGGCGATCTGCGCGCGTCGGCAACTGCGTTCGCCCGCGAGTTGATCGGCAAGCCCATCCGCCGCACCGGCGCGCTCGCCGTGCCGCCGTTCGACCGCGCCGAGGTTGGGCAGCAGGTCGCGGCTATCGAGAAGAAGTCACGCGGCCAGGTTTCGCCGGGGCGGGCGGCGCGCGCCGTGCTGTTGTGCGCCGATGTCGAGATTGCAGACGGGCTCAAACGCGAGCGCGCGATCTATTCCGAACTGGTTACCTCGGATCAGGCCGCAGCCTTGCGTCATGTGTTTTTCGCCGAGCGCACGGCGGCCAAAGTGCCGGGCCTCGAAACCGTCACGCCGCGTCCGATTGCCACCATCGGCATCGCCGGCGCCGGCACTATGGGTTCAGGTATCGCCGTCGCATGTCTCGACGCCGGCTATCAGGTGATCGTCGTTGAGCAGAACGAGGCGGCGGCCTCGGCCGGACGTGCCCGCATCGGCAGTCTCTACGATCGCGCCATCAAATCCAAGCGCATGATCGAGGCCGACAAGGTCGAGCGCATGGGGCGCCTCACTTTGGCCGCCGACCTTGGTGCCCTCGCGCCGGCCGATCTGATCGTGGAGGCTGTGTTCGACGATTTCGCGGTCAAGCAGGATTTGTTCAAGGCGCTCGATGTGGTGGTGCGCCCGGACGCGATCCTCGCCACCAATACCAGCTATCTCGATCCGGACGCGATCGCGGCGGTGACGGCGCATCCGGAGCGCGTCGTCGGCATGCATTTCTTTTCGCCGGCGCATGTTATGCGGCTGCTCGAAGTGATCAATGCCGCGCGCACGGCGCCGGATGTCTTGGCAACAGCGCTGGCGGTCGGCAAAAGACTGCGCAAGCTCAGTGTTGTCGCCGGCGTCTGCGAAGGGTTCATCGGCAACCGCATCTACACGGCCTATCGCAAGCAATGCGAATACATGCTGGAGGACGGCGCGTTGCCGCAGGAGGTCGACGCGGCAATGGAGAGTTACGGCCCGCCCATGGGCCCATTCGCGGTCAACGATCTCTCCGGACTCGATATCGCCTGGGCTCGCCGCAAGCGGCTCGCCCCGACGCGCGATCCGCGCGAGCGCTATGTCGCCTTAGCCGACACCCTGTGCGAAATGGGCCGGCTAGGACAGAAGACGGGCGCCGGCTGGTATCGCTATGTCGACGGAAAGCGCGCGGTCGATCCCGAAGTGACGGCTTTGGTCGAAGCCGCTTCTCGCAGCAAGGGCATCGTTCGCCGGCTGATCGCAGCTCCGGAGATCCAAGCCCGGGTGCTTGCCGCGATGGTGAATGAAGGCGCCAAGATTCTTGCCGCGGGCATCGCGCTGCGCGCCTCCGACATCGATCTGGTGCTGATCAACGGCTACGGCTATCCGGCTTGGCGCGGCGGTCCGATGTTCGAAGCCGACCGCATCGGCCTCAAAACCGTGCTGGCGGAGGTTGAGCGTATGAGCGAGCGGGATGGCTTCGGCTCGGCGCCGGCGCCGCTTCTGATCGAACTGGCAAGGTCCGGGAAAAGTTTTGCCGGCCTGTCGCCGCAGTCCTGATGGTCGCGCCACATGGCCGCGGAATTTAGGCCGGAGCGGCTTATTTCAAGTATGAAATAATTTCCCTGGTGCCGCCGCGGACCATTATATATTATATAGTGTGTCGCTGTCGGTGGTGCGGCGGCCGATGCGAGCCGCCCGCGCGTCTCCTCTAAAGCACATCTCGCAAGGTTTACTTGAACCATATAATGTTCAGGCCTAAAGCAATGACGGCGATGGCGGCGTGACCGCCGTCGAATCCGGCAAAGGCGGAGATTTGAGACATGGATGACGCTGTTGCCCTCCCGCTCGACGCGGAAACCAAGGTCATCGAGCGGCCCAGCGATCACAAAAGTGAGCTCCGCCTCTGGCTACGGTTGTTCAGTTGCAAAATGCTCATCGAGAGCGAGATCCGCCGCCGGCTGCGCGACAATTTCGACATCACGCTGCCGCGCTTCGACCTCATGGCGCAACTCGACAAGGCGCCCACGGGCATGAAGCTTGGCGAACTGTCGCAGCGTCTGATGGTGTCGAACGGCAATATCACCGGCTTGGTCGATCGGCTGCTGTCGCAGGGTCTGCTCGACCGGCAGCCGGCGCCGCGCGATCGCCGCGCGCAATTGGTGAAGCTTACGGCGGAAGGTCGCCGCAGCTTCCGCGCCATGGCTATCTCGCATGAAGCATGGATCGCCGAAATCCTTGCCGGCCTGACGCGCAACGAACGCGAAACACTGATGCGTCTGCTTGGCAAGGCGAAAGCTTCGGCACGCAAGGCGATCAAGGACGGCGAGGAATAATAGCTGCGCGGCGAGATGCCGGCATCGGACTCGGATCGTGGCCGCGTCGCTGGCCGGCAATATGAGTGTCGGAGGCGCTGACGCTCAATGGAGGTTTCATTGACACAAATCCTGCGCAAACTATCGACGCTCTCGAGCGGCCACGCCACGCTGTTGCCGGACGGCTGGCCGCGCCCACGCGGCTATGCCAACGGGGTCTTGGCGCGCGGCGAGACGATCTATGTCGGCGGCATGGTCGGCTGGGACATCGAGGGCCGATTTCCGGATGACTTCGTCGCGCAGGTCAGACAAGCCCTGACCAATATCGTGGCAGTGCTCCACGCCGGCGGGGCGCAACCCGCGCACGTCGTTCGCATGATCTGGTACGTCGTGGACATGGATGAATACCGCAACTCGCTCACCGAACTCGGCGCCGTTTACCGTGACACTATGGGCGCCCACTATCCGGCCATGACGCTCGTCGAAGTCGGATGCCTGGTCGAGCCGCGGGCGCGGCTCGAAATTGAGGCGACGGCGGTGCTGCCTCCTGGCTGAGCGGATATGACTTGCCTGGAGTGGTTGACGGCGGAACGCCGGATATTCTCACACGAAACTGTCGATGGTCTTGAGCGCGCCGGACAGCGCGATGCCGTCCTCGTCTTTCAACGCGGCCTCGCGCAACCGGCGCACCCAGTCGGCGGCGTCAGTGCGGCCGTTGAGCTTGCGGGCGCCGGCCATCACCTTGTCGAACTTTGATTCGCCGCGGGCATGGGTGTCGGAATAGCCTTTCACCAGCCGGCGCACCTGGAGCAGTTCGACGGCCAGCGCATAATCCGTGACGGCGGCGGCTTTGACCTGTGCCAGCCATGCGTCGCGATGGGCCACTTCGATCGCGTGCCGCAAAGTGCCGCGACGGAAACGTTTGAGACCGCCGAGCACGTAGAGCAGCAGAAACCACCGGATGGTGCCGGTCTGCACACGGCGGCCGCGATTGACGAAGCGGTCGAGCCGCTTGAACAGACGCGGGCGGCTTTCGATGGCGCCGCCGAGCCATGCCGGCAGCGAGCCGGTCACCTCGTCCATGCGCGGGTGCATGAATTCGGTCGTGTAGACGAGCTGATCGGGCGCCGCCGCTACCTCGATGCGAACGCGTTCGAAGCGGCTGGCGCGGGTCTTGAGATCGGCCACGCGATAGACGTCGTCATAGGCCATGGCGACCGCGACGTATTTTGCCGCCGTGCGGGTGAGCTCAAAGGCCTTGACCTCGCCGCCGGCCGCTTGGTCCAGCGACAGTATGCCGGCGAGCAGGTCGAAATAGTCCTTGCCGTAGCCGACATCCTGAAAATCGACCACACGCTGGAGGCCCGCGGCGATCATGTCTTGGGTCGCGACGGGAAACTCCGCGCGGGTGCGCGCGACCAGCGCGTCATAGGACTGGTGACCGACCGGCGTAAGGGCCGGAAAGCGCTTTTCGGTATCGGGATCGGGAGCGGCCGGAGGTTTGCCTGCCGCCATTTCAGCCGTCGCGCGATCGAATCCAAGGGCAAACGCGCGCAGACTAGCCTCCACCCCGACGCCGGCGGCGCAGATCGTTGCCTCGAAGGCCGCGCGCTCGAACGGCAGTGTTTTGGTCGCGGCCAGCGCACCGAACAGAACAGCCGAGATCACGCTGCCGGATTTCTCGGCCAGCGCCGCCATGTCGAAAGCAATAAAGCGCTTGGCCGCCGCAAATGCGGCCTCATAAACCGCGGCGGCCGAGCCGATGCCGTCGCCGGGCGTCTGCTTTTCCACCACCGCAAGGGCACGGTGCGACGATGCGATGAGAGTCGTTCGATCGGGCGTGACCAGACCGCGCTGAATGGCGCGGCCTGCTTCCATCAACTCCGCCCCGATCACGACGTCGACCTCGCCCGGCACCGCCATCAGCGACAGCACCGGCTTAAGGCCGGCGGGCGCGCCTTGAAGCTGCGGCAGCGCCTCGATGAAATAAACAGTTGCGCCCGTGCGCTGCGCGACTCCCGGAACCGACGTTGACTGCGCCACCCAATTCTGGGTCTCGCACAGCTCGACGATCCAATCGACCAGCACGCCGCCGCCTTGGCCGCCCATTGCCATCACCGCGAACGACAGCGGCTGGGTGGTGTCGAGCAACGGGCGGCCGGAGGGGGCGGTGTTCATCTGAGGTCTCCGCGTGTCAGGCGAAGCTGATGCGGCGGCGGTCGCGGCGGCGTTGCAGCCAGCCAATCACCGCTGCGCGCATTTTAGCGAGGAAGCGATCGACGCCGGTCGGATTGTGGATAATGTCCGCGCGATAGAACGACGGACAAAGCACCGCGGCTTCCGAGACCTCGCCGCAATTGCCGCAGCCCACGCAGGTATTGTCGATCGCGGCGACCGGATCGTCCTTGAGCGGGTCGTCGGTGCGCTTGACCGAGAGCGAGGGACACCCGGAGAGGCGGATACAGGCATGATCGCCGGTGCAGACGTCTTCATCCACGCCGAAACGCTCGCGCACCATGCGCGCGCCGCTCTTCACGGCCTTGTTGAACAACGGCTTGATCCGCCGTTGTTTGTTGAGCATGCATTCCGAGGAGGCAACGATCACCTTCGGTCCGGGTGACTTGGTGGTGAGCGCCTCCACCAAGGTGTCGCGCATTTTGGCGACGTCGTAGGTGCGGTCGATCTGGCGCACCCAGGTGGCGCCGACACCCTCGACCGCTTTGGTGATCGGGTGCTTGGTCGAGCGCGATTTGTTGTCGGCGCGCGACGAAAGAATATCCTGACCGCCGGTGGCGGAAGAATAATAATTGTCGACGACGACGATGACGCCGTCGTGCTGATTGTAGACGGCGTTGCCGATGCTGGTGGTGAGACCGTTATGCCAGAAGCCGCCGTCGCCGATCACGGCGATCGACTTCTTGTCAGCCTTGACGTTGAAGGCGGCCGCCGAGGCCGGCCCGAGGCCATAGCCCATGGTGGTGGCGCCGATATTGAACGGCGGCAGGATCGAGAACAGATGGCAGCCGATATCGGCGGCGACGTGGTGCGGGCCAAGCTCCTTCTCCACCAGCTTCATGGCGGCGAAGATCGGCCGCTCCGGACAGCCGGTGCAGAAGCCTGGCGGTCGCGGCGGCACGGAATCGGCCAGGGCCTTGATCCGCGGATCGTCGTTGATGTTCGGCTCGTTCGGCGCCCGCGCCTGGTCGGTAATAGCGCCCGGCGCATTGCCGGAGAGGAACGCGCGCACGCCCTTGAGCATGACGTCGGCCGTATATTCGCCGGCCATCGGCAGCACGTCCTTGCCGAAAATCCTGGTGTTGACGTCGCGACGGCGCAGGATCGTGTGGATCGCCTGCTCAATAAATTCGGGCTGGCCTTCTTCGACGGTCAGCACCGCCTGCTTGCCGGCGCAGAATTCGACGATTTCGTCGTCGATCAGCGGATAGGTGACGTTCATCACATAAAGCGGCACCCGGGTCGCGCCCCACACATCGGCAAGGCCGAGTCGCTGCAGGGTGCGGATGACGCCATTATACATGCCGCCCTGCATGATGATGCCGACCTGGGTCAGGTCGCCGGCGAAGGTCTCGTTGAGCCTGCGTTCCTTGATGAACTTCACGGCCGCGGGCCAGCGCCGCTCGATCTTCTCCTTTTCGTGCAGGAAAGAGGCCGGCGGCAGCACGATCCGGCTGGTGTCCCGGTCGGGGCTCTCAAGCGCCTGTTTCGGCGTGAATGGCGGTGGCTTGTTGTCCTTGGCGATGAAGCTGCCGTGGACGTGACAGGAGCGAATGCGCACTTCCAGCATGACCGGCGTGTTGGAGACTTCCGACAGTTCGAAGCCGTCCTCTACCGCCTTGACGATCGATTCCAAATTGGGCCGCGGGTCGAGGAGCCAGATCTGCGACTTCATCGCGAAGGCATGCGAACGCTCCTGCATGATCGAGGAGCCTTCGCCGTAGTCCTCGCCGACGATGATCAGGGCGCCGCCTTTGACGCCGCCCGAGGCGAGATTGGCCAAGGCGTCGGAGGCGACGTTGGTGCCCACGGTGGATTTGAAGGTCACAGCGCCACGGATCGGATACATCACCGACGCTGCGAGCGAAGCAGCGGCCGCCGCCTCCGAGGCCGATGCCGAAAATTGCACGCCGAGCTTGGCCAGCGTGTCCTGCGCATCGGCCAGCACATCCATCAGATGCGAGATCGGCGCACCCTGGTAGCCGGCGACATAGCCGACGCCCGACTGCAGCAGCGCCTTGGTGATGGCAAGAATGCCTTCGCCGCGGAATTCCTCTCCGGCGCTGAGTTCCAGATCCCGGACTTCTTTTGCAAAGGACCGTTCTGCCATGACCCGCTCCGCTCGATTTCGACTTGCCGGCGGAAGCCGGACGCTCCCCGAGGGGGTCCCAAGAGGGTCCAACGGGGGTGTGCGCGCCGACGATCGCCGTCCTGTTGGCGAATTGCTTTAGTCGTAAAGGAATTGGGCTGCCGATGCCGCCGGTTTACAACACGCAAACTGGTAGCCGTTCGTCACGCGGTCAGCGCCAAGCCTTACGCCCGGGCAATTGACACTATGGCCCGTCCCGATAGTATATTTCAAGTCTAAAGTAATTCCGGAGCCGCGTGCCGGGCGCGGACGCGGTGGGAATTTGGCGGCAACACTCAATCCAAGATCAGCGGAGTTGGATCATGTCTGCGACGCTCTTGACGCAACTGGCGGCGGCGCTCGCCAATAATACGGTCCGGGTCGTCGATCTCACGCAGACCTTGCGGCCATCGACGCCGGTCATCCAATTGCCGCCGGAATTTGCGCCGTCGAACCCATTCACGATCTCGGAGATTTCGCATTACGACAGCCGCGGACCGGGCTGGTACTGGAACAATCTCTCGATGGGCGAACATACCGGCACCCATTTCGATGCGCCGGTCCATTGGGTCACCGGGCAGCACTATGCCGACGGCTTCACCGATACCATTCCGGCGCAACGCTTCGTGGCGCCGGCCTGCGTTATCGACTGCACCAAAGAAGTCGCGACGGATGAGAAATTCGTGCTGGAGGTGCCGCATATCGATACCTGGGAAAAGCAGCACGGCAAGATCCCGGCCGGCGCATGGGTGCTGATGCGCACCGGCTGGTCGACGCGCGGCGATTCGCCGGCGTTCCTGAACATGAAGGCGGACGGGCCTCATTCGCCGGGGCCGAGCGCGGCGGCGATCACGTTTCTGGTCAAGGAGCGTGACGTTAACGGCTGGGGCGTCGAGGCCGTCGGCACCGACCACGGCCAGGCTTTCGCCTTCGAGCCGGCCTTCCCGGCGCACAATCTGATGCACGGTGCGAAGAAGTTCGGATTGGCAAGCCTCTGCAATCTCGATCAATTGCCGCCGACCGGCGCGCTCTTGATCACGCCGCCGCTAAAGATCGCGAAGGGGTCCGGTTCGCCGCTGCGGGTGCTGGCGCTGGTCGCAGCCTGACCAAGCGTTTTCGGCACGGCGGCAAGAGACCGGTACTGAACGGCACGTGGAGTCTGTGGACTCGAAAGCGCAGGCAATGTGCGCTTACGTCGAGAATTGGTCCTTTATTACACGCTGCAACTGATTCCAACGCTTTAGAGATGACGTCGGTTTGTAAAAATGCCCAAAGATTTCAAAGATCCGGGCCAGACCGCGAATCTGAGGGTCAGGAGTTCGAATCTCTTCGGGCGCGCCATCATCGCCGTGTCCAAGGCCGTGACCCGCAGAATCACCGGAATCACTGTTCGGCAAAGTTCTCAAGCCTTTTTCGACAGCGTCGACCCATAAGAGACATTGGTCCGCTTTTATCTATCCAAACTTTACCCCGAGCTTTTCGCGGAGGATTAGCGCTCCCTTTTGAAGTGATGTGACAGCGCGCGTGACGCCTAACAAGGCATGCACGGCGTTGGGCTCGACCTTGATCGAGACGTCTTCGGGCGCGACAAGCGGCCCGAAGATCTGCATACCGATCGTCTCGAGCGAAGGGGCGTGCATGGTCGGGGCAGGGGTCGTATAACTCTCCCCTGCGCTCATGTGAGTTTCTCCGCTCCGCTCATGGCAGATTCTCTACGAAGCTCTTGGAATTCGAAACGGAACCGAAGACGCCGCCTTGCATCTTGACCATTTTGATCGCAGCGAGGTGATTGCCGTGGTCGGTTGCGCCGCAGCAGTCTTCAAGGAGCAGGCACTCGAAGCCGCGATCGTTGGCCTCGCGCATGGTCGTGTGCACGCAGACATCGGTGGTGATGCCGCCGAGCACGATGTTACGCCAACCTTTGGTCCGCAGCAGCAGTTCGAGGTCGGTGGCGCAGAACGAGCCTTTGCCGGGTTTGTCGATGATCGGCTCGCCGTCCGCGGGTTTGAGTTCGGGGATGATGTCCCAGCCCGGCTCGCCGCGGACCAGGATGCGGCCGCAAGGGCCGGGATCGCCGATGCCGGCGCCGATCTGGCGCGAGCGCCAGCGCTTGTTGTCCGGCAGATCGGTCAGATCGGGCCGATGCCCTTCCCGTGTATGAATAACGCCGTAGCCCTTCTTGCGCATCGCATCCAGTACAAGTCGGATCGGCTCGATCGGCGCACGGGTCAGCGAAAGGTCGTAGCCCATCTTGTCGACATAGCCGCCTTTGCCGCAGAAGTCGGTCTGCATATCGATGATGATAAGCGTTGTATTGTCGGGCTGGATATTGCCATCGAACGGCCACGCATAGGGATCGGCGGGGATCGTGCTCATGTTCTCGCTCCGCTTCGCCTATTTGGTATAATCCTGCGCAATCGCCGGCTAAACGCAGTGGTTACGACTGTTCCCAGTGGATCAGCCGGCGGCTCATCAAGACGAATGCGGTATCAACCAAAGCCCCAAGAATGCCTAGTTCTATTAGTCCCACAAACATCCTGTCCATAAGGATGAATTGTCTGGCTTCCTGCAGCCTATAACCAATTCCTGCGGAAGCACCTGTCAACTCAGCAGCGACCAGGCTTAGGAATGCCAAAGCGGCCCCTAGCCGCAAGCCAGCAAAAATGTGAGGCGCGGACGCCGGTATTACGACCATGACGAATTCGCGAAATCTGGATGCGCCAAGCGATCGCGCAGCGCGGATATAAAGTGTGGCCACGTGCTCCATGCCGTGATGCGTGTTTAGCCACACGGAGAGAAAAACGGTGTAGGCGATGACGAAATATTTTGAACCTTCGCCGATGCCGAACCACACGATAGCAACCGGCGCCAATGCTATAGCCGGAATTGGCCGGAGAATTGTGAATAGTGGGTTGAGCATTAGGTGAAAGACGCGTGTGCGCGAGGTAAGCAATCCGACAACGATCCCGAGGGTCGCTCCAATCGCAAAGCCGACGGCGGCACGGCCCACCGAGACAGCGAGATCGCTAAAGAAAACCCCGCTTTGGAACAGATCAACAGCAGCCCGCCACACGGCGATCGGTGAAGGGAATAATGTCGGATTCACCAGATTGAGTGAACTCAAGAGTTGCCAAACAGCTACAACCCCAAAGAGTGACAGGGCCACCTTTGCGACATGCTGCAGCGCTTCATTCATAGGAATCCACCATCAATCTGCGGGTGAGCCGAACCGTCCGCAACGAGCTGTCCTTTGCACAGAAATTCAGCTTGTGCGCACTACGCGTGCACCTTCTGGGTCGGCAATTAGTTGCTAGACTATTTATTCGCCCTGATACGTAGTCGTACCATGGGAAGCAATTTCGGTGCCGCGACTTCGAGCGAGAAAGGCCTGCCATGAGTGTTGGCGGCTCAGCCCTCGCGTTCTCGCGGTCAAAGTCGAATATATCCAAGTCGAATATAGAAGACGGGCTAAAAGGCAGCGGGCGGGTCGAAATCTGCAAATTGTCGGTCGAATTTCGTCTCGGATCGAAACGTGTTGCGACTGCCCTTAGTCCTACCGATTTAATCCTGAAGTCCGGCGAGTTTGCCGCGATCATCGGGCCGTCAGGTTGCGGCAAGTCGACGTTGCTGAATGCCGTGGCCGGTTTTGTCGCTCCATCCACCGGCGGGATTGTGATCGACGGCGAGGAGATTACGGGACCAAGCCCGGAAGTGGGAGTCATCTTCCAGCAGTTCGCATTGTTTCCCTGGTTCACCGCGCTTGGCAACGTGGAATTTCCGCTCAGGCGCTTTCCCATTGCTCGTGCCGAGCGTCGGTTGCGCGCTCTTTCGGCGCTGAACGAAGTTGGCCTTACCGATCACGTTCGAAAATATCCCGGCCAACTCTCCGGCGGCATGAAGCAGCGGGTTGCGATAGCGCGCACGCTGGTCTCCAATCCCAAGGTGCTTCTTATGGATGAGCCATTCGGCGCTCTGGATGCGCAGACACGCTTGTCCATGCAGGAACTGCTCTTGCGCCTGTGGGAGGCCCGGCGTCAGACCGTCCTTTTTATTACACACGATGTCGACGAGGCGCTGATCCTCGCGGATGTCATCTATGTGATGTCCGCGGCTCCAGGCCGGATCATCGAGCGGGTCGACGCCGATTTCGGGAGCGCCCGATCGGTCGAACGATTAAGCGCGTCCTTCCTCGCCAAGCGTACACACATCATCGAACTGCTGCGGCAGTCCGGCGGCGGTCAACTTGGATAATTAGCTTAATCGGCGAAAGCGACAGAAAGGGAGCATCATGAAGATACTCGGGCTAGTCGGAGGCTTGCTCTTGGCTATGGGGTCAACGAGTGCTGCGTTGGCGCAGGATACGGGAAAGGTCGTGCTTGGGTGGGCTGCCAATCTGCAAACGGCGCCGATCGTGGTCGCGATAGAAAAAGGATATTTCAAGGACGAGGGGCTGGACGTGCAGTCGGTGCGGTTTGTCACTGGACGCGAAGCTCTTGAGGCGTTGCTCGGCGGCCAGTTGGACCTGGGATTCATGTCGGAATTTCCTCCAGTGATTGGTGCGCTGCGCGAGCAACAGTTTCGCGTCGTCACTACGCTTTCCGATTATTCAGGCAATAGGATCATCAGCACGGCAAGCAGTGGCTTCACCGGTATAAAGGATATCGAAGGAAAAAAGATAGGAACGACCTTAGGGTCGAATAACGATTACTTCACCCAGCTTGTGCTCCGAAAGTACGGTGTCAAGGCAACCGTCGTAAACGTGGCACCGGCCGACATCGTTCCGGCGCTAGTGCGCGGCGATATCGATGCCGGAGTGCCCTTTCCGGACTTCTACCAAAAGGCACGAACGGCGCTGGGCAGCAATTATCGTGACCTGGTCAGCAAAGACTATGTTGCGTGGTTTGTCGTCGCGGCATCGATGGATTTGTTGAACAAGCGCCCCGGGGACCTAAAGAGATTTCTTTCGGCCCTGATCAAGGCTGACGAATTTATCAAGTCAAATCCGGCTGAAGCCCAGGAACTGCTTGCCAAGGAGATGATGGGCTTGGCCGATCTCGCGCAGATTAAGACAATGTGGCCGGAAGCGGGGTATTCGGTCGGCCTCAATGGCAAACTGCTGGACCTAATGGTTGACGAAGGTAAATGGATCGTGGACCGCGGCTTGATCAAGGACGTCAAATCCGATCCTGCAGTTTTCCGCCAGTACCTCGCCGACGGCCCGATGAAAGCGCTGGATACATCCCGCGTGACTCTGCCCTAGACCCCGGTCCAATTCGATTGAATCGGATCCTGGTCTAGTGTCCCGAATCTGAAGTTTGCATGATCTCCGTAAGGTTAGCGCCGCCGCCAAATCATTGACGAGACTCAATATCCGATGGCTCCGCTAATCTAGCGAATTTCGAAATCAGGACACTAGTTCTTTGTCGGCGCATGATTTCTTCCGAAAAACGGCTCCCACTCTCGGATCAAGTCCGAGGGGATCATGCTCCTGTGAGCCATTTTATCAGTCGCATCGGAAGGCCGAGAGGCGATTGCAACAAGCCTGGCTGACCAAGTGACCGAGGAGAACTACGCGTGTCGAGCATGGACTTTACCAGTCTGAAGGAAGAGACATTCGCGCTTGCCCCGGATATCGTTCTGACGCCGAGTGGGCCGCAGCCTAATTGTGTCATCGCGGTCGATCACGGGCGGATCAGCCGCATCTGCGCCGCAGTCGAGTACGCGGGGCAAACTCCAGGTCTTCCCGAGCCCAAACGGCTGCCCGGCCGAGCGGTGATTCCAGGGTTTGTCGATGCTCATACCCATCTGGGCGAGACATTCGGAAAGGCGCTTATTGGTGGTGAACCGTCGCAAATCTGGCGTCGCATCTGGATGCCCATGGAGAATGCCCTCGATCCGACGGGTTGCTATGTTTCGGCGAAATGGATGTTTCTCGAGGTCCTGCGCGGCGGGCATACGGCCGTCGTGAATTATTCGCTCAATGACGGTGAAAAGAATGCCGCCGTCCACCGCGCCGCGAAGGAAGTGGGCATTCGCGTTGTTTCGGCGGCTGGCCTCGACGAATTCTCCATTGATTCGTATGGGCGGGAGCAATGCATCTCCCGCAATGCCATTTTCGAGCGCGCCGAGGAGCAGATCGAACAGTGCGAAGAATCCAAACTTCTATATCCATCCGTCTGCTGCAGCAGCTTCCACGGCAACTCACTCGACATGATCGCCGCGCTGGCCGAATTCTGTACCAAGCGAAATGTGCTTTTTCAGATGCATTCGAACGAACATTTCCCGGAGGTTCACGATTGCATACTCAAGTTCGGCAAACGACCGATAGAGCTATTCGCCGATATCGGTGCGCTCGGTCCATCGACTCTTCTGCATCATGCGACACTTACGACTGAAATCGAGATCGAGCATTTGCGAAAGTCGCGGACGGCTGTCAGCTACAATCCTGTTGCGAGTCAGTGGAAGGGGAACGCTGTCGCGCCGGCGCTCGCCTACGTTGCTCGCGGCGTGCGCATGGGGATCGGCAGCGACAACACACGTGCCGACGGCTTCCGTGCCCTCGATGCGGCGGAAAGTTGCCAGCGGGTGGCACATGCCATGCCAGTCAACGATTTCTCTGCTGGCGCCGCTTGGACGTGGGTTGACGCGGCTACGCGCGGCTCGGCCGACGCCTGCGGACAGGGGCACGACTTCGGTTCGCTGGTCGAGGGGCAGGCGGCCGATTTTCTGGTTATCGACATGGAACGTCCTGAGACGCTGCCATCCTGGGACTTTGAGTGGGAGCTGGTGCGTTATTACAACCGAGATCAGATCGATGCAGTCATCGTCGATGGTAAGGTGATCATGGCGGCGGGGCGCCCCGTTACATGGGATGACCGGAACTTTGTCGAGGAATACGCCGCACTCGCGACGAAAATCGGCTCGGTCCCGGGCATAGTGAGACTCCACGGACCATCAACACGTTACCGGCCCCGTTAGCTGTATGCTTCGACGAATAGGCGTTCTCACACGAGCCAATTTTCCACGTTCAGGCCGCGGATACGTTTGAACTCGGCGGTATTGGCGGTCACGATTGTCATGAGGTCGATTAGCCGGATATGTCGGCGCTGCCGAAGCGATTTCTCGGACGAGGTGTTGAGTTGGCGGCGGGGTGCGCAGCGAATCGAATCGAATCGAATCGTAGATTCATCGGCCCTTTGTCGCGATGCCTCCGGCATGGAATAATCTCCGCACACCAGCGAACCGGGCGTGGGACAATTCCGTTGCACGCGCCGAGCTTCAGGGTGTTTCCCAATGGCCAATAACCTAGACCGGAGCTACGACGGCATCATCATCGGGGCCGGGCACCATGGAATGGTGCTCGGGTCCTACCTGGCAAAGTGCGGCCTCAACGTGTTGCTGGTCGATCGGCGGCTGGACTACGGCGGCGGTCTCAGCACCAAGGAAGTCACAAAACCGGGCTTCTATCACAATCTGCACTCGATCAATCATTTCCACATTAGCCACGCCCCGTGGTTCTCCGATCTGCAGCTTGCCGACAAGGTGACCTACATCACGCCGCGCTACGAGTTCGGGCAGGCGCATCGCGACGGCAGCGCGCTCGTATTCGGGCGCGAGCTGGAAGAGACGATTGCGAATGTCGCGCGCTTTTCCAAAAAGGACGCGGCGACTTTCCGGGAGTGGAATAAAAAAGCCGAAGAAATAACGCGGCGCGTTTTGATTCCGGAGCGCTATGCCGAACCGCTGGCCCGGCAGGAGCGCGAGCATCTATTGTCACGCGCAGCCGTGGGCCGCGACTTCTTGGAGGTAACACAGCGCCAGCCGCTCGATGTGGTCGACGAGCTGTTCGAGAACGAGCACGTGAAGCTCTTGTTTCTTTTCAAAGTGTCTTTGTTCGGGACCTGGCTGACCGACACGATGTCGAAGACCAGTCCGATGGGTTCGGTCATTCGCGCCTTCGACCTCGAAAGCGGCTATCAGCTCTGTCAGGGCGGCTCGTTCAATCTGGCGCGCGGGCTGATGGAAACCTTTATTGCGAGCGGAGGAACCTTCCAGCCGCAAGTCGATATCGATCGCATCGTCATCGAAGGCGGCCGTGCGGCCGGCATCGCGTTGCGCGATGGCCGCACGGTGAGAGCCAAACAGTTCGTCGCCAGCGCCATCGACGTGCATCAAACCTTCGAGAACCTGGTCGGCCGCGAGCAAATGCCCAAAGCCCTGCTCGAGAGGCTCGATAAATTTCAGTACACCGGGTGGACGCTGTTCGGCCTGCACCTCGCGCTGCACGAAAGCCCGCGCTTCGCTGCGGAGAAGTTCGATCCGAACATCAATCGCACGCTGAAATGGAGCGTCGGCGCCGAAACAATGCACGATCTCTCTTCCGCCTTCGAAGATGTCAAAGCAGGCCGCGTACCGCGCATCGTCCAGTTCGGTTCCGGCCCGCTGAGCGCGCTCGATCCGACGCAGGCGCCGCCCGGCAAGCATACGACCTATGCCTGGCACGTCATGCCGCTCAACCCCGATCTCGGCGGACGCACGCGCGAAGCGTTCAAGGAGGAGTTTGCCGACGCTATTCTGGAAACGTGGGCCCGCTATTGCCCGAACATGACGAAGAAGAACGTCATCGCGAAATACGTCTATACGGCCGAGGAATATACCGCGGAATTTCCCAACATGCGGAACGGCGATATTTTCATGGGCGCGTTCAACGCTGAGCAAGTGATGTACAATCACTTCGGATACAGGACGCCGATATCGAATCTCTATCTCGCGGGCTCGTCCGGCCATCCGGGAGGCGCGATATCCGGCGGCGCCGGCTATATCACCGCGGCCATCATCGCGCGCGACCTCGGCGTTAAACTTTGGTGGAAGCCCTGGGACGCGGGGCAAGCATTATCCGCACTGTCCGAAGCGGCGTAGCCGTATCTCAATTTGGATCGGCCGCCCGCACGCCCGCCTGCTCGCCGAATGTTTTCACCGAGACGAGCGCGATTTGACGCAGGTCTTCACGCGTGGCGCCGGATGAGGCCAGCACGCCCATGCCGGCGATGACGGCGGACAGGTATCGCGCCAGCGCCGTTGGGTTCGCGTCGGCTGCAAGGTCGCCTTCCTCCCGCGCGCGGATGAAACGCTCGCGAAGCTGGTCCTCGGCTTGGGCGCGATGCGCGGCAAGCTCGAAAGGAACGTTCTCGGAGCCGGGCCCGCAGGCGAGCCCACCTGCCACCAAAAGGCAACCCGGAGGGTTGTCGGGATCCGTTTGCTTGTCGGCCACTCGCAGCAAGAGGCGCTCAACCACGTCGCGGGCCGTCGGTGCGGTGAGCACCTCGGCCATGAACTCGTCCCGTTTCTCGCAATAGCGGTCCAGCGCGGCCTTGAGCAGCCCTTCCTTGCTGCCGAAAGCGGCATAGAGGCTCGGCGGGTTGATGCCCATGGCGCCGGTCAATTCGGCAATGGTGGCGCCCTCGTAGCCGTGGCGCCAAAACACTTCCATGGCCTCATCCAGGGCCTTTTCCGTATCGAATTCCCTGGGTCTGCCCATGGTCTTGGCACCCATTGTCATTTGGCACCCGTTGTCATGGCGCATACCTTCGGCCATCGCCCGCATACCTTTGGTCATTGCGCCCGCCTCCTGTTTTTTTTATTTTGCATTGCACAAGTCCTTGACGGGCTCGGGACGCTTCCTACATCTGTAGCGCTAGCTACATAAGTGGAGCGCTCCCGTGGGTCAAGCATCCGACTCTCCCATTTCAACGCGGCCACGCCGCCGCCTGGTCGCGGCTCTGGTTGTTGCGGCCGTCGCGGTGACCGGCTTCGCCGCGGTCCTCACCAGCAGATACACCCGTGATGCCCGGGCAAGCTTGCCGCCGGCGAGCGCCGGCGTTCCCGTATCGGTTGGTCTCATCAAGCCGCAAAGCGTTCATCCGTTCGCGGAATTTTCCGGCCGCATCAACGCGGTCGATTACGCGGAGATCAAGCCGCAGGTCACTGGCCGCATCACCGAAGTCCGTTTCCATGACGGGCAGCGCGTGAACGCGGGCGACGTCTTGTTTGTCATCGATCCGCGCCCGTATCAGGCCGCCGTTGACAAAGCGCAAGCCGATCTCCAGACCGCGATCAACAACGCCAAATTCGCCAAGGCGGAGCGCGACCGCGGCAGCCAGCTCGTCAAGACCAGCGCGCTGTCGCAGGAAACCTACGACCAGCGCGCCAATGCGGATGAGGTTGCGCAAGCCGCCATTCTATCGGCGCAAGCCGTCTTGGAGTCGGCGCAAATCAATCTCGACTATGCAAATATCAAGGCGCCGATCTCAGGCCGCATCAGCCGCGCCGAAATCACGCTCGGCAATCTGGTCGGTTCGGCGACCACTGCGCCCCAGCTTTTAGCCTCGGTCGTCTCGGACAACGGCGTCTATGCCGATTTCGAAGTCGACGAGCAGACTTATCTCAATGCCGTGCGCAATTATGGCCAGAGTCAGGAGATGCAGCAGAAAATCCCGGTCGATGTCGTGATCGGGGGCGACGATAATCATGTCTATCACGGCAATATTTTGAGCTTCGATAATCGGATCGATACCGGTTCGGGGACGATCCGCGCCCGTGCCCGTTTCGCCAATACCGACGGCAGCCTGGTTCCGGGAATGTATGTGTCGGTGCGCATGGGCGACGGCAGACTCGACGCCGCGCTGTTGGTACCGGAAAGCGCCATCGGCAACGATCAGAGCAAGCGCTTCGTCTTTGTCGTCGGCGACGGCGACAAGGCCGAGTACCGCACCGTGCAGCTCGGTCCGCAGATCGACGGCAATCGCGTGATCTTGACCGGCATCAAGTCGGGCGATCGCGTCATCCTCGACCACTTGCAGCGTCTCGCGCCCGGCGCTGCCGTGGTGCCGCAGACCGACGGTCGCACCGCGAGCAATTAACCGCAAGTACCGCCGCGCTGGCGGGATAACGAAAACAACCAGCCATGTTGTCGAAATTCTTCATCGACCGGCCGATCTTTGCCGGCGTCATCTCGGTCGCCATCTTCTTGGCCGGCCTAATCTCGATGACGCGGCTGCCGATCTCGGAATATCCCGAAGTCGTGCCGCCGTCCGTGGTGGTGACGGCTTTGTTCCCCGGCGCCAATCCGGAAACCGTCGCCGACACGGTGGCGACGCCGCTCGAAGAGCAAATCAACGGCACCGAGAACATGCTCTATATGTTCTCGCAGGCCGCAAGCGACGGCACGCTGACGCTCACGATCACGTTCAAGCTCGGCACCGATCCCAATCTCGCGCAGCAACTGGTGCAGAACCGCGTCAACCAGGCGCTGCCGCGCCTGCCGGACGTGACGCGAAATCTCGGCGTGACCACGACCAAAAGCTCGCCCGACCTGACGATGGTGGTGCATCTTTTGTCGCACGGCGACCGTTACGACATGCTCTATCTGCGCAACTACGCGACGCTGAACGTCAAGGATCAGCTCGCCAAGATCGAAGGCATCGGCAGCGTTCAATTGTTCGGTTCGGGCGACTATGCCATGCGGCTGTGGCTCAATCCGCAGAAGATCGCCGAGCTCGGACTGAGCGCCGATGATGTTGTCAACGCGGTGCGGCGCCAGAACGTGCAAGTGGCGGCCGGCGTCGTCAACGGGCCGCCTTATAGCGATAAGGGTCAGTTGCAGCTCCCGATCAATGTCGAGGGGCGCCTGTCCAATCCCGATCAATTCGGCCAGATCGTCATCAAGAATCAGAACGGCGTCGTGACGCGATTGAGCGACGTGGCGCGCATCGATATCGATGCTTCGCAATACAGCCTGCGCTCGCTCCTCGATAATCAGCAGGCTGTTGCCATCCCGATCTTCCAGTCGCCCGGCTCGAACGCGATCGAGATTTCCAACCGCGTGCGCGCCACGATGGAGGACCTGAAAAAGAATTTCCCGGACGGGATGGATTACAGCATCGTCTATGACCCGACGGTGTTCGTGCGCGACTCGATCAAGGCGGTGGTGCATACGCTGCTTGAAGCGGTGGCGCTGGTTGTCCTCGTCGTCATCCTGTTCCTGCAGACTTGGCGGGCGTCGATCATTCCGCTCTTGGCGGTGCCGACCTCCATCATCGGCACGTTCGCCGCCATGTATCTGTGCGGCTTCTCGATCAACGCGCTGTCGTTGTTCGGCCTGGTGCTCGCCATCGGTATCGTAGTCGACGACGCCATCGTCGTCGTGGAAAACGTCGAGCGAAATATCGAAGCGGGGCTGCATCCGCGCGAAGCGACGATGCAGGCGATGAGCGAGGTGACCGGACCGATCATCGCGATTGCGCTCGTTCTGTGCGCGGTGTTCGTGCCGATTGCCTTCATCAGCGGGTTGACTGGTGAGTTCTATCGCCAATTCGCGCTCACCATCGCGTTTTCGACCATCATCTCGGCGTTCAATTCGCTCACTCTGTCGCCCGCTTTGTCGGCGCTTTTGCTCAAAGGCCACGATGCGCCGAAAGATGTCTTGGCGCGTGGCATGGACAAAGTGTTTGGGCCGTTCTTCCGCCGCTTCAACCGCGTGTTCCAGGCTGGTTCCAGCGGCTATAGCCACGGTGTGCGCAACATCCTGTCGCACAAGGCGGCGGCGGTCGGCGTTTACTTGGTGCTGCTCGCGGCAACCGTCTTTGTCTTCCGCGCGGTGCCGCCGGGTTTCGTGCCGCTGCAGGACAAGCAATATCTGGTGAGCTTCGCGCAGCTTCCGCAAGGCGCCACTCTCGAACGCACCGAAAAGGTGATTCGGGAAATGTCCGATATCGCGCTGAAGGAGCCGGGCGTGCAAAGCGCCGTCGCGTTCCCCGGGCTGTCGATCAACGGCTTCATCAACAGCCCTTCGGCCGGCATCGTGTTCGAGACGCTCAAGCCGTTTGAAGAGCGCACGACGCCCGACCTGTCCGGCTTTGCGATTTCGCAGAAATTGCAGGCGAAGTTTGCCGGTATCCGCGACGCCGTGATCGCCATCTTCCCGCCGCCGCCGGTGAATGGGCTTGGCACCATCGCCGGCTTCAAGCTGCAGGTGGAGGATCGCACCGATCAGGGCGACGCGGTGCTCAATCGGGTGATGGGAGAGATCCAGGCTAAAGCCGCGAAAACTCCCGAGCTCTTCGCGGTGTTTTCCAATTTCAATATCGGCGTGCCACAGCTCAATGCGCATGTCGACCGCATCAAGGCGATGCAATTGGGCGTCGAAGTGCAGGACATTTTCGACACGATGCAGACTTATCTCGGCTCGATCTACGTCAACGACTTCAACCGCTTTGGCCGCACTTACGAAGTGATCGCGCAAGCCGATACGCCGTTCCGCACCAAGCCCGACGATATTTTGCGGCTGCAGATCCGTAATAATGCCGGCAAAATGGTGCCGCTCGGCGCCGTCGTTGACGTCCAGCAGACGACGGGTCCGGACAGTTCGCTGCGCTACAACGGCTTCCGCAGCGCCGACCTCAACGGGGCGCCGGCGCCGGGTTATTCTTCCGGCCAGGCGCAGGCGGCGATCACCAAAATTCTCGACGAGACGCTGCCCAAAGGCATGCAGTTCGAATGGACCGATCTGACCTATCAGGAGATCCTCGCCGGCAATACGGCAATCCTGGTGTTTCCGATCTGCGTGCTTCTCGTCTTCCTCGTCCTCGCCGCGCAGTATGAAAGCCTGTTCCTGCCGCTCGCCATCATCCTCATCGTGCCGATGTGTTTGTTCTCGGCGATCACCGGCGTGTGGCTCACCGGCGGCGAAAACAATGTCTTTACCCAGATCGGTCTGTTTGTCCTGGTCGGCTTGGCTTGCAAGAACGCGATTCTGATCGTCGAGTTCGCGCGCGAATTGGAGATGCAGGGCCGGCGGCCGCTGGAAGCCGCGATCGAAGCCGCACGGTTACGGCTGCGTCCCATCTTGATGACGAGCTTTGCCTTCATCATGGGCGTAGTGCCGCTCGTATTGTCCTCGGGCGCCGGCGCGGAAATGCGTCACGCGATGGGCATTGCCGTCTTTTTCGGCATGCTCGGCGTAACGTTCTTTGGCTTGTTCCTGACGCCGGTCTTCTATCTGCTGCTGCGCGCTCTGAGCGGGATGAAGCCGATTAAGCAGCCCGGCGAAAAGGCGACGATCGTGCCGGAGATACATTCCGTTTGACGGTACGCGGAGCCTCGGGCACATCTGCGGTTCTTCTTGGCGCATGCGTCAGCTTGGTGCGAACCGCAAATGCTCAAGGCCGCCTGGTTCCGTCCCGTCATTTTCTCCGTTAACTGCTTCATCGCGAGCATTCTGACGATGTTCATCGCGTTCAGCCTGGACTTGAAGAGTCCGGGCTGGGCGATGACGACGGTTTATCTCACCAGCCAGCCGATCTCCGGCGTGATGCGGGCGAAGGCGGTCTATCGCGCCATCGGCACTTTTGTCGGCGGCGTCGCCATGGTCGCCATCGTTCCCAATCTGATCGACGCGCCGGAACTGACCACGCTCGCGATCATCCTTTGGGTCACGCTCTGTCTCTATATCGGGCTGCATGACCGGACGCCGCGCTCCTATATGTTCCTGCTTTCCGGCTACACCGCGGCCCTGATTGGCTTTCCGAGCGTGCTGGCGCCGGACACGGTATTCGACACCGCTGTATCACGCGTCGAGGAGATCACGATCGGCGTCGTCTGCGCCGCGCTTGTGCACAGCCTGATTTTTCCAAAGAGCGCGCTGTCCGCCTTTGAAGCAAAGTTGCAATCCGCCCTGGCCGATGCCCGGATTTGGATCGCCGACGGATTGACCAAAGACCCGGCGCCGCAGGTCGAAATGGAGCGGCGGCGCATCGCCGGCGATATCACCGAGCTTTATTTGCTCGGCACGAGCTTGCGCTACGACACCTCGCCGCGGCGCCCCGACATCGGCACCGTTCGCGCCTTCGACCGGAAGATTGTCGCGCTGCTGCCGCTGCTCAGTGCGATTGAGGACCGGCTCGCAGTCCTGCGCCGCATGGGACCGCTCCCGGAAAATCTCACACGGGCACTCTCCGGCGTCCACGATTGGGTCGCGGATAAAGCCGCAGGCGACCCGCAGCGTGCGCTTGAGCTTCGGGCGGCCACTTTGGCCGCCACGCCTGTGGTCACCTCGCAATCGAGCTGGGCCGATCTCGTCACCGTCAATCTCACCGAGCGCCTGATGGAACTGATCGGCTCCTGGCAAGCCAGCCTCGATCTTGCGGCCTATCTCGCCGACCCATCGCGGACGCCGAACGCCGAAATTCGGGCCGCCGCGGCGCAGCTTGGCGCCAAGCCGCTGCACACCGATCCGGGCATCGCGCTTCTTTCCGCGCTCGCGGCGACGGTGGCGATGGGGATATGCACATTCTTCTGGATCGTCACGGCATGGCCCGAGGGCGCCAACGCCGTCGCAATCGCTGCCGTCGCCTGCACGTTGTTTGCGGCGCTGGACGATCCGACGCCGACGATGCGGGCGCTGACGATTTTGCTCGCTTTATGCATTCCGATCGTCATCGTCTATCAATTCTTTATTTTGCCGGCGGTCAGCGGATTTGAGCTCTTGAGCGTTTCGTTGGCCTTCGTGCTGATCCCGGCCGGCATTATGCTTGCGATCCCGGCTTACGCCTTGATCGGTTTGTCGCTGGCGCTGGGATTCTGCGTCGAACTGAGCCTGCAAACGAGCTACACCGCTGATTTCGCGCAGATCGTGAATACCAACAGCGCCTTCGTCGTCGGTGCCCTGGTCGCGCTCATCACGACCCGGCTGATGCGCGTCATCGGCGTGCAAACCAGCGCGCGCCGGCTGATGCGGGCGACCTACCGCGACCTCGCCGACATTTCCGATGGACACGCACATTTGACGCGCGATGAGTGGGCGAGCCGCATGCTCGATCGCGTCGGCATGTTATTGTTCCGCCGGCCGCGCTTCGAGCCGCGCCCAACGCACGAATTCGCCGACGCGCTTGGCGACCTGCGGATCGGCGTCAATATCATCGAAACGCGGTCGATGGCGTTGCCGGTCAGTCCCGAGCGGCGTGAGAAGATGGCGGGAATGTTTGCCGGAATTGCCGCTCATTTCCGCGCGCTGGCGCATGGTCGGGTGCGACCACTGGGGCGCGATCTCCTCCAGGAGATCGATGCCTCGATCGGCGAGGTTATGGATTGCGGTTCAGCGACGCATGCCTGCCTGGCCGCGATTGTCGGCTTGCGCAGGACGCTTTACCCTGATGCCGAATCTTATGAGACGGCAATACCTTATGAGGCGGCAAGACCTTATGAGGCGACTTGATGAGGACCGGACCGTGATCGGCGAGTTCGACATCTACGGTGTTTACTTTCCGGCATTCATAATCTTTGCCGGCGTCGCTTTCTTGCTCCAGCTTGCGGTCAAGCGGCTGTTCGATTCCTACGGCATCTATCGCTTCGTCTGGCATCGCCCGCTGTTCGACCTTGCGGTCTATGTCATCCTGCTCGGCGTCGTCACGGCGGCGGGCGCGAGCCTTTTTCCTTTGTCATGAACCCGTCATTGGTGAACCGATGAACAACACTTCTTCTATCGGCCGCGTGCTGGTCACCTTGGTCGTGGTGCTGGTGGCGATTGTCGTCGGCTGGCAGCTTTGGAGTTACTACATGCTGGAGCCGTGGACGCGCGACGGCCGCGTCCGCGCCGACGTCGTCACCGTGGCGGCCGACGTATCCGGTCTGGTCAGCGATGTCATGGTTCATGACAACGAAAAGGTGACCAAGGGCCAGCCGTTGTTCAAGATCGATCAGCGGCGTTTCCAATATGCGCTCGACCAGGCCAAGGCCAGCGTCGCGAGCCGCCAGGTCACGCTCGATCAAGCTAAGCGCGATCTGACGCGAAGCAAGAATTTGTCCAGCATCGCCATCACCGTGCAGCAGGTCGAGCAAAGCCAGCAAGCCGTCGATGTCGCGCAGGCCCAGATCGACGACGCCAATGCGTCGCTCGAAGTTGCCGAGCTCAATCTTGAACGCTCGACAATCGTGGCGCCGGTCAACGGCATCGTCTCGAACTTCGATTTGCTGCCGGGCCGTTACGTCAATGCCGGTGCGAGCATCTTGGCGCTCATCGATTCCGACACCTTTCGCGTCGAAGGCTATTTCGAGGAGACCAAGCTCCGGCGCATCCATGTCGGCGACAGCGCGACCGTGAAACTGATCGGCGATCCGCAAGAGCTTTCGGGACATGTCGAGAGTGTCGCCTCGGGCATCGAAGACCAGAGCCGCAGCACCAGTAGCGACCTTTTGGCGTCGGTCAATCCGACCTTTAGCTGGGTCAGATTGGCGCAGCGCATCCCGGTTCGCATCAAGCTCGACAACGTGCCGGCGCAAGTTTTCCTCGTCACCGGCCGCACCGCGACCGTCTCTATTGGCAAGATCAGCTGGTGGTAAGGCGCTGTGGCGCCGGCCTTGCTTGCCGGCCCTGCTTTTAAGCCGCGGCGCGCGCAAGCCGTGCTTTTTGCCGCCGCCGCAGCGTTCAAAATCATGACGCCATATTGACAATTCGGCGACTAATTCAGCCGGGGGACCAAGCGCTTGGCACCGGCAAACCGCCATGATAGCCTTTTCTGGCTCATATTGATCGCGCCATTTTAGCCGTTCGCATCAGCGCGTTCGAAGGCCGCCCCGGGGAGAGAGGATCCGCTATGGCAACGAAACCTACTGCGTCCGTAAGCTCAGAAAAGGATGAAGCCATTGCGACTACGAGCTCGACGGCGACCGAGCCGCGAGACGAAGTGGCGGCGAAACTGGTTGACCGTTTCGCGATCTGGTCCGGCGTGGCCGGCCTGGTGCCGATCCCGGTTGTCGACCTGCTCGCTGTCGGCGGTCTTCAGGTTCAGATGCTGCGCCGGCTTTCTCAGATCTACGATGTGCAGTTCTCCGCAAACCGCGGCAAGGCGGTGATCGCGGCGCTGGCCGGAACCATGATCCCCGCGACCAGCGGCATGGGCGCCGCCAGCGCGCTCAAGGCAGTCCCGATCCTCGGCATGCTCGCGTCCGGCTTCGTCATGCCGGCGCTCTCCGCCGGCGCCACTTTCGCCATCGGCAAGACGTTCATCCAGCATTTTGAATCGGGCGGCACGCTGCTCGATTTCAATCCGCCGGACTATCGTGAATTCGTCAAGGCGCAGAAACAGATGTGGGAATCGCGCTCGACCGCCAAGAGTGAATCGACGACGGCGGCCAATTCTTGACACCAGCCGGCTGTGCCGGCCGGTGAGGAAGCGCGCAAGCGTGACGCCGATCAAAGCGTGACGTTGTAAAGCGTGACAATCATCGACCACCGCGACCGAGAGCCGTTCGAGCCCCAATGGCCGTAGCCATTCTCGCCTACATAACCGTGTGTCTGCTCACGGCATTCTGTGGCACCCATCGCCGCATGGGCTACTGGGGCACATTCTTCTTCGCACTTTTCACCACCCCGCTGGTGGTCTTGCCGGTGCTGTTCATCACCGGTCCATCACGGCACGTCGAATGGCGCCCCCGAGAGTAGCGCGATTTTACTCATCGGGTCCGGGAAGCGAGTCCGTCGCTTCGCCGGCTGGCGTGCTCTGTTGCAGGTCGTTTTGTTGATCCTGCTTTGTTGAATAGTAGGCCGACGGCGTCACATGTCCTTCATCCAGCTTATCCGCCGCGAAATGCATGGCTCGCTGCCGAAGCTGCTCTTCATGTCGGGGCTCGGCGGCGTCAGCAATGCTTCGATTCTCGCTGCCATCAATTCCGGCGTGACGGACGCCGGCAACGGACAAAAGCCGGGCCTGTGGGCCGCCGCGCTGTTTCTGGTCGCGCTCTTTCTATTCATGAAATCGCAGGAATTCGTGACCATCACGGCCACGGCCGAGATCGAAGCCATCATTCATAAGCTGCGCCTTCGGCTCATGGATATGATCCGGCGCTCCGAGCTTCTGGAACTGGAGAAGATCGGCCGCTCGCGCATCGTCGCCGCGGTCACCAGCGACACCGCGGTGTTGACGCAAGCGAGCAACATGCTCTGCTTCACGATACAGGGCGCGGTGCTGATTTTCTTTGTCGGGCTTTATGTCGCCTATCTATCTATCGCGGCCTTTCTTCTGACCGCCGTCATCGTGGTCGGCGCGGGGACGATATTTCATTACAAGAACAAGCGCTTGGCCGCGCAGAAGAGCGAGTCGGCGGCCTGGGAACGTCGGCTGTTCGAGCGGCTGACCGACTTCCTCAATGGGTTCAAGGAAGTGCGGCTGAACAAAGCGCGCAGCGACGACCTCTATGCCGACGCGGCCGACGTGTCGAAAACCGCGGCCAATATCAAGATTCGCACGCAGGCCGAAACCTTCAAAATGATCGTGACATCGCAGATATCGATGTACGTTCTTCTCGGCGCGGTGGTTTTTGTGGCGCCAAACCTGAGCGACTCGCTCGGCGGCTCGTCGATCGCCAAGGCGACGACGGCTTTGTTGTTCGTCGTCGGCGCCTGTTTCGGCCTGGTGCAGTCGATCCCGATCCTGCTGAACGCGAATTCGGCCGCCGATCGTATCGCGCACTTGGAAGGAGCTTTGGAAACCGCTCTCGTCTCGGCCGAACCGCGCGAAATCACGGCGCGGAAACGCTTCGACAAGATCGAGATGCAGAACATCGTGTTCCGCTATACCGACCGGTTTTCCGACACCGTGTTCAAGATCGGGCCGATCGACTTCACCTTGAACTCGGGCGATCTGGTCTTCATCACCGGCGGCAACGGCTCGGGCAAATCGACCTTCTTGCGCGTGCTCTCCGGGCTCTATCCGCCGGACTCCGGCGAAATCTACGTCGACGGGGTGCGTATCAACGACAATACGCGCGACGATTATCGCGCGCTGATATCGGCGATTTTCTTCGACTATCATCTGTTCCAGCGGCTCTATGGCATCGACGATCCGGACCCGGCCGAGCTCGACGGTCTGTTTCGGAAATTCAGGCTGGAAGACAAGACCGCGCTGACCAACGGCGAATTCCGCACGCTCGACCTCTCCGGCGGCCAGCGCCGGCGGCTCGCTTTGATCGTCAGCATGCTGGAAAAGCGGCCGATTATGCTGCTCGACGAGTGGACCGCCGAGCAGGATCCCGAATATCGCCGCAAATTCTATGACGAACTGCTGCCGGAAATGCTGCAGGCTGGCGCGACCATCATCGTCATTACCCATGATGACCGCTATCTCGACGAGCTGCATCTGCCGGCCCGCCGAATCCGGATGGATGAAGGCCGTATTGTCGAACAGCATACAATAGGCGGATGATAGGGTCCTGGAGAACGGTTGATGGCGATGTACCCGAAGTCCATTGACGATTTGGCCCCGCCACCGCGCCGGCGCGGCTTGTGGCGCCGGATGTGGCGCCATTTGCCGGGCCTGTCGGTTCTCGTCATGTCAGCGCTGCTCGTCACCATCGTGCTGTGGCCCTATATCGTGATCACGATTCCGAGCGGCCGCGTCGGCGTGCTGTGGAAGCGCTTCAACGGCATCGACATCTATTGCTGGTGCTGGGTCGGCCGCGGCACGGTGCTTGATCCCCGCGAAATCCGCGAAGAAGGCCTGCATCTCGTCTGGCCATGGGACAAATTGTTCCTCTACGATTTGCGGCTGCAATCTTCGTCACAAACCTACAACGCCATTTCCAAGGATGGCGTCAGCGTGCATGCGCAGATCAGCGTGCGCTATCAATTGCTGCACAATTCGGTCGCCGTGCTGCACAAGTTCATCGGCCCGGATTACATGACGTCGGTCGTCGGCCCGGAAATCGGCAGCCAGGCGCGGCAGGTCATTTCGCAATACACCGCGGAGGAGGTCTATACGTCGCGCGAGGCGATCCAGAAGGAAATCCGCGACAACGCGCAGAAGAGTCTCGCCGCCAATCTCGACAAATTGGTGCAGCCGGAGGCGATGGAGCAGCCGGATCCCAAGCACTACAACAGCTTCCTGCAGGACGCGATCCAGATCCTCGATACGCTCGTGCTCAGCATCGAATTGCCGCCAGACATAGTCGCTGCGATCAATCGGCAGACCGAGCAGTATTACATGATCCAGGAATACAAATTCCGCGTGCAGCGCGAAGCCGAAGAGTCCAAGCGCAAGCAGATCGAGGCCGACGGCATTGCCGCCTTCCAGAAGACGGTGAGTCAGGGAATTTCAGAATCTTACTTGCGCTGGCGCGGCATCGAGGCGACGCTTGAGCTCGCGAAGTCGCAGAACTCGAAGATCGTCGTGATCGGCGGCGGCAAGGATGGCCTGCCGATCATCCTCAACAGTGCCGATAATCCCGCAGGAGCCGCAGGCGCGGCGGGAGCAAATCCGCAATCGGATACCAATGGCGCGAGCAACGTGCCGGCGACGCAGGAAGCGCCGGGTAATTCGCCGGCCCCGGGGGGGTCGCCGAACCCCTCGTCGACGCAATCCGGAGCGGGAGCGCCTGGTTCGCCGCCGCCTGCAAATAGCGGAGCTTCGGGAAACAAGCCGCCGGGCCATTCGTCGAATGACTCGACGCCGGATGGCACGGACGCGCGATCAAATGTGGCCGCCGACGAGCCCAACACCGCGCCCATGGCGGGACCGCTCGATGTGCCCGGCGTTCGCTCGATTCTGTCGCGGATCTCTGGCGCCTTGCAAGCAGGCGCGGAGCTGACGGCGCCTGCCTCACCCTCGGCGAAACCCGGAAAATAAGCGGAGGATGACGGTGACCGACAGAATGCAAAATCCTCGGCGGAGCCTGTTTGACGATAGCCGCTTCGTCTCGGTCGTCGCGTGCATTGTTGCGATCGTGGTCATTTTGGTCGGCGGTCATCTCTACGGCCGGTATCTCGCGGCGAAGGATTTAGGCGGCCGTGACCACGTCATCGAGGAGTTGCGCGCGGAAAGCCAGCAGCAGAAACGCAACATCGATAATAAAAGCGCGCAGCTAACACAGATGCAGACCAAGCTCGACAGTACCAAGGCCCAGCTCGAGTCGATCATGCCGACCAAGAACACCTACAACATCATGCCGAACCAGACATTGCTGGTGGCGGACGGCCGCATGTCGGTCGGCTTGGTCGGTTCGCCCGGCAACGAAAGCGTCCTGCTGAACGTCAACGGCAAGCAGCAGGCCGCTGCAGCGGGGCAGGTCATTACGGTCGGGTCCGATCCGTCGGCCAATTGCCAGGTCGCGGTGCAATCCTTCGACATGTTCAAGGCCGTGCTCACGGCGTCGTGCGCGGGCGCGAAAGGGCAATAGCCGCTCAGGGCGGCGCACTACTTTGGCACGCGGCCCTTTACCGCATTGGCGCGTGCCGTGTAAGTGACGCGTCCTCCGGCAGCCGCCGCCGGCATCCGCGCGCGAACCCGCTCTTTGAGCCGATCGAGCTCGCCCGAACTCATCGCGGCAATTGTCGGACCGACGCTCGGCCCCAGTAAGCTCGTCGCCCAAAAGTCTTCGAAATCGGCGAATGTCCGTTGCACCGTGATCTCACGTGTCTCCACCGCGTCGAAACCCGCGCCGCGCCATAGGTCGTGCATCGCGTCGATCCGGGAGGCTTCGACGCTCGGCGGATTCGTAGGCGTCAGCCCCATCGCGCGCATTTCGATCCGAAGCGGCTCCAAGGGAAATCCGCCGCCCAATATGTCCCACGCATAAGCCGCGACCGTGCCGCCGGGGCGCACGACCCGCGCCATTTCGGCGACGCCCTTGGCCGGGTCGGGCACGAAGAAAATCACGAGCGCCATGGTGGCTGCGTCGAACGCGTTATCCGGGAAGGGCAGGGCCATGGCATTGCCGATATTGAACTTGGCAAGGCGTGCGGCCGGACGTTTGCGCGCGTAGTCGATCTGGCCTTCGGATGGATCGATCCCCTGAACCTCGGCCGGCGCGCAGCGTTCGACGAGCAATTCGCTGAACGCGCCGTTGCCGCAGCCGACGTCGATCCACTTCAAGCCTGGGGACGGCTTGAGCCAATCGATGAAAACCGCGCCCGCGAACCCACTCCATATTCCCATCATCCGCTCGTACGCGGCTCCGTCGTCGAAACGGATTTGAGTCTCTGGCATTGGCGCTCCGTTCTGGATTGATCTTTGCGATATGACAGGCGTGTTCAATAAAGTAGCATTTTGCTCCTTGCCGGAAGCCGCAATAGGCGCCGGCGCGGTGTCCAGTTTAGTACGATTTTTATGCCGCGCGAACCTTGCCGTGCGCCGCATTGCGACTTAGCTACGTTATTGGACTGAACCGATTGCCGTTGGGCTCGGCTGCCATGCCGAGTGAACTTTTTTGCGCCGTTTCGGTTGTGCATTGAGGCTTGCGCCGCTTTTCGATGTGACACCGAAACCGCTAGAGCATGATCCGGAAAAGTGGAAACCGGTTTTCCGGATCATGCTCAAACGAAGAATCTAGACCCGCGCACAGGCGTGTCCGCGGTGCATAAAATCCTCATATGGAGGGCTCTGGTTCATGACGAGTCTCGGCACCCCTATTGCCGCCGTGGGCGACTCATACGACAGCCGAACCAACATAACGCTTCGGGTGAACGGGAGGGAGCACAAGCTCGCTGTCGATCCGCGCACGACCTTGCTCGATTGCCTGCGCGAAGTGCTGCATCTCACCGGCACCAAGAAAGGCTGCGACCACGGCCAATGCGGGGCCTGCACGATTCATATCGGCGGCCGCCGCATGAACTCTTGCCTGGCTTTGGCCGCCGCGCATGACGGCGACGAGATTGTCACGATCGAGGGTCTCGGCACGCCCGGTCATCTGCATCCCATGCAGGCGGCCTTTCTCGAGAACGATGCCTATCAATGCGGCTATTGCACCTCGGGCCAGATCATGTCGGCCGTGGCGCTGCTCGGTGAACCGGTCGGCGCCTCGGATGACGATGTGCGCGAATTCATGAGCGGCAATATCTGCCGCTGCGGCGCCTACCTCAACATCGTCAAAGCGATCCAGCAAGTCCGGCACGGAAAATAGTCATGCAGAGCTTCAATCTTGTTCGCGCCAATGACCGCTCGGCCGCAATTGCGGCCGGCGCGCAGTCCGATACGGCGCAGCAAGGCGCCAGCGTGCGCTTTCTCGCCGGCGGCACGACACTGGTCGATTTGATGAAACTCGGCGTCGAGCGCCCGGAACACGTCGTCGACATCAACCGCCTCGGGCTCGCCGACATCCGCAAGGAGCCGAACGGCGATGTGTTCATCGGCGCGACCGCGCGCAACAGCGACGTCGCGCACCATCCGCTTGTGTCCGGCAATTATGCCGCGCTGTCCCAGGCGCTCCTCGCCGGAGCATCGACGCAGTTGCGCAATGCCGCGACGACCGCGGGTAACCTGCTGCAGCGGACGCGCTGCATGTATTTTCGCGATCTCGCCAGCCCTTGCAACAAACGTGCGCCCGGTTCGGGCTGCTCGGCGATCAGCGGCGCCAATCGCTCGCTTGCGATCCTCGGCACCAGCGACGCCTGTATCGCGACCCATCCGTCGGACATGGCGGTGGCCATGATGGCCTATGACGCGGTCGTCCATGTGCAAGGCGCGTCGGGTGGGCGGCAGATCCCGCTGATGGATTTTTATGTGCTGCCGCAGGACCGGCCGGACGTCGAGAACGTGCTCAAGCCTGGCGATCTCGTGACCCACGTCACGTTGCCGCCGCGGCCGGCGGGCGAACGCTCGGCCTATCTGAAACTGCGGGACCGCGCGTCGTATGAATTTGCGCTGGTTTCCGCCGCGGTCGCCGTCACGCTGTCGCAAGGCAAGATCGCGAGCGCGCGTTTCGCGCTTGGAGGGGTCGGAACGCGGCCCTGGCGGGTGCCCGAAGCCGAAAGCGCCTTGGTCGGACAAGCTCCGAGCGAGGTGGCGTTCCGCAACGCGGTGGACATTTGCCTGAAAGGCGCGCGGCCGCAAAGCCAGAACGGCTTCAAGGTCGAATTGGCCAAGCGCTGTGTCGTCCACGCATTCAAGCAAGTCACGAACTGAACTGTCCGAGGCCGCTACAATGGCGCAATCGCAAGCAGCATCTTCCGTTACATATATCGGCAAGGCGCGCGCCCGCGTCGATGGGCCGCTCAAGGTCACGGGCACCGCGCGATACGCCTCCGACCACAATCTTCCAGGCATGCTCTACGCCGTGCCGGTCGGCGCGACGATTGCCAAGGGCACGATCAAGGACATCGATACGGCGCGCGCGCGGCAGATGCCGGGTGTGCGCGCCATTCTCAAGCGTGGTGATCTTCCTCCGATCGCGAAAATAACGGCGAACTTCGGCGAGTCGCTCATGGTGGACGAGCCGCGGCCGCCGTTTGATGACGACACGGTTCGCTATTACGGCCAGTACGTCGCGCTTGCGGTCGCGGACACGTTCGAGCAGGCCAAGGCGGCAGCCGACGCCGTCGCCGTGACTTACGCGGCCGAAACGCCGAACGTCGATCCGCATCTGGTCGCGAAAGAGACCAAAGTCGCGAGCGAGCGCGGCAATGCCGAAAAAGGTTTTGCTTCCGCGCCGGTTACGATCGACGCGCTTTATGCGATTTCGCCGGAGACTCATAATCCGATTGAGACGCATGCGACCGTCGCCACCTGGGACGGCGACGAGCTCACCCTCTACGAAACGTCGCAGGGCGTCATAAATCACCGCAACGTACTCGCCGATATGCTGGGCCTGCCGCGGCACAAGGTGCGGGTGATCGCCAAGTTCATCGGCTCGGGTTTTGGCTCGAAGCTCTGGCCGTGGTCGCAATCGCCGCTTGCCGCGGCGGCGGCGATGAAGCTCGGCAAGCCGATCAAGCTCGTGCTGAGCCGGCCGATGATGTTCCACGCCGTCGGCCATCGGCCGCGCATCGAGCAGCGCGTCCGCCTCGGCGCGAGCCGCGATGGCAAGCTCGTGTCGCTGCAGCAGGATTATGTGAACTCGACGTCGATCCTCGACGATTACGAGGAGAATTGCGGTGAGGCGACGCCGCACATGTATAGCGTTCCCAATCTGCGCGTGACCTCGGGCTTGGCCAAACGCAACATCGGCACGCCGACCGCGATGCGCGGGCCGGGCGCGGTACCCGGATTGTTTGCCACCGAGTCCGCCATGGACGAATTGGCGGCCAAGCTCGGCATGGATCCCGTCGAACTGCATCTGATCAACGAGCCGCAGCTCGACGAGGGGCTTGGCGTGCCGTTCTCCTCGCGCCATCTCAAGGAATGTCTGACGCTCGGCGCCGAGAAATTCGGCTGGCCGAAACGCGATCCGAAAATAGGATCGATGAAGCGCGACGGGAAGACGCTCGGATGGGGCATGGCCGCTTGCTCGTGGCTTGCCGCGCGCTTTGACTGCACGGCTGCAATTGAGCTGCGCGATGACGGCACGGTGCGTGTCTCGTCGGCCTCGCAAGACATCGGCACCGGCACTTACACGGTGATGGCGCAGATGGTCGCCGAGACGCTGAGCATCGCCATCGAGCGTGTCGAGGTCGTCATCGGCGACAGCAGCCTGCCGTCGGGCGCGCTGTCCGGCGGTTCGATGCTCACAGCGTCGCTGATCGCGCCGATCGACGCAGCAATCGCGGCAGCAGGCGCGGCGCTGATCACCCAGGCGAGCGCCGGCAAGAACACGCCGTTCAGCGGCGTTGACGCAAAGAAGCTTCAGTTCAGCCGCGGCAAAGTTACGGCAAAGGACGGCGGTTCGGCGACAGCCTTCGACGAAGTGCTGCGCGCGCTGAAAGTCAAATCGGTGTCCGGGCAGGGCTCGGGCGAGGGCACCTTCGGCATCGAAGGAAAACCGAAATTCTCCAGCCATTCTTTCGGCGCGCATTTCGTCGAGGTGATGTGGCAACCGGAAATTGCGCGGCTGCGCGTGTCACGCGTCGTTTCGGTCTTTGACGCCGGCCGTATCATCAACCCGTTGGCCGCGCGCAATCAGATCGAAGGCGCGGTGGTCATGGGCATCGGCATGGCGCTGTTCGAGGGCACCGAATATGACGCGCGCAGCGGCGCGCCGGTGAACGCGAATTTCGCGGACTATGTGGTCGCCACCAATGCCGACATACCGGCGCTGGATGTCCACTTCATCGAATATCCGGACTTCAATCTCAACACGCTCGGCGCGCGCGGCGTGGGCGAGATCGGTCTTGCCGGAACGGCGGCTGCGCTCACCAATGCGATCTATCACGCGACCGGCGTGCGCGTGCGCGAGCTGCCGATGAAGATCGAGAGCCTGCTTTGAGCAGGTGGGAGAGCGTTGCGCATTGATGGTGGCCGGGAGGCTGGCTATTCCCAAATCAATATGTTGGGCAGCAGCGATGCATCGGCTTGCGCCACCGCGGCTTGGCGCAGCAGCGTGTAGCCGACGCCGGACAGGCCGCGAAACAGACCCAAATTGAATTGCCGCTTGCCGTTGTTCCAGCGGTAGTCGCCCGCCGCATTCGCGCGATCGAGAACGGCCGTCAGCCGTCGCGACGCGGCCGCGCGAAGATCGTCACGCTTCAATGCGCCGCCGGCCTCGCACAGAAACTCGATGCCGCCGAGCGTGCCGCAGCACAGCGTATCGACAGGCGTCGGCCTGTTTTGCTGGACGCCCGTGACGGCGTTCTCGATATCCGACAGCTCGCCGCTCATTGCGCGGCGCTTGTTCATGCCAAACCGCGCAAGACCTATGCGCGAAAGACCTATGCGCGAAAGCCCGATGCCGGTTGCGCCGTGGCACCATTGGCACGGCCAGTGTGTCACGCTGGTCCGCAAGTCCGGCCAGTTATGACGCCCGGCGTCGTAAGTTGAATCCTCAAACGCCACGCATTCCGCGGCGGCCTGCGCGAACTCTTCGCGATCAGCGGCTGCCGCCAGTGCCGCAAGCGCATAGGCAAAACCCGCCGCGCCATGCGACATGCCGTTTAGTCCGCCGTTGAGCTTGGCCCCCTGCGTGGCCCAAGTGCGGCGCCCCTTGGACCCGAGGCGGCGCTGCACCAGCAAGTGCTCGCCGCATTTTACGGCGCGGACCAGCGCGTCGCCGGATCGGGTGTCGCGATAGAGGCGAAGGAGCCCAAGAATTCCGCCGGCGCTGCCGCCCATCACGTCGAGATGTTTGTCGGCCGCAATCAGCTCATCGGTGAAAAGCCTTGTTGCATTTTTTGCGTCGGTCAGCAGATCGTCATTGCCGAGGCACTTCGCGACGACGGCGAAGGCGTAGACGACCGAGCCCAAGCCGGTGGCGCCGCCGATGCCGAGCGAACGCGCAATGCGCGCGGCATTGCGGCCTTTCAAGCTCTTGCGCAGATGGGCAATGGCGGCGAGCGCAAGTTCGGCGGATGGCTTGTGTCCCGTTGCCGCGGCATGCGCAGCCAGGAAAACGGCGATGCCGCAGGCGCCGTTATAAAGGTCAGGGCCAAGACAAACGAGCTGAAAGACCTCGGAATCGCCGAGCCAGTCGAGGCCGATCCAGGCGGCGCCCGGACCGCGGCGAATGGCGCGCCTGGATATTTCCGCGGCGATTCTATCGGCTTCAGCGATGAACAGCTCCTTGGCTGAAGCGACTGGCGTGTCCAAGGACTCGTCTTTGATCTCCGCCGCCACGGACGTCGCGGCGGGTTTTGAGTGCGAATTCGTGTTTTCCCGAATAACTTCAACTTGCCAGGCGATTTCGCGCTCATCGAAAGCTCTTGCGCGCGCTAAAGCGCGTTCCAGGCCTGCCGTCGCCGCAGTCCGCGCGGAAATGCCGGTCACATCGGAAATCTCGTTGCCGTCGCTCGGCGTCACAAAATGCGGCACGTTCAACGCAATGAGCGCCGCTCGTTCGGCGCGAACGAGCGGCCACAAGGGATCGCTGTCCTTGTCCCATTGCGAAAGCCTTGCGATGAAATCCGCCTGCGCCGACCACGTCGCGCCGTCGTCCATCGGCTGATGGTTTCGCAGCCGCTGCAGCAGCATGTAATAGAACCGCGTCGGGCGCACGACCTTGCGCACCGGAAGGCCGGCAAAGCCATCAAAGAAGGCAGCCGGCGTTGCGCCCGCCTCACGCCGCAGGAAATTGGCGTAGTCTTCAAAGCCCGCGATGAAGTCGCCGATATGGTCGCCAAGTTTTGCGTAGACGCCGCCGACATGCGGCAGGTTGGTATTGGTGGTGCCGGCTTCCTTGGCTTTCGCCGGCCGCATGGCGTCGGAATTGATGTCGTTCCACTTGATGACTGTTCTGGCGCCCCAGTCTGCCGTCATGCCGCCCATGGCGAAGACGTTGTTGTCGACGGATCGTCCATAGGCCGGCAGGAGTCCGACCGTCATGACCGAATTGCCGACGATCTCTATCGCCGCATCGAAAGCCTCGCCCTCCGGTTCCTGGACTTTGTGCTCTTCGGCGCTCGGTTGCAGGATCGTTTCCAGATCGATCGGCACCGGATGATCGCCGGCCGCGATCATGTTCTCTTGATGCATGTCGGTCGCCGTGAACACATGGAATACTGCAAGCCACGCGCCCGCGCGCCGGAAAAATCGCTGCGGGCCGTCCTGATCGTCGCAGGCGGTGTGCTCGATGAATTCGGTCCAGCCATAACCATCGCGGGCGATGGCGCGGACGGCCTTCAGCGCGACAGGCGGATCGGCGCGGTTCAGCCGCTCGATCAAATCATGCCACACGATATCGAGCCGCAAATCCTTGGGTTTGTAGACGGCCCGCGCGCCGTCCTCGAACGTCACGATCTGGACCGAGTGGCCGAAATTGTGCGGGTCGGACAACTCGCCTTCGATCTTCGTGACTTTTCCGGCAGCGCCGTTCTTGAGAATATCGCCGCGGATCGCCGATAGGTCGGCATCGAGCCGCAGGATGAATTCGCGCGACGTATCGATCCACTGCCGCGTCAGTACCGCCATCAGGCGCAACAGCACCGGCTTGTCTTCGAACAGGCGGCGGAAGCCGCCTGTTTTCATATCGGCGACGAAGCGATCGTAGACCGATGTCCCGCTTTGCCGCGGCTCCGCGGTCTCGCCGGCGGCGTTACGCGCTTTGCTAAAGCGCTCGTAGAGCGCGGCCGCGCACAGGCCGGACAGATCGTGCAGCAGCGTGCGGCGCAAGTCGGCCAATGCGGTCTCGCTGAGGTGGCCGAAGGCACGCGCGCCGATATCCGAGCGTAGCAGCGTGTCGGCCTGTTCGATCACCGGCGCGAAGAGATGCTCGAACGCACAAGACTTGCCGCGGTCCGTACCACCGACTGCCCGCGGGCGATCGGCGGAGCTTTGCAGCGCAATCTCGATCCACTTGGCGTCGGTGAGCCATGCAGGTGCGGGGGCCTTGCGGCGGATCGCACCGAACCGCGTCACGACCTCGGCGACCGAGCGTCCGTCGCGCGCCAGGCGGCGTTCGAACAGCGCCAGGTCGCTCGGGGTAGTTGCGCCGCCGGCGCTCGCCCGGCACCACGCCGTAAGGCGGCGGGCGGCCAGTTCGGTATCGCCGTACTTCCGATCCAGCGGCTCGAAATCGTCGGACAAAAGCTCGTCGATCGTCGCCGAGCGCAGGATGAGGCGCTCGTAGAAAGTATCCGCCGGAATGTCCCCGTCAGGGTGCTCAATCGCCGCCTCCGGGGACGGGTCGTTCTCGCCTGGCGCGGGCATGGGAGCATCGGGCGCAACGCCCTCGGATTGGGCTCCGCCAGAGCTAATTTTGCCGCTCGAAACGGTCGCGAAAATCGAGCGTTTTATCTTCATAAATCAGCCATATGCCGCAGAGTTAGACAGACTTTACACTATCCGCAGCCGATGATTTAATGGGCATCTGGCGGGGGGGTCTTAAAGCAATTTTTCTCGTCCTGCCTTATGACTACTGCCGGCGCCGCTGGCGAACAAAGGGAACATCGCTATGACTCACACCATCGACCAGACCGAAGAAGAAATCCTCACCTTTCAAGTTTCCGACGAGGCGCTGGAAGCCGCGGCGGGTTCAGTGAAGGAAAATGCGGGCGCTTTCACGCTTGCTTTCTGCTCCGGTCTCGACACCTGCCCAGCTTGATCGGATTTAATTTCGGTTACCCGAGACTTGTCTTGAGACGGGTCTCGGTTTCGAAATTCCATTCCTGAATTGTCGGACTGACGCAGTTTCCGACGAGGCGCCGGAGACTATGGCGCCTCGTTTTCTCTTTGAGATTCGGCTTCTTGCAATCTGGATTCTTGTGAAGTGGTTTTTTGAGCGTGCCGTCGCCGCTCACTTGCATTTTATGCGCCCTGTTCCTGAGCGATGAAGGGCCGGATGCTTTCGTCCTTCAAGAGCTTCTCGAAATAATCGATGGTCCGGGCGAGCCCCTCGCGCAGCGGGGTCTGCGGCGCCCATCCAAGCGCTTCGTCGGCTTTTGAAATGTCAGGCCGGCGCTGCCGCGGATCGTCCTGCGGCAGCGGCCGATGCACGACGCGCGAGCGCGATCCCGTGAGCTCGATCACAAGCGCCGCAAGTTCGAGCATGGTGAATTCCTTGGGATTGCCGATATTGATCGGCCCGGTGATTTCATCGGAGGAATTCATCAGCCGCACGAGGCCGTCGATCAGATCGTCGACATAGCAAAACGACCGCGTCTGCAACCCGTCGCCGAAAACGGTGATGTCGCGGCCGAGCAGAGCCTGCACGATGAAGTTCGACACCACCCGGCCGTCATTGGGATGCATGCGCGGCCCGTAGGTGTTGAAGATGCGCGCCACCTTGATGCGCAATTTGTGCTGCCGCCAATAATCGAAGAACAAAGTCTCGGCGCAGCGCTTGCCCTCGTCGTAGCAGGAGCGCGGGCCGATCGGATTGACGTGGCCCCAATAATCCTCGGTCTGCGGGTGAACGCTCGGATCGCCATAGACTTCCGACGTCGAAGCCTGGAGGATTTTCGCGCGCAGCCGTTTCGCCAGCCCGAGCATATTGATGGCGCCGTGAACGCTGGTCTTGGTCGTCTGCACCGGGTCGTGCTGATAGTGAACGGGCGAGGCGGGGCAGGCCAGGTTGTAGATCTGATCCACCTCGACATAGAGCGGGAAGGTCACGTCGTGCCGCATCAGCTCGAAGCGGTGATGATCGATGATGCCGTCGATATTGCGCCGCGTGCCGGTGAAATAATTATCGGCGCAGATCACGCTCGCGCCCTGCGCCAGCAGCCGCTCGCACAGATGCGAGCCGAGAAATCCGGCTCCTCCGGTCACAAGCACGCGGGTCTCAAGATGCATCGGCGCGAACTCCCGGAGGAATTCCCCCGTTATTGCAATGGTGTCGTGGCGCCGATATTACGCCAAATCCACCAAAGCAAAGGGCGCGGCCACATGTGCCGCGCCCTTATAGTCCGATATTTCGGGTCGCCTTAGACAGCGACGGGATTAGAAGTTGAACTTAAAGTTGACGCCGCCGCGGATCATGCTTTCGGTGAAGCTGACCGATTGCGTCGCGAATAGGGGTGCGCCGCAGGCCGACGAGCAGGAACCGTGGCTGAGATCTACGAAAAGATATTCGATCTTGGCCGTCCAGTTTTCGGCGAAGGCGGCTTCGACGCCGGCGCCTGCGGTCCAGCCGAATTCGGTGCTGGAGTTCGTCGTGTTGAAGGCCGAAGCCTCTACGTTGCCATAGGCGCCGCCGGCCGTGGCGAAGAACAGCACGCGGTCGGCCGCGAAGCCGACACGGCCGCGGGTTGTGCCGATCCAGCTGCTCTGAGTTTGACAGTTCAAGCAGAAAGCCGCCGGGCCATGGCCCTTGACCGGCGCATAGTCGAGATCGGTCTCGACGCCGTAAACGAATTGGCCGGATTGAAAGTTCACGCCAAGGGTGCCGCCGACAAGTCCGCCGGAGGTGCTGAAGCTTCCCGACGAGGCTGCGCCGCCGGTCCAATCGCTATTGCCGAAAGCGTAGCCGCCGTTGATGCCGACATAGATGCCGGCCCAGTTGTAGATCGGCGCTGCCGGAACATACATCGCCGGCGCCTGCGGCGGCGGCGGTGCGGGCTGCGGCAGATCGGCCGCGAGCGCATGCCCTGCAGCAACGATCGATACCAAAGCCGAGATTATGAGACGCTTCATCTGACACTCCTGGTCGGTTCTTCCGATTGATTCTTCCGATTGATTCCTAGTCTCTGCCGCCCCAACCCGTCGTAGCCGCCACTATGTCTGATTCTAATTCGCGAACCGTTGATTTAGCGTGACCCAAAAGACACAGTCCCTGACAATCTTCCCGCGTGACGTGCAGGCGACAAGCCGAGACCAGTGAATCAAAGGCTTTTGCAACCCAACGAAATTAACCAAACCCGCGATTTCTGGCCCTAAATCAGGCTGGTCCCCAGCAGACTTACCTCATTAAACGGTTAACGCACGGCGGAAAGATGGCCTATCCCAGCGGAAGAGCCGCTCCCCAGACTGGCTCACTTGTCCTAACGCCAGAAGCGGCGGCGTCAAGCTTTTACCTCCGAGGGTCGGCTGCAAAATGGCCGCTTACTCGATCCGGCGTGCCCTCACGGTGAAACGGAATGGCCGCATGGTCCAGCGCCGCACCGCATCCGGCAGCAAGCCGCCGGTCCGCGTCAGGAGCGCGAACCAGAATGGGAAGGCGATGACCGGGCGATTGCGTTGCAACCCACGCACGATCAGGTCGGCGGCGGCCTCCGCCGTCATCGCCGACGGTTTTGCTCCGGATTCCTGATCCATCATCGGCGTCATCACATAGCCCGGGCAGATGACGCTGATCCGGACCCCCGCATCGCGGACCGCGGCGCGCACGGCGAGGCCGTAATTGAGGATCGCTGCCTTGCTCGCGGAATAGCTCGGCGCATCGGGCAGCGGGATGAAGCCCGCGATCGAACTGATGATGCCGATTTGTCCGCGGCCGCGCGCCAGCATGCGCGGCAGGATCGGCTGAACGGAGTTCAACACGCCCAGCACATTGGTGTCCATCACGTCGTGGCTGGATGATGCGTCTTCGAGATCGGCGTCCGCCGCTCGTCCGGCCATGACGCCCGCATTGGCGATGAGAAGATCGATCGGCGTGCGGCTATCGAAGTCGCGGAGCCATTGCTCCATGCCGGAACGGGCGCGCACGTCGAGCGCGGCGATTGAAACCGTCGCTCCGCGCTTGCGGCATTCTTCGGCAACTTCGGTGAGGCGGCCGGCGTCGCGGCCGAGCAAACCAAGTACGGTGCCGTCACGCGCGCAACGCAGCGCCATGGCCCTGCCTATTCCGCTCGATGCGCCGGTTATGACGACAGTGCTCGAAATCGACGCCACTGCAATCAGGGCACGATAGAGAGGGCGCGCATCTGCCCTCGGACATTGTCCAATTCCTCGGCGGTCGTTTCGATCGCCGCCGCCATATCCGCTTCCGTGTGCATGGCGGTCAGAAAGAAGCGTAGGCGCGACGCTTTCGCCGGCACTGCCGGATGCGTCACCGGCAGCACATTGATGCCGCGCGCCAACAGCCGTTGCGACAGCATCACCGCCGGCGCGGAATCGGCGACGATAACGGGGCAGATGGCGGTGCCGGCGCCGCTGCCGGTGTCGAGGCCGCGATCCGATGCGAGCCGGAGAAATGTTTTGCCATTGTGCTGCAGCTTCTCCACCCGATCCGGTTCGCGACGCAGAATTTCAAGCGCTTTGAGCGCGCTCGCCGCAATCACCGGCGGCATGGCGACGCTGTAAACGAACGCGCCAACGGTCAGCCGCAGATATTCGATGAGTTCGTGACAGCCGGCGATGTAGCCGCCGCAGCCGGCGAGCGTCTTCGATAGCGTGCCCATCCAAATGTCGACCTGGCGCGGATCGGCGCCGAAGTGCTCTGCCGATCCATAGCCGCGTTTGCCGAGCACGCCGAGCGCATGGGCTTCGTCGACCATGAGCCAGGCATTGTGCCGGGACTTGATCTCGATAAGGCGGGGCAGGTCGGGGTAATCCCCGTCCATGCTGTAGAGGCCCTCGACCACGATCAGCACGCGCTCGAACTGGCCGCGCGTCGCCGTCAGCATGCGATCGAGACTGTCGAGGTCGTTATGGGGGAACGAACGGCGTGCGCCGCCTGACAGCACGCCGCCCATGACGATACTGTTGTGCGCAAGCGAATCGTAGATGACGATATCCTTCGGTCCGATCAAATGGCCGATAACGCCGAGATTGGTGGCGTAGCCGCTGACGAAGACCAGGCTGTCCCCGACGCGGTAATGCTCCGCTAGCGCCCGTTCGAGCTCGCGATGCACCGGACGCTCGCCGGCGACATGACGGCTCGCCGACGCAGAGACGCCGTAGCGGTCGATCGCGTCCTTGGCCGCCGCGATGATGTCCGGGTGACCGTTCAGCCCGAGATAGTCGTAGGACGAAAAATTCAGAAGCGTGTGGCCGGCAATTTCCGTGTGCGTCCCGGCGCGGCCCTTGTGGATGCGAAAGTAGGGGTTCTCCACGCCGAATTTCTGGCCGAGCGCATGGTAGAGCCGCAGTTCGTCGTAGCCGGGCAGGGTGGAGAAGTCGGTATGCTTGGCAAGCGCGGCCGCCCGATCGGCCGGATTGACCGAGGGCGTCTCATGGATGGCCTCGGCGCGGCGCAGCAGCCGCTGCCGCGTTTCGTCCGCGAGATAGGAGGCCTTCTTGGTCAAGACAATGCGCCTTTTCGCCTGGGCTTCGTCCCGCTCTTGGCGTCATCCGCCATCGCTTCCAGCGCCGCAAGCTGAACCGGCTCGGCGCCTTCAATGTGCCGTTCGGCGAGCGATTTGACCATGGCGTTTTCTTGCGACGGTTCGAGAACGAGCTGACAGATGATCTCGTTCGCGAGCCCCGAAACCGTCAGTGTACCGATCGAGCTCGACAGCGTGACATGAATGCCGAAGGATTCTTCGAGACTCATCGCGAATTCGAGGGCCATCAGCGAGTCGAGACCGATCTCGCCGACCGGCCGCACGCGGCTGATTTCCTCCTCGCGCGCGTGCAATACCTGCGCCAGTTGCGTGACGATGACGCCGGTCAAAGCGCGCCGGGCGGCGTCGATGCCTTTTCTCTTGACGAGCGCATGCAGATCGAGACTGCCGACGGCATTTTCGCCGCCGGGCTGCGCGCCCCGCACGAAATTCGCGTAAGTCGGCGATTTGAGGACCTGCAGGCGATCGGCGGTGAACGTGCCTTCGATCGGTGAGATGGTGATCACCGCTAGCTCTCGCGTGGACGGCAATTCGAGCGCCTGCGCCATGAGGTCGAGCGCTTCGGCGGCGCGCATGCCGCGCACGCCCATCAGCTTGTGAAACCGCGATTTCAGCGCCTCGGAACGCGCCAGCACGCCGACATCGGTGATCGGCCCCCAGCCGACCGCGAGCGCGGTGCGGCCTTCCTGACGGCGCCGGCGGGCGACGCCTTCCATATAAGCGTTCGCGGCAACGTAATTGGCTTGGCCCGGATTGCCGAGCAGCGTGACCACGGATGAGAACAGCACGAAATAATCGAGCTGCATTCCGGCGGTCACCGCATCGAGATTGTCGGCGCCTTTCACTTTCGGATCGAGCACTCTCTTGAAGCGCGCCGCGTCGAGATCGGCCATGAGCCCGTCGTCGAGCACCATCGCCGCATGCAGTATGCCGGCGATGGGGGGCATCGTTGCTTGAACGTGTTCGAACAGTTTTTCCACCGCCTGCCGGTCGGAGATATCGCAAGCTGCGGCGTAGACTTTGACGCCGCGCGCGGAGAGATCGGCAACCACCGCCTTGGCCTCGTTAGTGGACGCGCGGCTGCGGGCCGCCAGCACCAAGTGCCGCGCGCCGCGCTCGACCAGCCATTTGGCTGCTTCCAGGCCGAAACCGCCGAAGCCGCCGGTGATGATATGCGTCCGCTCGGAGCTGACAACGAAGGCCGGGTAGGGCTGCCGGACCGTGCCGGCCAGCGGAGGCTGCACCACGATTTTGCCGATATGGCTCGAATGCTGCATCAGGTGGAACGCTTCGCCGAGATCGCAGGCGCGGAATACGCTGTACGGCAACGGCGTGAGCGCGCCGCTCTTGAATCGCCGCATCAGCTCGCCGTAAAGTTTTCTGGCGATGCTGCCTTTGTCCGCCATCAGTTGCGCGAGATCGATGCCAAAATAGCTGATGTTATTGCGGAACGGCCGCAGCCCGATATGAGTATTGCCGACATAATCGCGCTTGCCGAGCTCGATGAAACGGCCGAATGGGCGCAGGCAGGCGATGCTGCGTTCCATGGCTTCGCCGGCGAGGCTGTTGAGCACGATGTCGACGCCGTCGCCGGTGATTGCGCGCACCTGATCGACGAACGCGGTCGAGCGCGAATCGAGAACGTGCCGCACGCCGAGCGTCTTCAGGAGGTCGCGCTTTGCTTTCGAGCCGGCCGTGGCGATGACGCGCGCCTTGCGCGCGAGCGCGACCTGGATCGCGGCGAGGCCGACGCCGCCGGCGCCGCCGTGGATCAGCACCCATTCGCCGCGCTTGATCTGCGCTTGCGTGACCAAGGAATAATAGGCGGTCATGAAGGCCACCGGGATCGTGGCGCCGGCCTCGAAGCTGATCGTATCGGGCAGTTTGGCGGTCTGATCGGCGGCGACCGTGACATGGGTCGCGAAGGCTGACGACGCGAAAGCGGCAACGCGATCGCCAGGTTTCATATCGCGTACCTCGGTGCCGACGCAGATAACTTCACCGGCGCATTCGCAGCCGAGTGACGGTCCCAATCCGCCCTGCTCGACCATGTCGTCGGGCAGGAGCGACAGCATCCACATCAGGTCGCGGAAATTAAGTCCGGTCGCCGCGACCGCGATTTCGATTTCGTTGGGGCCGAGCGCGGCGCGCTCGGCGGCCTCCCAGCGGAACCGCTGGCCGGCGGTGAGATGCCGTTGCAGCCGCACGGTTTGGGCCGGCCGCAGCGGCGCGCGATCCAAAGCATGCTTGATCGCATTGACCCGCACGGCACGAACGATCTCGCCGTCGATCTGCAATTCCGTTTCCGCCGTGCCGGAAAGCACGATCTCGTTCACTCGCGCGGTGGCATCGTTTTCCGACATGCCTGAAGCGATATCGATGCGCCGCACATCGAGTTGCGGGAATTCGTTGGCTAGAACCCGCGAAAACGCCCAAGCACCCGTTGCCAGCGGATCGACCGCTCCGTCTTTGCTCGACAGCGCGCCCCGGAAGACGAACCAGAGCGTCGCGCGGGCGGATCCGAGTTTTTCGGCGCAGGCGCGCATATCGAGGCAGCGGGCCATGAGCTCGTCCACTGCCGCGCCGGGGCCCGAGCCTATCGAGACGACATGCACCAGCGCGGATTGCGCGTCCTGAGGCGCGACAAGCGCGGCGGCGGCCTCGTTTTTCGCATCGGCGACAATCAGCGTCGCGAGACCGTGGCGGCGCATGAGAATGTGCGCTTGCGCGTTGGCAAACCCGGCGTCCTGCAACGCCGCCGGCCATTCATCGGCGCGTTTCGTGCCGCCGACCCAGCGCTCTTCGCCGGCCGGCGCGCTTGCATCGAGCCCGAGAATGAGATCGCGAAACACCGACGGCAGTGGCTCGATCGCCAGCAGGACACCGGATGGCGCCAAGAATCGCCGCACGCCGGGAAGGCCGATGCTGCCGGGAAGCCGGTGCAGGCCTTCAACGGCGACGATGAGATCGAACTTGCCCGCGAAGCTGCCCTCCAAGCCGCCCATGTCCGCGATCTTGTCGGCGCCAAACAGCGTGACATTGCCGTGCTTTGCGAATGCGCCCTGGGCACTGAGGAAGCGCCGCTCATTCGGCTCCAACAGTGTAAGCGCGATGTCTCTTTTGTGCGCAAGCAACGACAACGATTGCGTCAGTGGCGCGAATCCGATCTGGAGCACCCGCAGCGCCCGGTCTTTCGGCCAGAGCGCGTCGTTGTCGAGCAGACGTTCGACGATCTCGCTCGATTCCCGAAGCGATACCGTAGCCGCGTCGTAAAAATCGAGCGCGCTTGCGGACAACAAGGTCTCCGGTGACAACATGATGGCGCCGCTCGCCGCGATCTGTTCGGCCAATCCGGCAATCGCCGCGCAGATAAAAATCTCAGCGGCGCGGTCGGGATGCTGTGCCGCCAATTCGCGGACGACCGGCGCCGCGCTCGGCATCAGCGGATCGTTGATGACCTGCCATCGATTGTTTTTCTGCGCCGCAAGGCCCGCCGCTTCAAGGCTCATCAGCACACGATGCAGCCAAGGCCGTAACGCTGTGGCGAGCCGGCCGCCGTCAACAAGCGCGTCGATGTCGATCGATCCGCTATCCGCAAGGCCCGAGGCGATCACATAAGCGGCGGCGGTGGCGGCGCCTTCGACCAGAAGCTCGGATTCGTTTTCGGCGGCAGCCTTCCCCGCCAGGAGACCGTGGCGGCGGGCTTGCGTGACGATTGTGTCGCCACCGGCCGCAGGGCCGCTTGCGCCAAGGATTGCGCCGTTGATGAGTTCGGGCAGTTCGACATAAGCATTGGCTTCGAGTGTGCTGGCGCGCCGCACCTGCACCGCTTGGCAGCGAATGCCGCGCATGACGGCAAGCAGTTCTCGGTCGCTTCCCTGGCCGGGTCCGAAGAAGTAATAGTTGGCAAGGATCGAACGCTCGTTTTTGCTGCGCACCTCGATCAGCGCGCTTTGCGGCGTGCCGCCGGCGACCAAAAGCGCGACTTCGTCGACACGCACCGGAATATAGCTCACGCCGCGTTCAGGCGCGTGCAATTCCTCGAAGACGGTCATCAGGCCGTGACAGCAGGCGTCGAGGCGGATCGGATCGAGCACGAAATCGTCGCGCGGACCTTTGTTCCCAAGCTCGACATGAATGAAGTTATCGCCACGCATCGCGGCGCTATCGACCAGCCGGAATGCGTCGCCATAGTGCAGGCCGCTCGCATCCGCCACGCGGTAGATCGCATCGCGATCGAATCGGCGCCGCACCTCTTGCTCGGGTTCGTGCGGCGCGGCCTCGTGAATATCGCCGTGCAAAATCTTGCAGCGGCTATGAAGGAGCCAGCCGGCCTCCGAAAGCCGCGGCCGGCTGAAGATTTCCAGAGTGCTGGAAACCGCCGAGACCCGCGACATGATCTCGCGCGTTTCGCCGTTGGTCAGATCGAGCGGCTTGAGGATTTCGCAATCGGCGATGCGCGCGACTTTCGTCCGCAGCCATGCGCGGGCTATCGCGAGCGCGATCTCGATGAACCCGGTACCGGGGAAAATAACGTGCTCGCCGAGCTTGTGATCGCTCAGTGCCGGAAACAGCGCGGTGTCGATGTGCGAATGCCATTCCAGCGCATCGCGCGAGATGCGCGCGCCGCTGAACGGATGCCGCTCGCTCTCGATCAGGCCGATTGCCTCGACCGTCGGGGTAAAGCGGAATTGCTGCTGCTGCCAGGGATAGGACGGTAGTGCGATCGCGTTGCCCTGATCCGGGCCGAAGATCGTTGTGGCGTCGAGCTTGGCGCCGGCGATCAGCGCTTTCGCCAGCACCTTGCCGACTGGATCTTCGTCCGGTTCGTCGCGATTGAGCGCGGAGACCGTGACGAAATCATCGACTTCGCCCGTGAGGCTCGTCTCGACGTGCTTGAGCAGCATGCCGCGCGGGCCGATCTCGACAAAGAATCTGGCGCCGAGCTTGGCAACCTCGCGGATGCCGTCGAGGAATTGCACCGGCTCGCGAATATTCTGCCACCAATAATCCGCGCCGAGCCGCGAGCCCGGCAGGCACGCCCCGGTCACGGTGGAGACGAACGGCACGGCTTCGTTACGCGGCCTGATATGTTTGAGGTCTGCGATCAGCGGCGCCTCGATCGGCGCCATGAATGCGGTGTGGAACGGATATTCCAATTCAAGATCGAGGCAGGCGATGCCGCGATCGTCGGCAACGCGCATGAGCTTCGCCACGGCCTCGTTCGAGCCGGCAAGCGTGCTGCCGCGCGGATTGTTGCGCGCTGCGATTTCCAGATCGGCGATGTCCCTGACCAGGTCGTCGACCGCCTCCGGCGTGGCAAGGATCGCCGCCATGCGCCCAAGGCCGCGCACATCTTCCTGATGCATGCTGCGAAAATAAATCACTTCGACGGCGGTGCGCAGATCGAGGATGCCGGCGGCCTCGGCGGCGGCGACTTCGCCGACGCTGTGACCGATAACCGCCGAAGGCTGCATGCCGCACGCTTTCAACGCCGCGGTCATCGCCGACTGGATGGCGAAGATCAGCGGCTGTGCGACGCGCGTGAGCGACATGCGTTCGCCGAGCTGCTCGTCGAACAAAGTCTCTTTGAGCGACCAATCGGCGATTTGGCGGAAATATTCGTCGACGACATCGAAGTGCGAGCGGAACTTGGCGTTGTTGCGATAGGCGGAAAGGCCCATTCCCACCCATTGGCTGCCATTGCCCGAATAGACGAAGGCAACCGGCAGATCTTTTCCGATCGCGGTCCCGGTTTCGAGCCGCGGATGTTCCGTGCCGGCGACGAAGGCTTGCAGCGCCTCGATCACGTCGACGCGGCGCTTTGCCGAGACGACCAGCCGGTCGGTCAGGAATTCGCGGCGATGCGCGACCGCGGCCGCCGTGCTCGCGATGTCCTGATTGGAAACGCGCGCCAGCCGCTCGCAGTAATTTTGCGCAAGCGCGATCAGCGCCGATTTGCTCGCGGCCGACAATGCTAAAAGATCGCTGCCGTTGGTTCGCGTCGGCGCGGCCCCGGGCTTGCTCGCTTCGCGGCTTGCTTCACGGCCGGCCGTTATCACGACATGGGCGTTGGTGCCGCCAAAGCCGAACGAGTTCACGCCGGCACAGCTGCGTGCTTTGTCCGACAGCAATAGCGGCTCCCGGCACAGCGCCAGGTTCAAGCCGGTGAAATCGATATTCGGATTGGCTTCGCGAAAGTTCAGTGAGCGCGGCAGGATGCGATGATTGAGCGCCAGCATCGCCTTGAGCAGCCCGGCCAAGCCGGACGCCGGCTCGAGGTGGCCGATATTGGTTTTGATCGAGCCGATCGGCAGCGGCGCCGTGCGCGCGCGGCCGAGACTGCGGCCGATGGCGTTCGCCTCGAGCGGGTCGCCGACCGGCGTGCCGGTGCCGTGGGCTTCGACAAAGCTCAGCCGTTCGGGATCGATGCCGGCGCGCGAATAGACGCGATTGAGCAGTTCCTCTTGCGCCTTCGATGACGGCAGTGAAATGCCGTTGGTGCGGCCGTCCGAATTGACGTCGGAGGCGAGGATGACTCCATGCACCGGCTGCGCGCTCGGCACGCCTTTGCGCAAAACCAGCACGACGCCGCCCTCGGCGCGCACATAGCCATCGGCATCGGCCGAGAAGGCGCGGCACGTACCGGTCGGCGACAGCATCGAAGCTTGCGAGAAGGTGACGAATTCTGCGGGACTGGCGATGACGTTGATGCCGCCGACAATCGCCGTGTCGATGCGGCCGCTGCGTAAGGCTTCGGTCGCGTGATGTAGCGCGACCAGCGACGACGAGCACGCCGTATCCAGCGTCAGGCTTGGGCCGCGCAGGTCGTAGATGTACGAGATGCGGTTGGCGATCACCGCCAGCGAATTGCCGGTGGCGAAGTGCGAATCCGCCATCGCCTGATCGCCGTTGATGGCATGGCCGTAATCGGTCTGCGACGCCCCGATGAAAACGCCGACATCGGTGCCGGCGATCGTGGAAGGGCGGATGCCGGCATCTTCGAGCGCATCCCAGGTCAGTTGCAGCAGGATGCGCTGTTGCGGATCCATCTGCGCCGCTTCGCGCGGCGAGATGCCGAACACGCTTGGATCAAACCCGAAAACGTCGTCGAGAACGCCGGCCGCCCAGGTGTAGCTCTTGCCGCGTTCGTTACGCCGCGGATGTCCATAGCGCGCCAGCGGGAAGCGGTCGGCCGGCACTTGCGAAATCGCGCAACGGCCCTCGAGCAACAATGACCACAAGTCGGAGACGCTATTTGCGCCAGGCAACCTGCATGACCAACCGACGATGGCGACTTCGTCGTGAAGGTAGTGAACTGGAGCCAAGCCGTCCCCTCTTCCCCGCGCGACGGTTTTTATCGTTGCGCGTATTCCATTGCAGCAAGGCGCCCCCGCCGTTACGCAAACCAGAATTGATGCCGGCGAATCATACCACCGCCCCAAGTCTCAGGGCGAGAGAAAGAAAAGTCACGCCGGCATTGTCACTAATCCTTTGAAAAAATGACAAAATTCTTGCAGCGCCGGGCCGCCTCCAAATTGTGTATATCGGCCCTTGGTCGCACTCAACTTTCCGACTGGATCCGGCGTCGCAATAGTCCCGTTAGCAACCAATTGGTGCGGTCGCGGCAGCGGCATTTGACTTGTCTTGCGGGGCAAAATCAGCTTTCGATGACCAGGGTTTCGACGACTTTGGCGTGGGCGTGGGCATGTTGGGCGCTGGGGGCGCGGTGGGGATGTCAAAAATCTCGCTCGAACGGTGGAACGAGGGGCTGCTGAGGCCTTACGAACGCCCGGCTCTGGCTTGGCTCGCGGCACGCCTGCCGTGCTGGGTTAGCCCCAATCTTTTGACCGGTATTGGCGTTGCAGGTGCGCTCGTTACCGCGTGCGCTTATGCGTTTTCCGGCTCGCACCCGGCGCTGTTGTGGCTTGCCACGCTCGGTTTCGCGATCAACTGGTTTGGCGATTCCCTCGACGGGACGGTGGCGCGGCTGCGCCGGATCGAGCGGCCGCGCTACGGCTATTATCTCGACAATGCCGTCGATTGTTTTCTCGTGCTGCCGGTCGCCATTGGGCTCGGTCTGTCGGGCTATGTCCGGCTCGATGTCTGCCTTCTCGCCGCGGCGATCTACTCGATGATCTCGGCGCTGACGTTTCTTCGGGCGAATGTGACCGATATATTTCAGATCAGCTATGGCGGCGCCGGCCCGACCGAGATGCGCGCCGCGGCCGCGCTGCTGAACACCGCGATTTTCTTCACCCACCCGGCGCCGTTCGCTCTGTTCGGCGTGGCCCTGAAATATCCCGACGTGGTCGCGCTCGTCTGGTGCTGTTCGGGCGTTATGACCTTCCTGGTTTCGATGGCCGCCCAGGCTCGCCAGCTCGCGATCGATGAACCGGTCCGTCAACAGGCCAATCAACTGGAGATGGCCGCCGTTCTTGCTTCGGACCCTGGCGACAACGCAGGCGCGTTCGTGCTAGGTCAGACCCGGGGCGCATGACTACAATATGGTACGGGCGGGGTGACCCGGCTGATTGCTTGCTGAAACTCCTCTGACATGCCGTTTCGCGGCGCAGTTGCCGACGCTGTACGGGAAGCCCCCGAATCAGCGACTCTGACTTGCGGTAATTAGCGATTTGGCATGAAATCCCGCGCTAGGCTCTGTGCTCAGCGCGGTATAATGCGTGACCGGCTTCGTGACTTGTTAAGTAGTTGTCATGCCTTGCCATTTATGTTGCGCGTCGAGGGGCCGGCAGATTCGGGGGATTGCTGGCGGGCGGATGAGACAACATTTCCGTCTTGGGTTTTTCGTCCTAGCGGCGACAGCACTTCTCGCCGGTTGCGGAGCTTTGCCCGGGTCCGGACCGTTGGCGACGGATGTCGCCTCGCAACAATCGCCGCAGGGCGTGTTGGGCGGGTACGTCCTCGTCGAAGTCGATGAACGGGTCGCCAGCATCAACGCGTCGCAGCCGCGGGAATCCCTCAAGCGCGTCTTCACCACCGGCCGGCCGGCGCCCGATCTGCGCATCGGCGTGTCCGACTCGGTCGTCGTCACGATCTGGGAGGCGGCGGCCGGCGGCCTGTTCTCGGCGTCGCCTGAGGATCGCGGCATCTCGGCCGGATCGCGCACCGCGACCATTCCCGAGCAGGTCGTCGCCCGCGATGGCACGATCCAGGTGCCTTATGCCGGGCGTCTGCGCGTGGCCGGTCTACGTCCGGCCGATGTCGAGCAAGAGATCGTGCAGGCGCTCGATCACAAGGCGATCCAGCCGCAGGTCGTCGTCACGATCTCAAAAAATCTGAGCAACACCGTTGCGGTCGGCGGTGAGGTGACCAACGGGTCGCGCGTTCCGCTGACCACCAAAGGCGACCGGATATTGGACGTGATTGCGGCGGCGGGCGGCATTCGTGTTCCGGCGAGCGACGCCTTCATTCAGCTCACGCGCGGGCGGCGCACAGTCTCCGTCGCTTACAACGCGATCCTCGCGCATCCCGAAGAGAACATCTACACGATGCCCGGCGACGACCTCACTGTCGTCCGCGATCCGCAGACCTTTACTGCCTTCGGCGGCACCGGCCGCAACGCGCAAGTGCCGTTCGACGCGGCGGGAATTACGCTCGAAGAAGCTATCGCCAAGGCCGGCGGGCTCCTTGATTATCGCGCCGACCCCGCGGGGATTTTCCTGCTGCGCTTCGAGCCGACCAAACTTGTCGCGCAGCTGATGCCGAGCCGCGATCTGCCGTCGCAAGGCGATCTCGTGCCGGTCGTTTATCAGCTCAATCTGCGTGATGCGAATTCGTTCTTCCTGGCGCGCTCGTTTCCAGTGCGCGACAAGGACATTCTGTATGTGGCAAATTCGGCGTCCGATCCGGTGCAAAAATTCCTCGGCATGGTCGGCAACATCACCGCGCCGGTCATTTCGGGCGCGGCGGTTTATGGAGCGGTCAAATGACATGCATTTTGACGCAAAGCGCCAAGCTCACCGCCAAGCTCACCGTCAAGCTCACGGCCAAGCTCACGGCCAAGCTCACGGCCAAGCTCGCAACCATGCTCGCCCTCACGCTCGCGATTTTGCTGATCCACGTCGCGTCCGGCGCGGCCGAGGGTTCTCGCCGCCACTACCGGCATCAGGCCTCCTATGTCGAAGTGACGCCCGATTACAGCAATTGCCGCGAGGGCTGGTGGCAAACCTTGCGCTATGGACATGTCAGGCCGGTCTGGGGAACTTGGTGCCGGTGACGCGGGGAAGCCGATTCAAGCGCTTTAGCTTTTGAATCTCGCCAGCAGTTCCGCCGCGTCCGGCAAAGATGACGAGACCCGGCGCAATTGCGTTTCAATTGGTTCCCGAGCCCGGCGTTGAAATCGCCGGCGGGCAGACCGTGGCCAAGGCTGGCCCACCGCCAGGCCAGGTTTGGCTGCGCATCGAGCCGATCGCCGCGCTGTCCCGTCACAAATGGATTCGGCTGCGCTATTCGGCGAGCTTTTTCGACGAGCCGGTGCGGCCGCTGATCCGCTTTACGACCGCATCGGGCGACACCATCGTGCTGGCGATGAACGGCCCTGTGCTCGGTTCGGCGGAGTGGGTCGGACGAATTCCCGACAACACAATCGCCGCGGCGATCAGCCCGGTGGCGCGGCCGGGCCCGTTCGCGTTTCGGCTCGATGGGTTTGAGGCGGTCGCGCGCGCCGCGCTGGCGCTGCGGGGTAGGAAGAACCCCGATTGGCTTTACTGGGCGGTGCGCTCGCGCCTGCTCAACTCGCGGCGCGAAGCGTGGCAGGCTTTGAGCTTCGCCGCGAGCGATACGATGTGTGGCACGCCGCTGCGCGACTATGCGCGATGGCGGGCGCGGCTAGCTCGTCCGCTCGATCTCGCCGGCCTCGACCGCCCGCGCAGCGATTGGCGTGCGGGACCGGTTTTTCGGCTGATCCTGAAATTGACCGCCGGCGATCCCGCCAAACTGCGCGCGACGATCCGCTCTTTGCAGGCGCAAGCCTATCCACGTTGGTCTCTTGTTGCGGCGGCCGGCGCGACGCCACAGGCATCGCTGCTGACGGCATTTCGCGACGAGGCGGCGCGCGATTCACGGCTCGCCGAGTTCGCGGCGGATGCGCGGCCGGGAAAATTCGAAGCGGCTGATTTCCTGGCGCTGATCGATGCCGGCGACATTTTGCTCGATTATGCCTTGGCGGTTGTTGCCGAAACGCTGGCGCGGGAGCCGGAGCGTCAACTGATCTACTCCGATGAAGAATACGTCACGCCCGATGGCGAATGTCCTGTTCTCAAGCCGGACTGGAGTCCGATCCGTCAGGCGCATCTTGGTTACGCAGGCCGCGCGACGTTCATTCGGGCGGGCCTGATGAGCGAAGACGTTCTGCAGAAATTCTTGGCAGATGAAGAAGGCGCGATCAGCGAGGTCGCGAAAGCTGTTCCGCGAACCGCCATCCGGCATATCCGGCGGATTCTTTATCGCCGCGATACCACGAAGCCGCGCGCGGAGACGCCGGTAAGAACCAAGCCCGTAGCCGACGACGAGCCCACGCAATGGCCCGGCGTCGCGGTGATCGTTCCAACGCGCGACGGCGCCGCCTTGCTGGCCGAGTGCTTGGCCGGATTGCGCGACAAGACCGATTATCCGCAATTCGAAACGATCGTCGTCGACAACGGCAGCTCGGCGCCCGATGCGGTGCGTTTGCTGCAAGAGATCGCGCGCGCACCGCGCAGCACCGTGCTGCGCCGGCCCGGGCCGTTCAATTTTTCGGCGCTCTGCAACGACGGTGCGCAGGCGGCGACGGCGCGGGTCCTCGTCTTCTTGAATAATGATATCGTTATGAACGACCCCGGCTGGCTCAAAGCCCTGGTGCGACACGCGATCAGGCCCGAGACCGGCGCAGTCGGCGCGAAGCTTCTGTTTCCGAACGGCGCCGTCCAGCACTCAGGCGTTGTCGTCGGCTTCGGCGGCATTGCCGGGCACATCTATCGGCGCGCGCCGCAAGATCATCGCGGCTATCTCGGCGAGTTGACGGCGCCGCGCGAGGTCGCCGCCGTCACCGGCGCCTGCATCGCCATCGAGCGCGCGAAGTTCGAGGCGGTCAGCGGCTTTGACGCCGAAAACCTGCCGGTCGATCTCAACGATATCGATCTCTGCCTGCGCGTCGCCGAACACGGCTGGACCAATCTGTGGACGCCTGAAGCGACGCTGATCCACCACCAATCGGGAACCCGCGGCATCGATCCGGATCCTTACGTGCTCTATCGCAAGGAGCGCAGCTATTTCGTCGAGCGCTGGCCGCATGTGATCCGCGACGATCCGTATTTCCACCCGGCGCTGTCGCTCTATGCGCACGACGTTGCTCTCGGATAAAGCAAGTCGCCGGGAGTATAGTTGCGATTGCGACGAACACGGAACTTTTCCTTGTCAAAAAATATCGGCGAGGCGTGCAAAGAAGCATGGGACGCTTGCAGAAGTGTTCACAAAGGGAACTCGTCTGTTTCCGCGGCGCAACGGTGACGACATTTCCAGTCGGAAAGAATCTTTCCGCGACGAACGTGCTGTACTGCGCGCTCGAATTCCAAAAAAAACGAAACTTAAAGCAGAATTTTCTCGCAGCACATTTTGTGCCAAAGCCAAATGCGTCTGTGCAGCTTAATCACCCCCGATTTCCGAGATGCAAAATGCGATTGCCAAATCGTCGCAGCTAGTGGACGCTGACAATAAGAAAAAAATTGGAGGAAATTTTTACGCTGCCGGTAGTTATCGGCAGGACTTTCTCGAAATCGCAGACGCGTAATTAAAGAATCGTTGAGGTGCAACGTCTCCGCGGCTTCCGCGGCGGTGTCGCTCCTCGGCGTATGGGCCACGCTATCGCGGCGCACGCAGATTTTCGTCAGCGGGCGAGTGATGACGTGCGGTGAGGGACGTCACCTGGACTTGGATAGTCCAAGTCCAGCTAGCAAATGGGAGGTGTGCGTTATGTCGTTCGTAAGAAAGGTCAAATCCAAAACAGCAAGGCGTGCGATTTACTTTGCGCTTGTAGCTCTAATCACTGTACCAGGTCTCGCCGCGGCGGACGAGTTGTTCAAGGTCAAGACGACGATAGCCATCCCGGGAAATCCCCTGAAATCGTTCGACATCAGTTGGGTGGACCCTTCGCTCCATGCGTATTTTCTCGCCGATCGCTCCAACAGTTCGGTCGACATTATTGACACTGCCACCAAGACGGTAACCCACCAGATCGGCGGCTTTGTCGGATTTACCGGAAACAACGACACATCCGGCCCTGACGGCCTCCTGACGCTCGAAAACAAAGGCAAAAATGAGATTTGGGTGGGCGACGGAGACAGCACAATCAAGGTGATTGATTATCCGTCCGGGACAGTTACGCATACGATAGCAACCGGGGGAACCAAGCGCGCCGATGAACTGTGCTATGATCCTGCTGAACATTTGATCATGATGGCGAATGATGCCGATTCTCCGCCGTTCATCACCCTCATTCCTACACAAGGACCGAATGCTTATACCGTCGTCAAAACGATCAAATTCGACGGTCTGCCTGGAGATGGTCCGAAAGCGACAAACGGCATCGAGCAGTGCCAATGGGATCAGCGCGTTGGACTGTTCTACCTGAACCTCCCGGAAGTGAACGGTCCAGGCAACGATACGGCGGACGGTAGTGTCGCCGTCATCGATCCGCGAGGCATGGCGGTCGTCGGAGCATTCGACATACCTGTGGCGGATTGCGCTGGCCCGCAGGGCATGGCCATCGGACCGGGGTCGCAGATATTGCTCGGCTGTAACGCGCCTTCAATTCCAAGCGGAATTCGGAATGCGGCGATCATCGATGAGAATACCGGCAGTATCAAGCGGGTCCTCGCCGACGAAGGCGGCGCGGACGAAGTCTGGTTCAATCCAGGCGACGGTCATTACTTCCTCGCCGACGGTTCGCACCGGCCCGACGAGCAGCTTGCGATCGTCGACTCCCGGGGTGCCGAACAGGATCAGACTGTTGTCATCGCCGCGACCGCCGGCGCCGGCAGCGCGCACTCGGTAGCTGCCGACCCGTTCGAGAACGAGGCCTTTGTCCCGATTCCGAGCAATGCCGGCAGTACGATTTGTCCGACAGCGAATGGCTGCGTGGCCGTGTTCAAAGCCAAGCATGACGATGATCGGGTATTCGTCCGTCGCGATCACGACGACCATGATAACCACGATCATGACTGATTGAGAACGGTATCTCTCTTACCTTGACGCCGCGGCCGCGACTGGCCGCGGCGTTCTTTGTCGCTATACGCGTGCCGCTATGCATGTGAGACAGCTTTGGGCCGATCGCGACGGCGTCGTCCTTCCGTACGTCGCGATGATGCTCATCGCCATAATCGGCTTGTCGGCGCTCGCGCTTGATGCCAGCCGCTTGATGAGCGTGCAAACGCAATTGCAAAACGCCGCCGATGCGCTTGCTTTGGCCGGCGCCACCGAGCTTGACCGACGTCCGGATTCGATCATCCGCGCGGAAGCGGCCATTCACAATCTTATCGCCAATCCCATTGTCGGCGCGGGAATCGATAAGACAGCACAGGTCACCGGCATAGATTTTCTTCAATCGTTGCCAGCCAGCGACGATCTGCCGATTACCGCCGCTAATTTAACGGACGATCCGACCTTGGCGGGCTATGTGCAGATCACGGTTGAGCCAATCGCGCTCCAGATGATTTTCCCGGTATCATTGACGGTCGGCCGCGAAATTATAAAAGTGGGTGCCCAATCCGTGGCGGGGTACGATCAGGTCGTTTGTAACCTGACGCCGGTTTACGTTTGCAATCCGTTCGAAACGCCGGGCATGACTTATTACCAGGCGACGCAACAGCTCGTGGCGGCTGATGCGAGTTCAGGCGGGCGGCATCAGCTCATTCGACTGGCGGGAAGCCAGTTCAATAATGCCGGTTATGGCGCGGGCCGCATCGGGTATGTCGCTCCGGCCACCGGTTTCTTTCCTGCGTCTGCTTGCGGGCCAGGGTCTTCGTCCGGCGTGCCTCAGGCACTCGCGGCCTCGCAGGTTCGCGCCTGCTTTCGGCTCAGCGGCGTCAATCTCCTGCCGACCGACGATCAACCCGCCATGGATGGCTTGAACACCCGCTTCGATATTTACGCCAATAGCTTCAACTCCTGCCGCATCTATCCTCCGGATCAGAACGTGCGAAAGGGTTTTCTCGCCGTCGGCAATGCCAATTGGTGCAGTGCTTCAGCCGCCACACCGAGCTGGCCGATATCGTCTCAGTCTGCAGCCGGCCTGCCGGTCGATCAGAACATGATCCGGCAAGATGGGACCGTTGATCCGAGCATCGCCGTCGGCAACGGCACTTGGAATTGCGCCGCCTATTGGAGTATTGCGCACTTTTCGGGCGCGGGAAGAACCGCGGCTCCGCCGGGTTGCACGGCCACGGCAACGATCAGCCGGTATCAGGTCTACCGCTATGAGATGAACTTTCTAAATGATCGCTCGCGTGGCGGCGAGACGGGGGCGCCGCAATGCGCGCCGCCCGGTGAAGATAATCGTCGCGTAATCACCGCCGCGATCGTCAATTGCGGCAGTACGCCGGTTCCCATGCATACGGATGCCCACGGCGTTCCAGTTGCCGCCTTCGGGCAATTCTTTCTCGCGTTGCCGGCGAATCCGAACACCAAGGAAAGTCCCTACGCCGAATTTTTAGGACCGGTGAAACGCTCGAATCCCCTGAGCTCGGACATTGTTCAGCTCTATCGCTGATCTTGGGCAAACAGCGCTGGCGTGCGGGAGAAGCCCCTTTTCTTATGGTTGCGTATCCGGCGCACGCGCGATGAATCGAGCACTGGAGTTCAGCAGCTTGATATTGTTGAGAATGAGCGGATTTCCGGGTTCTCGCTCATAGGCTTTCTGCAGGGCCTTACGCGCGGAAATCAAGTCGCCGCGCAACATGTATGAGTAGCCGCGGTTGTTGAGGATCGCCGTCGTTTCGCCTTCCAGCCGGATTGCCTGCGTGTAAGCGCGGTCGGCAAGGTCGAAGCGTCCCAGGCGGTCGTAACTGGCCGCCAAGCCGATCCAGGCCGACCCATCTTTCGGAGCCTTTTCAACCGCGTCACGAAAATATCGTTCGGAGAGGCCGAAATTGCCGCGGTTGAAATTCTCAATTGCTAATCGCAAAGGCTCGTCTGAAGGATAATACTGGACGTCGGCGTCCCGCTGCACGGTTGCTGTGGTGATGGGAGGCACGCCTTCCGAGACGTCCGGTGGCGGCGAATCGACGGCAAGACAACCGCTGAGCGCGGCCGCGCAGGCCACGCATACCAAACCTATGACGCCGCGTTTCCCGGCCCCTCCTGGCGTCACACTTACTCCCCCCACTATACCCTACACCACCTATCGAAATTCGCCGCGCCTATTTGAAGGCATTAAACAACCGAATGGCCACCGGTAATAGGATTACCGTTAGCACAACCGGCAGGATAAACAAAGCGAGGGGCAAGATCATTTTCACCGACAACTTGTTCGCCTGCTCCTCGGCGCGCAATAGCCGCCGCTCGCGCATCTCGTCGCCGAAAACGCGAAGGGCTTCTCCGACATCGCTGCCCAGTTCGAACGATTGGCGTAATAATCCGACGAGCGATTTGGCTTCAGGAATCATCAGGCGTTCCGCTAGCGTCCCTAAAGCCTCGATGAAACTTCGGCCGGCACGCATCTCGGCGGCCATTACTTCGAGATTAATGCCGAACGGGCGGCTACGGCGGCTGCCGATCTCGCCGGTGATCCGATTGACAGAGGCTTCAATGCTCAAGCCGGCGTCGACACAAACCACGAGCAAATCCAAAAAGTCGGGAAAGATCGTGCGATACTCTGTGCTCAAGGCGCGCTGCCTGCGGGAAATAAACGCGTCCGGGCCCACCACGCCGATGCCTATGGCAATCAGAACCAAGACGAGGCGCGTTACAAACTGACTGTCGGGAAACGCTATGTCCAAAACGAGGTAAGCGCATATCGGCATCAGAACGACGGCAGCCAGCCGCCAGAACACATAAAAATTTATGGCGTCATTCCGAAAATAGCCCGCGCGAATTAAGTTCAGTCGCAATTTTCCGCGCAAGCTGTCGTCAACACCAAATCGCTTCTCGTCGAAATGTTTCGCAACGAGGCGGCCGATATTGCCGCCCATTTGCCTTTCTCGCGATGCTTCAGGAGGAAGCGGCAGCCGCCGCCGCAGCCGAGCTGACCGCAAGTAGGATTGACCGGCGACGAACGCCAGGCCCGCCATCGCGCTGAACGCGAGAGCCGAAATAATGAACGGCGTCCAATCGATCATTCGATCAATATTTGAAGTTGACCATGCGGTACATAATGAGATTCCCGGCGATCAATAAAAACAAGCCGAGATAGATCGCAGGCTCTACCAGCGCGTTTGAGCGGATCGCGCCATAATAGGTCGGTGAGATCAAGTTGATGATAAAAAGGAGAACAAACGGAAATACGGAGAGCGTGACTGCGGAAGCGCGGCCTTCCGCGCTGAGAGCTCTGATCTTCAAGCGCATGTTGGCTCTGTTGCGCATTAGCCGCGACAACCGGGAAAGAATTTCGCTGAGATTGCCGCCGGTTTGGGCCTGAATGCTCACCGACACGGTAAGAAACAACAAGTCGGCCTGGCCGACGCGGCGGTATAGGTTGTCCAATGCACTTCGTATGTCGAGCCCGAACCCAATCTCGTCGGCCAGCATGCCGAACTCCGTTCCTACCGGATCCGGCATTTCCCGGGCGACGAGCGCAACTGCACTGGTGAACGGCAGGCCTACGCGAATCCCGCGTACAATGATGTCGATCGTGTCTGGCAATTGCTCTCCAAACATGGAAATGCGCCGATTCCGTTGGCGCAATAAGTACAAGATCGCAAACGAAATCGTCAGGATGGTTGCGATAAAAACAGTCGCCAATCCCAAATCGAGAAGTTTGCTCCATACTACGACCAAAACGACGAACACCGCCAAAAACGAGGCAATGAACACTCTATTCGTGATATCGGTTCCCGTTTGGGCCAGCCAATCGCTTAATTGTCGCAGCGTGGGATTGTCGAAATTCCGGATCCCGCGTTCGTCTCGCAATATCGCAAGAACGGCCGATGGATTACGCAGCTGCTTGCTCAGCTCAAGACGGCGATTAACAGTCTGCTGCTCGCGGCGATTGAAAATGAAGACCCAATAGAAGCCGTATACGGCGAAGGTTGCCGCAAGAAAGACGAGCAAAAAGATGACGGAAAGATCGCTCACAAAATATGCCCTACGTTAGCCGATCCGTTTCAAAGTATGATGACGGCAGTTCGATCCCATATGGCAACAAATCCTGAAGAAACTTCGGCCGCGTTCCTGTGGCGGCAAAATGACCGACGATATTGCCGTTCATGTCCGATCGTTCTTTTACGAAACGGAAAATCTCCTGCATTTGGATTACTTCGCCTTCCATTCCCGTAATCTCCTCGATGCTGACTAATCTGCGTCTGCCGTCAGGAAGCCGTTGAAGTTGCATGACGAGGGTAATTGCTGAAGCTATCTGACTGCGAATGCTCGACACCGGCAGGCCCATTCCGGCCATTGTGATCATCTGTTCAAGGCGTTTGAGGGCATCGCGCGGCGAATTGGCGTGGACGGTCGTCATCGAGCCTTCGTGACCCGTATTCATCGCTTGAAGCATATCGAATGCCTCCTCGCCGCGGCACTCGCCAATGATAATTCGATCAGGCCGCATGCGCAGGGCGTTCTTTACCAGATCGCGCTGACGTATTTCACCCTTGCCTTCGACATTGGGCGGCCGGGTTTCCAGACGTCCGACGTGCAATTGCTGAAGCTGGAGCTCGGCGGCGTCTTCAATCGTGATCAGCCGTTCCTGGTGCGGGATGGAATTCGAAAGCGCGTTGAGGAGGGTTGTTTTCCCTGTTCCGGTTCCGCCGGAAATGATGAGGGAGATTCGGCCCCGCACCGCGGCTTTCAACAGCCCGCCCATGGCGGCGGATAGTGTATCGCCCTGAATGAGCCGTTCGATGTCGAATGGCCGTTCGGCGAATTTTCGAATTGACACGAGCGGGCCGTCTATCGAGACCGGTCGTATTGCCACGTTTACGCGCGAACCGTCGGGCAGACGTGCATCGACCATCGGTGAGGATTCGTCGATCCGGCGGCCGATCCCGGACACGATTTTGTTGATAATACGGAGGAGGTGAGCCTCATCCTTGAAACGAACATTTGCGCGCTCGAGCTTTCCGAATCGCTCAATGAAACAGAGGTTATGTGTATTTATAAGGATATCGCTGACCGTCGGATCCTTAAGGAGCGGCTCTATCGGACCGTAACCGGTCATTTCGGCAAGCACCTCGCTGGTAAATGCTTCCAGCTCTTTCTGATTCAGCGAGATGCGCTCCGCGCGTATGTAATTTGCCACGTAAGTCTGGATTTCACGACGCAATTCCTCCGGCGATAGCTTTTCTAAAACCGCCAAATTGAATTCGTCGATGATGCGTCCATGCAGCTTGAGCTTTTCATCCAATAAGGTCGGTCGTTCGGCCGTTAACTCGTTCTGCGAGCGGTCAACGTCGATGGGTAGTCGCTCGGAACGAGGCGACTTCGCTTCGAGTTTTACCGTCGCTTTGCCGTTCGGCTTTTCCGATTTATCGAACAGAAAACTCATGGGGACATCACCTTGACGCTTCGCCATTCTACCAACGTCTTAGCCATATTTACAGAGAGCCTCGGTGTTTCGACGGCGCTATTTGCATGTCAGCCCCGCTGTGAGTTCCCTGCCGCAACATCGTGCGTAACATTGTGTCGGCGAGGGAACGCTCCATCGCCGGAACATCCTATAAGGCGTAGGCGCGCCGGCGCGACTGCAGTGTCGCGCAGAAGTTTGCCAAGGCGCCGAATTCCCGACGCGCTTTAGCTGCTGAATTGCTCAGCATCATCGGCACGCCCATGTTGATGCTCTCGGTTGCTTCCGATCGGGTGGCGATCAGGAACAGACGTTCATCCTGCAGTACGGTTTCAACATGCTTGCGGCGGGATATCGATCCGAGAATCGCGCGTTCGCATCGATTGATCGCGACGCCGATTTCCAATTTCGCCGACCCGCTGGAGCGTACAAACGCGAGCGTCTCCGAGACCTGGCTCAAGCTTGGGATCGTATTAATTCCCGTGACAATCGCGGCGTCCGACGCGGCGATGATTTGCGGCGTCCACTGAAACCACGTCACGGGATAATCGATGAGAAGCAAGTCGTAGCGCCGCGCAATTATACCGAAGAGAGCATCCAAGGCATGAATATTGAGGTCTTCCGCGGCGTATTTCGATCGGGGGGCCGCGAAGATATCGATGCCGCTGCTGTGCCGGGTCTTGAACGACTCAAACAGGTGCTCATCGAGCCGCTCCGGAGCGCCCGATAATTCTGCGATCTGTAAACGCGGTTCGCTGTCGAGATAGTCGCAAAGGTGGCTGGTTTGGAAATCGAGGTCGACCAAACAAATGTTGCGGTCCCGTGTCGCCTTATCCGTTTTTATATGCGTGGCGACCTCTACGATAAGAGTTGCGTTGCCGACCCCTCCGGCGCTCGGCACGAAGGAGATGGTGATCGGATGATTGCCGTCGCGGCGCGCGGAACGCACGTCGGTTTCGGATGCGCGGCGCCGCGCTATCATGTCGGCCACCTCGGCCGGGCCGGCTTTTAATGATGTCCAGTCGGCGCCGCCGGTGCGTAACAGGCGTTTGTAGTCGGTCGCCGAGATTTCCTCGCCGATCAGAATAAAAAAGAGGTCGTTGCTATGTCGGCCAAAAATGTCGACGAGACTGTCAAACTGCTTAGGGTCGCCGGCAGGTAGCACGACGACGACGATCGGGGTTCCGTCCCGATCGGCCCGCGCGCCTGGCTTAAGTATCGCTTCAAGTGAAGTTACGCCGATGATGTCGGGAATGGACGCGCGAAGGCCGGCCTCGATCGATTGCTCGGCGCCATCGTTTTGCAGCAAATAAACCGGCATCGCTTTATTCCACCCTGCTCACGATCCGCAGGCGCCGCTATTGCCGCCCGAGCAGAGGTCTTCTGCCGTAAATGTCGTCGTCATTGGCGGAATCCCGATATTCACACCGAGAAGGGGTGTGAGAAAAAAGAACTGAAATCGCATGTCTTGCAGCGACACTGCGATGGTCGGAAGTGGTCCGCCGGGACGCCCGGCATAACCAAGCCCTGTTTGATTATACGTCACGACAACATTTGCCGCAGTGATGGACGGAAGGACGTCGCACATTCCTGTCGCATAATACGAAGTGGCATCGCCACACGCATGGCTGCCTCGCCCAAAGACAATCCGATCCATCGCCGCCCGGTCAAATGAATTTGACGCGAAACCTGTACAAGTGCCCGTGCAAGAGCACGCGCCGTCCCTGCAAACAACGGCGAAGGAAGGTAGTGGAGCGCCCGGCACCGATCCGTTCAACACCGCTTGATTGCTTAGATTGTTGAGATTCGGAGCCACCGGATCGGAGACCGCGGCTATCCGTGCGCCGACTTCAACAGCCTTGGCGGCCGCGTTCCATTGGTAGAATGCATTGAGGAAATCGATGGAGCCGCAGACCACAAGCACGATCATCGGCAGCAATAGTGCAAATTCGGCAAAGACCGCGCCAGATTCATCCCGCCACGACAGCCGCATTACGCCACCCGATCCTATCCTCGCGCCGATCCACCGATAAATCGCTCCTGATGCGACACGGCGATCGTGGGACTTTTAAGTCCAAGCAGGCCAAGAAATCCCAGAGACAGGTCAGTGAAGCTCGTCGATACAGTCACGATCCGGATATTTGGTGCGGCGCCGTATGTGCCGACGTCGTTATAGACCGAGTTCACGGCAATCGAGACATCGGAGGTCGTCCAGCCGGAAACGCGCGGCGAGCCACCGCTGATGGACCCGGTCACTGCAAGATTTCTGGCATCGGTCTGGCGGGAAAGATTATTCGGATCGGCAGTGAGCGCCAGATAACGCGCCGCATCCCGCACTCCCGACGTAGCCAATTGCTGTTGATAAACAAAAAAGCTGAATTCGTAGACGCCGCCCACCAAAGTCAAAAACACGGGAAGGATGAGGGCGCTCTCCACCATTGCGGTACCGCGGCAAGCGCGCCACAGCGATTTCAGAGCTCGCGGAGCCAAGATGCTTCGGACCTGAAATATATCAAAGCACGACATTGGGTTTGTGTCCGAGCTCGAAGCGTAGCGGTCGGCCTTGTTACTGTAATCGAGATCAATTTCCGGACAGCGGCTGGACCGGCGTGGGGGGCCCAGAACCTAGATTAATAGTGGCGTTGGCCGTTCCGGCAGCACCTGCACCCGCATTCTCGCCTGCGTCTCCCGACGAGTCTTGTCGCGCGAACGGGCTGGGTACGCGGTACATCCTTTGGATCGCGGCTGTTGCGCGACGCCCGTCACCGGGAATCCGCGTATAGCCAACGTAGGGTGGCCATGGATCGATTGTATGAATGGCCGCGTTGGTATCCTTTGCATTGCCGGCGCCGAGCGTGATGGTCACGCTTCGTTGCAAATAGTCCGAGAAAGGATCGTCGGGAACCTGAGCGTTGCAGGAGCCCGATGAAATGAAAATGCTCGTCAGCCCAACGGCGATCGATAGCGGTTTCATCGGTGACCTCATTTGCTGTGGACTTCAGTATCGTAAGGCCCCTGGGCCACTCCAATCATATAGCCGTAGGGCCCCTGGACGTCTCCGCCTTTTGCGACGTAGTCGGTAATTTGCTTGCGTCGCTCCATTTGTCCGAGCAGAAAAAAGTCGACATCGTTGCTTGGCACCGAGGTGTCAAAGGGTGTGGCTAGGCGAGCGCCCGGGGCCGCGGGCTGCACGAGGCTCGGAGTTACGATGATCACAAGGTCGGTTTCATCCTTCTGATAGCCCGCGCTGCGGAACAGCGCCCCAAGGACGGGCACCGAGCCGATCCAAGGCAATTGCGAAATATTTCGAAGATTGTGCGCCTGCAGCAGTCCGGCGATTGCGAAGCTTTGCCCGTCGCGCAGCTCGACGGTCGTGGTCGCCGTACGCCGCGTGATGGCCGGGATTGTCGTGCCCGAGATTGATACAGCGTTGCTGAAGTCGAGTTCGCTGACCTCCGGGTTGATCGACAGATTGATGATGCCATTATCCAGAACCGTCGGCCGGAACTTCAACAGCACACCGAAGTCCTTAAATTCAATCGTCGGCGTTGCGATGCCTATGCCTGATGTCACAGCAATAGGAACAGGAAACTGACCGCCCGCCTGAAAGCTCGCGGTGTCGCCGGAGAGTGCGACCAAGTTCGGTTCGGCGAGCCGTTGCAAAAGGCCTTTGGTCTCGAGCGCCGTAATAAGGCTATCAATTTGCACGCCTTGATTGACAATTTGGGCAAGGATGACGCCGAACGGTGAACCGACATTGGCGCCGACCAGCGTGCCCACGGTCTGGAAAATGCCGCTGCCAGAGGGTGCGCAAATTCCGGCCGGCGCGCAACTTGTTGTTGTCGTCGTGGGTCCGCCGCCAGGCGCTGTCGTTGTCGTTGTCGTCAACGATCCGCCAAGCGCTGGTGGCTGAGTAGTGAGACCGCCCAGCCCTAACGTCGCGCCTCGGCTGCCCGACGCATTGGTGGCATTCCAATTAATGCCGAGCTCCCGCCCGGCGGTACGATCGACTTCCAAAAATCGAACCTTGAGCAGCACTTCCTGAGGCGATGCAACGCGCATGGCGTTGATCACCGGTTGATTTTGCGCCCACGATTTCGCCAAATTCAGCGCGCGATCGGCGTCGACCGCATCGCTTGCTACTCCGCTGAGCACGACTTGGCCGTTGTCGCTGCTGACCCGAATCCCGGCGCTTCTGGTGATCGCGCGAATTTTCGACTGCAGGTTTCCGACATCGAGGGTGACCTCGACATCAACGACTTTGATCAGGTGTTTGCCCTCATCAAAGATCGAGACATTGGTAGTGCCCGGCTTCTTTGCCTGAATGAGCAGCGTGCGGTCGTTCATCGGTATGGCGTCGGCAATGTCCGGTGCGCCAACGACGGCGGAGGTGAACGACGCCGGCATGTCCAAAGTGACGGACTTGTTCACTGCGACGACAATGTGTTGCACATAGTGCACGCTGTCGGATCGCGCCGAAATGCTCGGGAAGACGGCCGATGCAAGAAGGAGCGTGACGGCGAAGCTAATACGACAGCAAGCACGCTCGAGAAAATGCCGGTAGCTTCTCAACATACGCTCCCCCACTCATTTGCCAGTCGACACGCGGAATTCTGGTTCGTCAATTGTGTTTCGGGCGTTTCTCGATTTCAGGCCAGGACCTATCCATGCTCAGCGGGCGCGTCGTACTCCTGCGGCTTCATTCCATGCCAAATCGTGATGCGCCTGGTGCGCGCCGGCGCGGGTGCGGGAGGAGGCGCTTGGGTAACCGGCGCTGGAGGCGGGGGAGGCGGCGCGGTGGTTTGTTTTGGCGGAGCGGGCGGGTCTCCGAGATCTCGTTCGGTCACGCGCCGAACCGTATCGGCGCTGGCTTCTGCGGCTTGACGCAATATCAGCGACAAACGTCCGATGTTCGTCGCCAGGAGAATCTTTTGCGCATCCTCCGGGGCGACCTCAAGCGTCACTGCTTTGGCAATGGTCGGCAGTTCAGTTCGTTCGCCGGTAATCTGGTCGATTGCGAGAACCTTGGCGGACTGAAGAATCACGTCGGAATAGCTTTCGTTGCTTCGCATTTCCGCTTCGGTCCGGATCAGCACGACGTCGACCAGATCGCCGGGCTGAATAAAGCCTGCGACCCCGCGCACATCGTCGACCCGTACTGTAACGGCCCGCTTTCCCGGTGCAAGCATCGACGACAGTGTCGCCGGCTGGTTGGGCGCTGTGATTTTGCTGCGGAGGATCGGCTCGTTTCGCGCGATCAATGCGAGCGTCATACGGCGCCCGTCCTTGAGCATGCTCTCTTTTGTCGCGAACGCGCCTTCCGGCAAAGCCGACATACTCCACGGAATTTCGGCGGTATTCTCGGCTGTAAGTTGCGCGCCGAATACAAGCGGGGCGCCGGCAACGACAATCGTGCCGACGCGGCTCTGGGCCGATCCCGCATGACTGGTCAACCAGTTGCGCGCCAACACGGCGGCGATGCCACCTAGGACGATGGCGACTACGAGAATAACTAAATTATTACCACGCATCCCGGACCTGTACGCCGGCCGCGAGCAAAAGAACTCGGCGGCTCAATTATTGCGCGAATTATGACCCGGCCGGTAGCAAGTCGATCTTTCAGCATGTCCCGCCAAGTGCAGCGCAGACCGAGCTGAACTTGCTTTGAAGAACGTTCGAGAAATTCGTGACGACGAGCACCAAGGCTCCGACGATCAAACCGAGAAGCACGACGTACTCGGCCATCGCCGCGCCGCTCTCATCGGTGCGGAAGTCATTGAAAAGTTTTTTGATTTTTTTGGACACGAGCGCACTCCCTGTGTTTGCGTTTTCCGCGCAAAACGCCCTCGAAAGGAACCGGCACAAGAAGCGTCCGGCACGTTTCGAGCCGTTGTCGGCTGATAATCGCCGCGTATTGTCGTTAATTATCCGGGCGCAATTTTAGCAAGTCAATATACCGTTTCTTCAGCGCTGGGCGGCATGCGGTAAGCGCGCATTGAAAGTTCCATTCGGTTTGATTCTTCTCATCGCCGAGGGAACCCAGCAGGTAATCTCCGCAAATGGCGGCTGTCGGGCAATGTTTTCCCACGCCCTCCGGCGGCTTTTGGGGATCGCCTCATTGGCGCGCATGCCGGTCCGTTGAAAGTTCCGGAGTTGGGGCTGTTCGATGGACGAATTTGGTTACGATTTAAACCATTTTTAAACTGAGCGTCGCAGAATGACCTATGCTCCAAAACGAAAAGCTTCAAATCGTCGGGCCGGCCAGCGTCATAGGCGCAATCGCATGTGCTGCGATCGGCGCGCAGGCACTTGCAGCCTGGCCGACATCTTCGTTCCTTTGGTATTTGAATCTCGAAGTTTTCCGCTCCTTTCGCTATAGCTTTGAGGGCATGACCTTCTTCACTTGGTTTGGCGCAGACGGGCTTGTCCAATCGATTTGCGTGGCAATTCAACTCCTCGGACTGATGCTTGTCGGGTTGATGATGCGAAACAGGCTTCCTTTGGCGATTGCCAGCAATCTCAGCCTCATCTACAGCGCGGCGCTCTTGTACAGTTCAGTTATTGAATATGGGACCGCGGTACATCTTCGCGTGAATCTAGGCGGATTGGTTACGCCTGCCGGCGTCCTTGCCTCGACGATTCTTCTCATATCAATTTGGTCGACGGCAATATCGCATCGGAGCTATTGGCGCGACATTTTCGCGTAGCCGCATGCTAGCTATCGATTTATTGCATCGATTGCAGTCCGTACTGATTCTTCACAATGAACTGTACGTGCTCCTCATCAAAACTGCGACAGCGGCATTGCTTTGCTACGTCGCGTTGACGGATCTTCGGACGTTCAAGATTCAGAACAAGAGCGTGTTGCTTCTCTTGGCTCTGTATATTCTCTACGCATTCATTGCCAGAACATTGCACGAAGTTTTTTCTGACGTGTTTGTCGGCGTCGTTGTGCTGTGCTTCTTGCTCTGGTCTTATACGAGAGGCGCAGTCGGCGGCGGTGACGTGAAATTGCTGCCCGTCGTTTGCCTATGGGTCGGCGCCCATTGCGCAATGCTTTTTTCGGCGTTGCTCTTGGTCTTGATAGTATTGCATTTGGTTATAGTCAGATTGGGTTGGGCCGGTTTTCGATCGATAAACGGTCGCCGCGCAATACCCTACGCACCGTCCGTCACCGGCGCGATGCTTGGCACTATTCTGCTCGGATGTGTGTAGCTCAATGAGCCCGGCGACGGTCTTGGTCTTTCGAGCCGTTGTTGGCCAACCATTGCCCAGAGAATTCTATCATCGTCCGGCTGCCTAGAACGTAAATAGAATGGAGGTGTACCAGTTTAGCTGGTCAGTCTGTCCTGCATTCTGCACGCCGCGGCCTAAATAACCCAGCAGATGAAAATTGTCGTTCAGATCGTAGCGGGCGCCGACACCTAGGGATGTTGTGGCGACACTGCCCCGCGTGTCCGCCGTCTGATGGAATAGCTCCAGCCCCAGTTGCAGTTTCGTCGTGAATTGACGAGTGACTGCGAGACCCATCAAGCAAAAATTCTCGGACTCCCCGCCGCGGTTGAGTTCGCAGCCGGCGCCGCCGAATGCAGACCACTTGTCCCAGTCCTTCTCCAGCCATAGAGGCAAAAGCAACGAAGCATGCTGTTCGCCGACGGCGGATGATGCGCTCGGCAAAAATATGCGAGGGAAAATTGCGACATCCACACCTGCAACGTCTTGCGTGAGGAAGCGGTACTTCGCAGCCAATTCGATATTGCCAAGGCCAGCCATTGTTGGGCTGGCAGAGGCAAAGTCATAGCCTACCGGCAGGACTGCCGTAAGTTGAAGATTCGGCGCTGCGCCATAGTTGAAGTCGATGCCGGCTTTACCACTCGTGCCATCCTTGGTCGTGGTGCCGTTCGAGAACGTGTAGATTTCGAAATGTCTGTAGTCGGTCGGCTCCGGGTCGTCAGATAAATAGGGCGGTCCTGCAATCGCGGGCGTGGCGGCGCCAACCAGAAACAAGGCGCACATCGGCCAGAAAGCATGTTTCCACGCTCGCTGCGACCGATCTACAATGCGATAGAACGATATAAGCATCGTCGTGAAAGTTGGTGATTATGGGGTACGGTCAAGAAACAGTAGCCTGACGGAGCCGGGTTTGACGCTATAGCGATGCCTGAAATCGGTGGGTGGCACCGATTCGTTCACGGTCATGTCCGCTGTCACCAGATAGATGCGACCGTTCTTCTGATTGATGGCCATTGTGCGTGCGCCGATTTGAGTCTGGATCGCCGGCAAAGACACGAAATTGTCAGGCGAGCTTTCGGCAACGACCGAAAGCGTTCCATCTCGATTGGAGCTGTATGCCAAGCCGCTTTGGGGATCAAAGGACGCGAAGTCGGTGCCATCGCCGATGGGCAAGGTCGCTATCACGGCCCCATTGTCGGCGTTCATGACGACCATCACTTTGTTCGAACAACTGGCGAAAAGACGGTGATGCTCCCGGTCGATCGCAAGACCATGCGGTCTTACGCAGGTCGGCATCGCCCAATGGGCGTCGGCCTTGTTCGTGGCCGTGTCCACGCGCACGATTTCATTCTTTTCAGCGCCGTCCACATAGAATTTCCCGTTGCCGCCGGTATCTCCAAACTCCAGGCCGCCGCCACCATCGACCGTGGCGACGACGGCGTCAGTCTGCGGATCAATCACCGTGAGTTTGCCGGAATCCCCGTCGATTACAAACATGTGGCCGCTTGACGGATCGAATACGATGCCGTCCGCGTCGCTCTCGGCTTTGATGCGCTTGACGACCTTGAACGTTTGCAGGTCGAATGCGACAACCTCGCCGGCCTTGCCGTCATCGGTATATCCTTTGTCGGTGGCGTGAGAGATGGCGACGCCATGTGTGCCGCCCGGCATGCCTACGACTGTCCCGATAACTGCGCCGCTGTCGCCGTTGGCGACCGTAATACGGTCGCCGTGCGCGACGTAAACTCTGAGCGAGTCCGGATCGAACACAACGTAATCCCAGCGATCCGGAGCGCCCAAAGGAACGACCTTCGAGATGCGATAGTTCGGTTGCGCGGCTTGAGGCGCGGTAGCAACAGATGCGCTCGATGAAAGAAGCGTCGCCGCGAGAATGACAGCCAACGGTAGGGGGCGGTTCATGCGATTTTCCATATATTCAATATCCAAGCCGAGAATCTTTGCGAAGCGAGGCTACTAATTGCGTCCCGCATCCGCCATGGTGATCGGGGGATGAGGACCGGCGCGTTGCGGTAAAGCACGCGGCGGCTTTGTTGGAATTCGAGAATTCCTGTTTGGCTCGGCGACGCGCACTCTGGTCGAAACTTCCAACCTGCTCCGTGTGTTTCACTGATTGAAATCTCAGATGCACTAATTTTGTTTCATTTGTCTTCAAACGATTGCGATATCGGATTTATATTCTTTCCAAAATTAGAGTGTCGGCCGGTTCGATCTGAAACGATTTCGATCGCTGTCTTGTACGGATTTTCGCTGGGTGATAATCTGAAAGATGAAGGGTGAGTAGGCGCGGGTGGCTGCTTCTTTTGGAGTAGCTGCAATGAGCATCGCATCCCATGCCCCGACAGTTGAGCGCTCCGATATACGGCCCTTGCGGGCGAAGTGTGGCTGGATCGTAGCGCTCGGCATTATCTACCTTATCGCTGGACTTATCGCGCTTTCCAGCGTTGCTCTCGCGACGGTCGCCAGTGTGTTCGTGGTCGGCGTCATGATGCTGATCGCCGGCGTGGCCGAGGTCATCAATGCATTTGCGTTGAAGTCCTGGGGCAACTTCCTGCTCTGGCTCGCTCTCGGCTTATTATACATCGTCGCCGGCTTTGTGACGTTCGAAAACCCACTGCTCGCCGCGGCATTGTTGACGCTGATGCTCGGCGTTGCGCTCGCTGCCTCCGGCATCATGCGGATCGTTCTTGCCTTCAGCATGAGAGGGAGCGTGCCCTGGATTTGGGTCGTCTTCTCTGGTGCGATTACGCTCCTTCTCGGCATCGTGATCCTGGCGCATTGGCCGGTCTCGAGCCTCTACGTCCTCGGTATCTTCCTGGGCATCGACCTCGTCTTTGCCGGAGTCGGCTGGATCCTCGTTGGCTCCGGGCTGAAAAGCCGCGCATAGCAGTTGGTGCTGAACGATCTGCATTACGGAACAGCAGGAGAAGCGCCGCAACCAAAGGAGGTTCGCGATGAAACGAAGAGCATTCCTGGTCGGCGGGTCTGCCGCTGCCGCCGGAGCGGCAATTCGTCCCGCCGGCTCCCAGTCCCCTCCCGCAGCCGGTCAACCGCTTGCACCCACCGATATCGAGGCAGCCGTTGCGCGGCTGCGTAAGCAATTCCGTGCGCAGTTCGACCCTGCCTATGTCGAGAACGTCATCGTTCCGTATTTTTTGGTGAGCACCTATCAGGGCGAGCGGTTGTCTCTTCCCATGATCGACGTGAAATTCACCAAGGAAAACGCGTTGCCTTACGATCTCTGGGGATTGCTCAGCGAGACCTGGAAGCCTGCTCCGGAACATGGCGTCACGGTTTTTCTCCAAGGCCTGGAGAAGCGCGGACCGGACAATCGTCGCAAGCGGATTTATATGACCGCTCTGACGCCGGATCTCTATCGTCCGATGTACGGCGACAAAGTCGTGGGATTTTTCGACAAGCTATTGCACGAGAGCAATGCCGGGAAGCCGCTGATGCGGCCATATCTCGAAAGTTACTTCGACCTCTATTGGGATCTGCACCTCGGCGTCAAAGGAGATGCGATTCCTGCAAGCGTTCGCGAGATAGGGCAAAGCTTCAATACCGTGCTCGCCTATCGCGATCCAACGCAAAAGATCGTCTACGACAATTACATGATCGTGCGGTCACATCTCGCCTCATTGAAGCAGTGGATCGAAGGCCGGATCAGCGACCTCTTCGATGGAAAGACGCAAAATCCGGAGAAGACATTCGCTTACTGGTGGATAAAGAACGGCGGCGACGGAGAATATTTCGCGCATAGAGACGTCGTCTTCGAGGTCTTCCACAACTTCGTGGCGCTGAGCCAGTGGGGCAATACGATGTACAATATCATGCTCAAATTGGCGAAAGACACCGGCGATCCCGACGCGCGGTCCTGGTTCAAGAAAACCATGGAAGGCAATTATGACGAAGTGAAAGACAATGCGTTTACGCCGCTCGAACGCTTCGTCATGGAATTGTTTCGCACGATCACCCCGAACGGCGGAAGCATATCGGCGCTGCAGGAGACGACGACCCCGCCTTATCAAAGATTCGGTTATGCCGTCAGTCCGCATGCGGCCACCAGTTTCGCCCCAATACACTGGAAGGACCCGGACGAGTTCGACCCGGATCGCTACAACGCCGTGCCGACGAGCCATCAGATCGACGAAGCCAAATGCGAACAGATCGGCTTTGCCAAATGTCCCTTCGATAGAACGTCCTTCGACGTCAAGGACGGTCGAAAGGCCGTCATTCACAACGGCGGCTTTGGCACCATTTATGGGATTGTCGACGGCAAGCCGCTGCCGGTGTGCGACTATGCCGGCTTTGCACCGTTTGGCTTCGGCTATCGCCGCTGTCCGGGCGAACAGCTCACGATTCAGGTCTTCGAGGATTTTCTGCGGAAAGTGTGGAAGAGCGACATTGAGTTCGAGAAGTTGGATACTGCAAATCCGGAGCCGCTTCCGATCGGACCGACGACAGTCATTGGCGACAATGTAGGGTTCTTCAAAGCAGCATAAAAAGAGCATCCGCTCAACGACCGGCGGCGCTACAATGGCGCCGCCACGAAACGCGTTGCGTCTTCTTTGCGGCACGAAGGAGCGCGTTCCAAACGAGAGTGGGACTGCTGTCCAGCGTTCCACCCTTCGCTGTGCGCTTGCCGGCTGCATCGCCATAGGTTCTGAAAGTTTTCGCCGGGGAGACCCGCCATGACTCGATCGGATTTCCAGCCTGATCGCGCGCGCGATAAGGCTGACATCGGGATGATGTTGTTCGATCCGCGCCGGGGCGATGCCGAGGACGACGGTTCAAGCCCCAAGCAGAGATCGTTGCTCGCGATCGCGGGCAGTCTGCTCGCCGAAATCAGCCTGCCGAAGCTTGTATTTGCCTGGACTGTCTCGATCCTGTTGCCAGCGGTATTGCTCGGATCGACGCCGCTTGTCGCAACGATCTGGTTCGCAAAAGCCTCGCGTGCCGTCGCTGAATTGACGGAGCTCGGCACAGTGTTGATGCTCGTTGCCGTCGCCGGACTGGGCTGGATCGGTTGGCGGCCGCTGTGGCGGACCGCCGAGGTCAACTTTTGGTCGCTCAATGCGCTTGCGGTACAGCCAGGTTATGCGTTCTGCCGCGAGGCGCTGCGCTATCTGGTCGAGCATATGTTCGGCGGGAATTCCGGCGTCGCCGCGCGGGGACGTCTGCGCGCGATCAGCTCCGCCGGCGCCGCCGTCATTCTGTGCATCTGCGGTCTGCTGATCGCGATGCTCGCCTGGCCGGCCTCGCATTGGGCCGGGACGGTGGCGGATTTGCTTTCTCTGCACAGCCTCGTTCTCTCGGTGCTTGCCAATGCGGTCGTGGTGGTCTCGGCGTATCTCGCTGTCATTTCGCTTATCTGGGGTATCGCCGATGCGAGCATGGACCAGCCGATCGACCTCCCTGCATTCGCGGCCGCGCCCGTCGACCGGGCATGGCGCATTGCGCATCTTTCCGACCTCCACATGGTGGGCGAGCATTACGGATTCCGCATCGAAAGCGGTCGGAGCGGACCGCGCGGCAACGGCCGCGTCATGCGCATCATGGCCCGCCTCGAGGCGATCCATGCCATCCGGCCGCTCGATCTCGTTCTCGTCAGCGGCGACATGACCGACGCCGGTCGCGCGACCGAATGGGCGGAATTCGTCGATGTGGTGACGCAGCATCCTGTTCTCGCCCAACGGATGATCGTGCTTCCCGGAAATCACGATCTCAACATCGTCGATCGTCTGAATCCGGCCCGGCTCGATCTGCATTTCAGCCCGGGGAAGCGGCTGCGGCAAATGCGGACAATGTCGACGATCGCGGCCGTGCAGGGCGATCGGGTGCGCGTGGTCGATCCCCGCTCGGGAAAACTCGAGCACACGCTCGCGCAGGCGCTGGCGCCGCATCGGCAGCGGATCGCGGCCTTTGCGGATTCGGGCAGCCTGCGTTTGTCCGTCGGACTTGGACGTCTTTGGGACGATCAATTTCCAATGATCATGCCGCCCGCGGCGGAGGACGGCCTCGCCGTCGCAATCCTCAACTCTAATGCCGAAACTCATTTCTCCTTCACCAATGCGCTAGGAATGGTTTCTGCCGAGCAGGCGCGCAAGCTTGCCGCGGCGGTCGGCCAATTTCCGCAAGCGCGGTGGGTCGTCGCGCTGCATCATCATCTTGTGGAATATCCGATGTCGGTGGCGGCGTTCTCCGAGCGTATCGGAACTGCGCTGATCAACGGTAGCTGGTTCGTCCGCAGCCTCAAGTCTATCGCCGCACGCACGGTCGTCATGCATGGCCACCGCCACATCGACTGGATCGGCACGTGCGGCAAGCTGAAGATCATCTCGGCGCCGTCACCGGTGATGGGAGCGAAGAACGATGCGCCGACATATTTTCATATCCACACTTTGGCGTCCGGCGTGGACGGGCAACTTTGCTTGCTTCCGCCGGAACGCGTCGAGATTGCCGGTGAGAACGAGCCTGACTGAATTGGAGCATGATCCCGATGCCTGCCCTCGGACTCGATCCGAGGGTGGAAACCGGTTTTCGCAAAAAGATCATGCTCAAATGAAGAATCTAGAGTTATGGCTCTATTTCTTTGGCTGGTCCCTGCGCGGGTCCGCCGAGCAAGTCGGCGAGCCACCGGGTGGCGGGATGCTCGCTGCAGAAGGTGAGAATGGCAAGCGTGATCGGAACACCGATAAAGGTGCCGAAAATGCCCCATAGAAAGGTCCAGAAGAAGATCGCAAACAGCACGACAAACGGCGAAATCGACAGCACGCTGCCGGAGACCCGCGGTTCGATATAGCTGCCGACCACAAACTGGATGATGTTGAGGCAGATGAAGGCGCCGAGAACGGCTTGCCAACTCCCGAATTGGATCATTGCCAGCAGCGTCGGAAACAGCGTTGCGATGAACGGGCCGATGAAGGGGATGTAGTTGAGAACGAATGCGATCACGCCCCATTCGGCCGCGAACTGCAAGCCCGTGGTCCAGGCAAAAGCGCCGACGAGCAGGCCGGTCATGGCGCTCATCTGCGTCCTGACCAGCAAATACTTTCTGAACTTCACCGCGGTCGCCGCGCTTCCGTCCAGCAGAACGCGCGCCGCGTTGCGATTGTCGAGCGCCCCGATCTTGCGGCGGATGTCGTCGATCTCCAGAAGACCGAGAATGACGTAGACGAGCGCGATGAGCCAGAACCTCAGCGTGGTGTTGATGCGGCCGGTGATCTGTTGCGCCGCCCGCAACAACCATCCGACATTGAAATGCTCGGCCCACAGACCCGCGACCGAGACGCCATGACCGTCGAGCCAAGTCACGACGTCGTTATAGAATGCCTGATATCGTGCAGAGTCGGCGATGAGGGAGCGCCCCACCCGGCCGAATCCCCACACCGCAAGCGATGCGAAGGCAAGACACACCACGACGGTGATGATGACGGTGATCGCCAGCGCGATAAGTTTCGGCATGCGCGGCTGCAGCCATTGTTGCAGCGGCCAGACGACGGCGATGATAAAAAGCGCGAGCACGAGAGGTGCAAAGACGCTAGCCGCCTGATAGGCGGCGACTGAAACCGCAGCCACGATTACGATCGCGGTTGTGACCTTCTGTTCGACGCTAGCCGCCATTCGCACGCTTCCTTGGAGCATGATCCCGAAAAGCGGTAACCGGTTTTCGGAAAAGATCATGCTCAAACGAAAATCTAGCCGGCAGGACCGACGCATTGGCGCCTGCGTCCGTGCGTTGGCGCAATGCGGGCCGGCGCTTACGGTTCATTAGATCACTTCCACAAGCCAGTCACGACAGAACGGCAATAGCTACGAAGCGATTGAAGAGCGTGCCGGCTCCGGGGTATTTCAATATTTAATCTATTCATCTTCAATCGGCTGGACGATATTGAGGGCGCCGGGTTCGCATCTTCGATGAAGAACCGATTCAGCCCTCGCCGCCATCGCGGGACTTGGCCTCCAATCTCTCCGCCGTTGACAAAAACCTCGATACCGCGTGTACTTTTGCGCTATTGCTTGCGCCGCAGGCTTAGTCCAGGCCGCTGACGTGGGAGCGTCGTTTGCCTGACAGCCCAGACAGCCTGAAGTTCAAAAGTCAGACCGCCAGCGCGGCCGAAGCGCCACCGGCGGAAGGTGCTTCGCAAATCAGACTAGTCAAACGACCGGACATGACGTGGCGGGATCATCTGCTGATGCTCCTGATGTCCGGCGCGGAGATAGAGCACGCACTGATGGTGCAGTATCTCTATGCCGCATATTCCCTCAATGGAGAACAAGAGACCGAAGCCCGCCGGGCGCTGGTCGAAGGCTGGCGAGCGAGCATTCTCTCGGTCGCCCGAGAAGAGATGGGACATCTTCTGACAGTCCAGAACGTGCTCGTGCTGCTCGGGGCGCCGGTCAATTTCGGCCGCGAGATGATGCCCTGGGATCACGAATACTATCCATTTCCGTTCACGCTTGACCCCCTATCCATCAAATCGCTGCAATGCTTCATCTATGCCGAAATGCCGAGGCCCGAGAGTTTGGGAGTCGATCCTCCCGGCAAGCGGCGTCAGAAATATGCGCCGTCCATCACCTTGGAGACGCAGCGGGACATCATAAACGAAGTCAAAAGCGAGCTCGCCAAGCGATTTGATAAGGGTCGCATCGACACCGACATGCACCGCGTCGGCCAGCTCTACGATGAGATCATCGCCTTGATCTCGGACCCTCAACTGATTCCGGATTCGGCGTTCGACGAGGCGAGCTACGAGAAGCAGGCCTCCTGGGACGACTGGGGCCGAGGCTATAAATCGGCGCCTCGGCTTCTTGATCCCGAAGGCGATCTTGTCGAGGCGAAAGGTAATTCAGACGGGAGCGACTCCGAGCCGGCCGCCCCATCAAGCCGGGACGCCCATGTTCAGATCGAGCGCGTGGCGACCCGTACGCAGGCCGTCAAGGTTTTACGGGCGCTGGCCGCCCAGGGCGAAGCGCCGCATCTGATGGAGGACGAGACCGGGGAGCCGTCTCACTTCGAACGTTTCATAGAAATATATCAAGACCTCCAGGATCTCGAAGCCAGCGATAAACCCTGGAATCCGATCTACGCGGTTCCGCGCAATCCCACCACGCGGGTCGACTTCGCCAAGCTCAAGCCCAACGACACCACGCTCATTCACGTCGATGCGACAAGCGCTCATTTGTTTGCGCAATTGTTCAATCAACGCTACCGGCTGCTGCTGAACTATCTGGCGCATACCTTCCGGTTGGCGCGCACCAGCCGCATCGATCAACCGAGCCTGCGCGCGATGATCATGCACCGCGCGTTCGGCGAAATGTACAATCTCAAGACCATCGCCGGTCTATTGGTGCGATTGCCGCTTCACGGCGGCGGCGGCGACGAGCGGGCCGCGGCTCCATTTGAAATGCCATATTCGCTGGATCTGCCGGCGGCGGACCGCGATATCTGGCGGCTATATGAGGACTTGCTCGCTTCGGCGCAGCACACCTGCAGCGAGATGTTCCGCTGCGCGAAGCTTATTCCCGGCATGAGTGACGAGATCTCGCGCATCGGCGGCGATGTCTATTTGCGTACTCTGATGAATCTCGACAGCCAAACCCAGCTTTGGATTAGTAAAATTATTGCCGGCGAGAGTTGAACGAAGGGGCGAACGTTGACGATCAAGCAGCTGCGAATTCTGCCGCCGTTCGCGATCGGGCGGCTTGGTTCGGCCGACGAGCCGATGGACAACTACACGATCGATCTTGACATGGACCCCGGCATCGAGAATCCGCTGGGATATCGCCAGATCAAGCCTCAGGAGACGCTCGTCGTCGGCCAAAGCACCGGCGAGATCGAGAGCGTGCGCACGCCGACGGTCCTGGAGTTCAAGCACGACGGAAAAATCCGCCCGGTGGCGCCGTTCCTGGAAGTGTTCGTGGACACTGGCGCGGCAGCGTTGGAACCGCTGACGCTCAAGCTCTTGGCGGCGAATGGACTGACGATCAAAGACGTGTCGTGGCGGGTCACGGTCTCCAATCGCAAGGTTTCCCGCCGCACCGGCGATGATGACGACATTGTTCTTGCGCATACCGATTGGTTCTCCAATCACGGCGTCCATGTGCTCGAGGGCAAATGCAACAATTTCATCTCGGCCGACGCCTTCGTCGATTTCGGCCGCGTGCGCTTCATCAGACCGAACAATCACTTTCCGGAAATTAGGCTGCGCTTCACGCCGGCGGCGGGGCTGATCTACGGGGCCGATGAAAGCCCCGAAGCCGCCGCGGCACAACCGGTGGCCGCCGACGCGCCCGTCCTTTATCAGATTCCCGAAGATCGAGCGGTCTACGATCATGAGAAGAGCTGGTATCACTTCGATCCCAATAAGGATCCCGAGGCGCCGCTTTTTCGCAACGACACGCTGCCGCCTGCGTTATTCGCGATCGAACCGCCGGCGCCTTCCTGGCTCTATGACAACCAGGCGATAAGCCGCGGCTATCTCGACGACGCGTGCGACGGATTTGTCGAGGTCCGGCTGAAGCTGCACGACGGCAGCACGATCGAGGCGAAGGCGCGGATCTGCGCGGCGCCGCCGGCGATGGCGCCGGACTCGCTGTTCGTGCGCTCGCTTGCCGACGATCTCGAGCAAATCATCGACGGCCCCGACGTGGCGGAGGACGAGGCTTCGGAGGTCACGCGCGCAAGGGCTCAGGACGTCGTTCGGCGCGCCTATGAGACCGTCCGCTTCATGAACGTCGCGGTCATGAACGGTAACGATTTCAAAGGTCGGCCCGCGCTCTCGCTCGACTCCATGCCCGAGGAGGAAGCCGCCGACACCGAACGCGCCATTCGCCCGATCATGGCGCCGGGCACGGTGGATACTTTGGCGATCATGACACTGCACCAGCAGGCCTTCGCGGCGTTGCGCGGCGGTGCGGCGCCCTGGTTCCTGCGGCTGCTGCGGCGGCCCGACGAAGCCGCCGACTTCACCGACCGCGGCCGGCGAAAGATGCCAGCGCTGATGTGCGGCGCCGATAATAATTACTTGGCTCTTACGTGGCGGCAGATCGACACCATCAGGAAAGCAGCACTCGGTCCGATCAAGAAGGCGGCTCCCGATCCCTCAGTTTCCGGTCCGGCCGCCGTCCCCGCCGCTAAGGCGGGGCTCACGCCGAAAAATCTGTCGGCGCAGATATCGCATGTGGCCAGGGGCAATCCGATCAGTTCGCGCCCGGTCACTTCGGTCGCCAATTGCTGTCCGGGACTGGAGGTCGACTTCCGCGCCGTGTGGCGCCGGTTGTTCAAGGGGGTTGAGCTGCGCGAGTACGACAATCTTGTGATCACGGTTGACCCCGACTGCAATGATGTCGTCAGCCTCGATATCGACGGTCATCAGTTCGTCGGTCAGGAGAAAAACGGTAAGGCGAAGCCCGGCGACCTCACTGGTCATCGCCTGCTGCGCGTGGTTCTGACCCAAGCTGACGCCGACGATATCAATCTTCCCATGATGACGCCTATTTTGGGTCCGGCCTCCTCGGACCCGGAGGGGCAAATCAATCTGACCACTGAATCGAATCCCAGCGGGCTAGCGCCGCTGGAATGGTCGAACGCGTTGGCGCGCGTCCTGCAGCACGCCAAAGGGAAGACCGGCGTTCGCGTTCGTTGCGATTTCAGCGCGGAGCGCTCTCCTGAACAGCAACTGCCCTTGATTGAAGACCCGAAGAATTACGTGAGCTTCTATTGCGAGGTGCGTCCGTTCTTTCAGGACGACACGGCTGTGATTTCGGATGCTTTGGCCAAGGCCGGCGAGCTCACACAAGGGCTCTGCTCGCCGTGGCAAAACGACTATCGCGAATGCTCCTGCTATTATTGGGCGTCGGCGCGGCCCGACTATGTCAACGTCGAGCCCACGACGACGGGACTGAGCACCGGCGACAATTGGATGCAGAACGAGCGCTCGGGCTCCTATGTCGCCGACGACTACGCCGACACGCGGCTGATCATGTACGACGAGTTGTTCCGCGGCTGGGAAACCTTGTTGAAGTTTCAAGTCGGGGGGCGGGATCTGCCCGACCCACCCTTGATCGATGAGACGGGTAAAAAAACGTGAGTCTCGCCGACGCCCGCCGCTACATGACCGTGTCGTCTCCGCGGACGCCGCGAGCGCACTTGATTGAGAGCGAGCTGGGGGGGCATCTCTTCGTCGCCGACGGCAGCCGATTGTTCGACGCCGATGCGGACCTGTTCGCAAGCTACGGCGCGGCGATGGCCGAAGGCGGGACGGAGGCCATCGACGAACTTCTGCGGCAGGCCGGTCTTGTCGGCCGGCCCGTCATCGACGACACACCGCTTTCGCCTCCGCCGCTCCGTGCGCTGTCGCTGGCGATCGCTCAGAAGTGCAATCTCGGCTGCACCTATTGCTACGCTCAGCAGGGCGAGTTCGGCGGCGCGGCGAAAAACATGTCGCTGCCCGACGCGCTTCGCGCCGTGGAATTGCTGGTTGGAACAGCCGAGCCGAGCGCTCGCCTCAATTTGGCATTTCTCGGCGGAGAGCCGCTGGTCAATCGCAAAGTGCTGCGGGCCGCGACCCAGCGGGCTGTGGAACTGGCCAAGCATCGCGACGCGAAGATCACCTTCTCGATCACCACGAATGGCACGCTGCTGACCGAGGACGATGGGCGCTTCTTTGAGGACCATGGCTTCGCCGTTACCATCAGCATCGACGGGCCGCGGGAAGTCCATGACGCCCAGCGTCCCTTCAAAGGCGGCGGCGGGAGTTTTGACGCCGTCATGCAACGCGTCGCGCCACTGTTGAAAATGCAGCAAAGGATGCAAGTTTCCGCGCGCGTCACGGTGACGCCCAGAAATCTTTTGTTGCGCCGCGCGCTCGACGAGTTCATCGCCGCCGGCTTTCATAGCGTCGGCTTTTCACCGATGCTCAGCGCCCCCACCGGCAAAGGTGAAATGCAGGCCGACGATCTCGAACTCATGCTCGGCGAAATGATCGATTGCGGGCGGGAGTTCGAGCGTTGCTGGCGTAGCGGCCAACGCTATCCCTTCGCCAACATGGTCAACGCGATGCGCGAGATCCATCGCGGCACCCACCGCCCATATCCCTGCGGCGCGGGAGCCGGCTATCTCGGCGTGTCCGCCGACGGCGAACTGGCGGCGTGTCACCGTTTCGTCGGCGACGAGGAAGGCGCCATGGGCTCGCTCGACGGCGGCATAGATCGCGATCGTCAAGCCGACTGGCTGGCGGCGAGGCATGTCCACCGGCAAGAGCCCTGCCGGTCCTGCTGGGCGCGGTATCTCTGCGGGGGCGGCTGCCATCACGAAGTCATCCGGCGCGGCCGGCCGGCCTGCGACTATATCCGGGGCTGGCTGCACTATTGCCTCGAGGCCTATCTGAGGCTGTCGCCGCAACAGGGAGCGTTCGGAGCAGACCTGACTGGAGCGGCCCAGATCGGAGTAGCTCATGGCTGAGATCTGCGTCATCGGCGCGGGGCCCGCCGGCAGCACATTCGCGGTGCGGATGGTTCAGCTCGGACATCAAGTCCATCTGATCGAGCGGGAACGCTTTCCTCGCCGGCATCTCGGCGAATCTCTCAGCCCCGGCGTCATGACCCTGCTGAAGGCAGCGGATATGCACGAAACCGTCGCGGCGGCGGGTTTTCCGAGAGTGAGAAGCGTTTCGGTAAAATGGGCGGACGGACCGCGACTGCGTGAAGACCCCAGACTGTCTGAAGACCTAAGACTTCTTGAAGACTCACGTGAAAAAAGTCTGCTCGTCGACCGCGGCGCATTTGATCTGTGCCTGCTTGAGCGCGCGCGGGCCTGCGGCGTGCGGGTTCATCAGCCCGCGCGCATTCTCGAACGAATGTGGGAGGGCGCGAGATGGAGGTTGATCCTCGACCTCGACGGGACCTCGACGGTGCTGGACGCCGATTTCGTGGCGGATGCCAGTGGACGGCGTAACGCATCGCCGCATCAAATGAAAACCGGCGCGCCGACGCTTGCGGTCTATGGCTATTGGCGCGGCGCGAGCCTACCGAGAACGCCGCGTATCGAAGCCGGCCAGGACGCCTGGTATTGGGGCGTTCCGCTGCCCGATGGCACTTACAATACGCTGGTGTTCATGGATCCAAAGCATTTTCGGTCCGCGCCCGGCTCCAACATGTCGGAGCGCTTTCTGGGACTGATCAATCGCTCGGGCCTAATGGAAGATTGCCGTGATGTCGAGCTCATCGTGCCGGTGCGCGCAATTGATGCGACGCCGTATCTCGACAGCGATTGTGTCGCGCCAACCCGAATTCAGTTGGGCGACGCGGCGCTTGCTATCGATCCCATTTCCTCGAGCGGCGTTCAAAAGGCCATTCAGAGCGCGCTGTCCGGCGCCATAGTCGCCAACACGCTGCTGCGCCGGCCTGAATCGGCGGACGCGGCCCTGAGCTTCTACCGCGCGCATCTGACCGATGCGTCGGAACGGCATCGCCGCTGGGCCGCGCGGCATTATCGTGACGTCGCCGATGTAAACGGCCGCCCCTTCTGGCGCGAGCGCTCGGCGGCGTTCGCGGTGACGGAGCCGCCGCCGCTTCCCACTTACGACGCGTGCGCCATGGCCACGATGCCCGTTGCGCTGTCGCGTGAGCTGGAGTTCGTGCGCACCCCCTGTCTCCACGGCGATTTCGTCGGCTTTGCATCGGCCGTGCGTCATCCGCGCCTCGCCAGTCCGGTGGTCTTCCTGGGTGGTCGCGAACTGGCGCCTCTGCTACAAGGGCTGCCGCAGGGCAATACGCCTCTGCAGATCGCCCAATCCTGGTCGAACCGCATGCCGATCGAATCCGGCATGGCCATCGCGGGTTGGCTCGTTCATCACGGTCTATTGGTTGCCTAGCCGAACCAAGGCGGAGCGGCGTCATGAAGGCCTCGTTGCTTTCGGAATGGCTCAAGTCCAATGGGCTTGAGCGATTCGCCGATGTCTTCGAAGAGAATGAAGTCGATCTCCCGACGCTTCGGCTGCTGAGCGAAAACGATCTCAAGGAACTGGGTCTGCCGTTTGGGCCGCGTAAGCGGATAGTCAATTTGTTGAGTACCGAGAAGGCGCTCGACAAATCTTCAGCGAACGGCGGTCATGTCGGCGCGCCGGTTGGCGAACGCCGTCAGCTGACGGCGCTGTTTTGCGACATGGTTGGCTTCACAAAGCTCGCCCAGAAACTCGATCCCGAAACGCTGCAAATCGTCATTCGCGCCTACGAGGAGGCCTGCTCGACCTGCGTCAATCGTTATGAAGGCTATGTGTTCACGACGCTGGGCGACGGCGTCGTGGCATTCTTCGGATTTCCTCTCGCGCATGAATCGGAAGCCGAACGCGCCATCCGCGCCGGGCTGGATATCGTCGAAACCATATCGCGGCTGCATGTCCCGGGAGCCGGGCGGCTACAGGTTCGCATTGGCATCGCTTCAGGCATGGTGGTCGTCGCCGCCGGCGAGCGAAACGCGGTCGGCGAAACCATGAACCTCGCGTCCCGTCTTCAAACCATAGCCCAGCCGGGCTCCGTCGTCGTGAGCGACAGGGTGCGGCGGTTGGCCGAGGGCGGATTTGAATACGAAGACCTGGGAGAGAAAGAGCTGAAGGGCGTCAGCGGGCTTACCCAGGTCTATCGCGTGCTCGGCGTCAGCCGTGCGGAAAGCCGATTTGAAGCGGCGACGCAGCACGGCCTGACGCCCATCGTCGGGCGCGACGCGGAAATCTCGGCGTTGCTCGATAGCTGGCGGCAGGTGCGGGAGACCGGTTCGGGGCGGACGATCGTGCTGCGCGGAGAAGCCGGTATCGGCAAGAGCCGAGTGGTCAATGCGCTGCGCGAGCGCCTTCAGACGGAGGCCGCGGAGACTCTGCTGTTCCAATGCTCGCCGTTTTTCGTCAACAGTGCGTTTTATCCCGTCAGGGTGTCTTTTGAACGGGCGCTCGGGTTGGGTCGCGAAATGGATTCCGAGGCCCGGTTGGATAAGCTCGAGGCGCTCATCGTCGACCGGCTTGGTCTGGCCAGGAAGGATACGCGTTTTATCGCGGAGTTGCTGTCGATCCCTTGCCAACAGCGTTACAGCGAGATCGTCATTTCGCCGCGGCTCGCCAAGGAAGACACGATGCGCGTCCTGGTCGAATTCGTCCGGGCCGAGGCGCGCGCGGGCCCCACTCTGCTTTTGTTTGAGGACGCCCACTGGGCCGACCCGACGACGCTGGACCTGCTCGGGCGCTTGGTAAATCTGCTTGCCGACGTTCCGACGCTCTTGGTTGTTACCGCGCGTCCCGAATTCGAATCCCCATTGATGGATCATCCGGCCGTCGCCGCCATGGATCTGGCCAAGTTCACGCCGGCGCAGAGCAGTTCGCTCGTGGCCAATGTCGTTGGCGGCAAGGCGCTGCCGCCAGGCCTCGCCGCGCAGATCATTGCCCGGACCGATGGCGTCCCCTTGTTCGTCGAAGAGCTGACGAAGACGATCCTGGAATCGGGGGACCTCGTCATCGAGGGCGATCGCTATGCGTATACCGGGTCATCGGCCAGCGTCACGATCCCGGAAACGCTTCGCGACTCGCTGATGGCCCGTCTCGATCGGGTCGCCGAAAGCAAAGAAATTGCGCAGGTGGGTTCGGTCATCGGCCGCGAGTTCAGCTACGAGATGATCGCCGGACTTGAGCTGATGAGCGAGGATGCACTGGGCAAGGGACTGCGGCACTTGACCTCGTCCGGGCTTGCGACGTGCCAGGGCGAGATTCCGAATGCGGTCTATGCGTTCTCCCACGCTTTGGTTCAGGATGCCGCCTACGATTCGCTGCTGAAAAGTCGCCGCAAACAGCTTCATTCTGATATCGCTCATCTCTTGGAGGAGCGTTCGCCGGAAACGCGCGACTCGGCTCCCGAACTGCTTGCCATTCACCACACCGCAGCGGAGCAGTACAGCGTTGCCGCGCCGCTGTGGCTCCGCGCCGGCGAAGCGGCAATCCAGCGCTTTGCCTTGCCTGAAGCGATCTCGCATTTGCGGACGGGCATGTCGGCGTTGTCGAATCTTCGGCGTTCCAAAGCCCGGGATCGGATGGAGCTCTCGCTGCGATCCGTGCTGGGACCGGCCTTGGTGGCGCAACGCGGGTGGGGCCACACGGAGGTCAGCCAGACTCTCGAACCGGCCTGGACCCTTGCGCAGTCGCTCAAGGACAACACGGCTTACCTGCCGATTCTGAACGCGTTGTCGGTGCATCACATGTGCATAGACCAACTGGCGGAGTCGCTTCGCTGGGCGGACACATTATTGAAGGCCGGCGCGGAACTCGGTGACGACCGCCTTGAAATCATCGGACATCGCGCCGCGTCCGCCTGCCACTATTGGCGCGGCGACTTTGCCGCGGCGCGTCGGTCAGGCGATCAAGTGCACAGGCTCTACGATGCGGAGCGCCATTGGGGTCTGGCGCAGCTGACCAACAATGACCCATTCACCGGAGAGGGTATCTATCGCCCTCAATTTCTATGGATGATGGGTTACCCGGACCAGGCGTTGGCGGCGAACCGCGCCACGGAAGCTAACGCGCGGCGCAGGGGCCATCCGTTCGACCTCGCCTTTGCGCTCACGCTCGGCGCGCAGCTGTTTGATTTTATCCACGATTCCGAAGCGCTGCTGCGGCGCACCGAAGAGGCCGAACGCATCAGCAAGGAGCGCGGCATCGCTTTGCTGGGCGAGATCATGGCCGAGATCAGCCGGGGCGTGGCGTGGCTGCGCGCCGGACGCTTGGCCGATGCCTTGACGCAGCTCGACCGCGGCATCGAGCGATTGATGCTGACCGGCCACCGGATTTGGATATGGTATCTTAAAGCCTTGCGCGCCGAAGGATTGGCTCTTGCGGGAGATTTGGCTGGCGCCCGGGCCGTCATCGAGGAGAGCGTCGCCCGGATGGAGGCCGGCGAGGAGCGGTCGCACTATGCAGAGGCGCTGCGCCTGAAGGGCTGGATACAGATCTTGCAAGGTGAGGCCGACCACGCTGTTGTGACCTTGCGCAAGGCCATCGCCGTCGCGCGCGACCAGCAGGCGAAATCCTGGGAGCTTCGCGCCGCGACCACGCTCGCGCGCCTCTTGGCGAGCCGTGGCGAGCAGGCGCAGGCGTTGGCGCTGCTGACGCCCGTCCACGCCTGGTTCACCGAAGGCCGCGACACCAAGGATGTGAAGGAAGCCGCCCAACTCCTCGACGAGCTTCGCGGGCGCGCGGCCTTTGCAACGGCCCCCGCCGTTTCATAAACGCAATCCGATCAGGGAGCATGGCGATGTCTGGCAAAAAGAAAGACTCGGACGCGGCGGCGATCAGAAAGCTCGATGCCGCATGGGACAAAGCGGCGCGAGCAAAGGATATCGATCGCGTCATCACCTTCTATTCCAAGCAGGGTTCGGTCGTGTGGCCTGAAAATGAGGCCGCCAAGGGACACAAAGCCATCCGCGCCCGGTGGACGCAGGCCTATAAGGACACGCCCAATCTCTGGCTGGAGTTCAAACCCTTGCGCATCGATATCGCCAGCGGGCGCGATTTCGCCGTCGACTTCGGGATGGTGCACTTCGCGCCTCACGTCAAAAAGGGCGACGGCAATATCGGCAAATATCTCGTCGTCTGGAAACGCGAGAAAGACGGCTGGAAAGTGCTTTACGATAGCTACAACATGGATACGGCTAATAACCCGGTGAAATAATCCCTCGTCGCGTGCGGCGTACTTGGCTCCGATTATACACTGTCGTTTTTTGCTGCTGCTTGCCGCGGGGACTGGTTTATTAGTGTTGGCGCCGCGCGAGACCGGAGCAATGACGATCTTGTTGGCTGTGCATCTCGGTATCATCCTGAGATTATTTTTGATACCGCCCTACAGCAAATTCGCGCTCGGCGTCTATTGCTTGGCGGCGCTGCTGAAGACCAAAAAAATCTGGCGCATCTGCGCGGACCGGATCGTCATTTTCAACAACAATGGTGGTCTCACCGCGCAGCGCCGTTCATTGTCCCGTGGTTTTGCTCGCACCTCTGATCTTATCTAGCACCGGAAGAATGTAGCCACGGAATTGGCCAGGGTTCTCGCTCATGGGAAAGTGACCGAGCTCCCTCATCACCGTCATTTCCACTCCCGGAATATCTTTCGCGGTTGCGGCCGTGTCCTCGGGAGTGCATGAAGAATCATATTCGCCAGTCAGTAAATAGAGCGGACATCTGCGGGTGTCGATTTTGCCGGTCTCGTCGCGCAAATCGCGGTCGACCCGGTAAAAATAGAGGACACCCGGACCGCCTTGCATATACTGCCACAGCGTTTCCTCGCGCATGACTTCCAATAATCGCGCTTATCGGATGTAATTTTGCCGACCGGCCAACGGGCCAGATCGGGGGATGCCAGGGATATTAGGCCCGCCGCCTTGCCATCAAGGTGAGCTATGATCCGAAATCCATCGTGCTTGACTTCGTGAATCCAACCGGGACTGTTGGGCGACTTCTTGGCAAGAGTCGGCAGCCACGTTAAAGCCATCGGGAGCGTCAAGAACAACGGACACCAACGTCTGACCGCCGATTTCGCTTGTCTGAGCGCTGTAAAACTCTTGATATGGCCGTTGACGAGGGAGGTGCATATCATTGCCTGTTCAAAACGGATCTTTGCGCAATCGCCGCGAGATGCACACCGCTAATGCGTTGAAGATCGGCTTCTTCGGGGCGAATTGTTCGTCGGCACGCACTGCAACGCTGGTGTCGGAGCGCTGGCTCGCGAGTTGGCCGGATTGCCTCAAGCTTGCACGCATGGCCGATGAGGCCGGCATTGATTTTCTATTGCCGATCGGCCGCTGGAAGGGCTATGGCGGCAGCAGCGACTTCCACGGCACGACACTCGAGACCGTGACCTGGGCTTGTGGCCTGCTCGCAGCTACGCAGCGGATCACCATCTTCGGGACTGTGCATGCGCCACTGTTCCACCCGCTTGTCGCCGCTAAGGAATTTGTCACTGCCGACCACATCGGGGGAGGCCGTTTCGGGCTGAACATCGTCGCTGGCTGGAACGAAGATGAATTCGCGATGTTCGGGGTGCAGCAGCGGGAGCATGCGGACCGCTATGAGTTTGCTCAAGAGTGGATCGATGTGGTCAAGCGGGCCTGGTCGGAGGATGAATTCGATTTCGATGGCAAATTTTTTAAGCTTACCGGGGTGCGTGCCAAGCCGAAGCCATTTGGCGGCACCCGTCCGGTGATCATGAATGCCGGCAGGTCTGGTGCCGGCCAAACCTTCGGATTGCGCAATTGCGACGCATTCTTCACATCAACTGGGGCGCTACGCCTTGCACTCGCCGGTACTGCAGACGACACGATCGATGTGACTGCATTCGATCGGATTGTGCAGCAAGTCCGTGCCATCAAGGACGAGGCGCGCGAATTCAGCCGGGACATCGAGGTCTATACTCAGGGACAGGTGATCTGTCGGCCCACGCAACAGGAGGCAGAGGACTACCACCACTATGCCAACGTCGAAAACGCAGACTGGCCCGCCATCGAGCAAATGCTCGCGCTCAAAAACATCACGCCGCAAAACACCGCTGCGGGCGAATATTCTGCGAAACGCTCGTTGCAAGCGGTGAGCGGGATCGGCGGCTATCCCTTCGTTGGAACGCCAGACAGGGTCGCCGAGGAGTTCGCCGCTATTAGCCGTGCCGGCGTGCGCGGCATCGCGGTCTCCTTCGTGAACTACCTTAACGAGGCACCGTATTTCTGCGCCGAGGTGCTACCCCGCTTGGCTCGGATGGGGCTTAGATCGAATTAGAAGCGGGACTAAACACGACATTGTTCCCAGCATTCAAGGCACTCGGCGCGGATTTGACGTCTTCTGTTCTATTCTGCTTTGGCTCCAGATGCGCGGATCACCTTGCCCCAACGTTCGCGCTCCTGGTGAAGAAAGACCGCCATCTCCGCGGGTGTGTCGCCAACCACAGTGGCGCTCATGTCAACGAACCGCTTGGTCACATCCGGTTCATGGATCGCTTCGGAAACGGCTGACGAGAGTTGGCCGACGATCTCTGGCGGCGTTCCCGGCGGAGCTACCATCCCGAACCAAGTTGACGCCTGGAATCCGGGCAGCACCTCAGCCATTGCCGGTACATCGGGCAGGAACCGATTGCGACGTTTGCTACCCACCGCGAGGGCACGCAGCTTCCCCGCTTTGATTTGACTAATCACAGTGCTGAGCTCGATGAACATCATCTGGACTTGACCACCGAGAAGGTCGGTGAGCGCGGGCGTGCTGCCCTTGTACGGGACGTGAACGATGTCAATCCCCGCCATTGATTTGAATAGCTCGCCGGCAAGGTGGCCTGTCGTGCCGTAGCCCTGCGAGGCATAATTCAGTTGGTTCGGATGCGTCTTTGCAAAGGCGATCAACTGTTGGACGTCAGACACTGCCAGGTTTGGGTTGACGGCAAGCACAAGTGGCACGATGGCCACGAGCGAGATCGGAACTAAGCCGTCTGGATCATAAGAGAGCTTTGTGTAGAGAGCCTTGTTCACAACCAGAGGTGCCGGATAGGAGAAAAGCACAGTGTAGCCATCGGACGCAGATTTGATTGCCTCTTCGGCTCCGATATTGCCGGCGGCACCGGCGCGGTCGTCGACGATCACCGGCTGGGTCCATTTCTCCTGAAGCTTCTCGGCAATAATGCGCGCCAAGGTGTCTGTCGTTGCCCCTCCGGGCGACGGCACGATAATCTTGACCGGTTTGGCGGGATATGTCTGTGCCCGACTACAAACCGGAATGCTGAATGTGATCGCGGCCATCATAAAAAGGCGTACGATCGTCTTCACAGGCGCTCTCCCCGTCGTTTTTGCATGTCTCGGAGTAGTTCTCACCACCCAACATTCATCAATGTTATCGTCGGCTGAAGAATTGTCCACGTCCGGGGAGATAGCGAACGCCGATCGAACCAAGCCGCACCCAGGTAGTGTGTCGGCATCATCGACACCGCGCAAATAGGGGCAATTTGCTTCCGATAACCGCTCTTCCCGGAAGCAATGCTTACCAATGTCCATTTGTCCATCCGAAGCGGACGTCGGCGCGTCGAAAGGCAATGTCCGAGAAGGTCCAGAGAACGAACCCGCTTGCACGGGAGCGCGCTGCGCGCGGAACGGAGCAAGCGGCGATGGCCGCGCTAACCAACTGATGGAGAGACGCTGACGGGTAGGCGTCCCGTCCTGAGGATCGAGGGGTTGCAGA
>Ga0207416_1000118_pt1 | contig 146376 bp, 159 predicted proteins | sample PaiPotPPM11metaG_FD_184107 | JGI IMG/M metagenome (GOLD analysis project Ga0207416, IMG submission 184107) | Iron sulfur acid spring bacterial and archeal communities from Banff, Canada, to study Microbial Dark Matter (Phase II) - Paint Pots PPM... ...
GGCGAAATCACCCGCTCACGCAATTTACAATACCCCCGAGAAGGCACGCCCATGAATACTACGTCAGTAAGATGTTAGCTGGCGCGATAGGTCAGCCATGAGTAAGGAAATTGCCCGGCGCTACACGGCGCCATTACCGCGATCGGTAGTGGTCCCTTTTGAACACTACCACCGTGGTGGTGACCCGGCGCGCCCCCCTCGGCGTTCGTCATGGTGATGCATAGAACCATGACGCCTTCAGATGCCACCATCTATGCTATCATGCTGGTATGTTGAGAATCCAAGTCCAATTAACTGAGAGCCAGGCAGATATGCTACGCGATCTGGCGGCCCGCCGGCGCCAATCGGTTTCTAGCCTCATCCGCGAAGGGGTCGACCGCCTGCTCGAGCCTCATAAGGCCGACCGGGAAGAGCTTTGGAAGCGCGCCGAGGCGTTCATCGGCTCAGTCAGTGACGACGACGGAGCCACAGACGTGTCCGTCAACCACGACAAATACATCGCCGACGCAATCTACGAGCACAAAGTACTCGGCATCGATTGATTTTCGTAGACACGTCGGCAATTTATGCTCTGATGCGTCTCCAAGATCCGAACCACGTTGCGGCAAGGAACGCCTGGTCGCGTATCCATCGCAACCACAAGCAGCTGTTTAGCACGAATTACATCATCACGGAGACGATTGCCTTGTTGCAAAAGCGACATGGCCCCAGACCAGTAGCCTCATTTCTACAAAATGTGGTGCCCCTTGTTGAACTCTATTTCGTCGAACGACGTCTTCATGATGCCGCCCTGGAGCTGCTCACGATGAGCGACCGCCGCCGCCTCAGCTTCGTCGATTGCTCCAGTTTCTTGTTCATGCGCCATGCGCGTATTCGGCAGGCCTTCGCGTACGACGACCACTTCAAGGCTTTCGGCTTCGAACTAGTTTAGCGCCCTGGAGCGCTGTCATGGTTCTATGCATCACCATGGCGCTTTATCACCATCACGAACGTTCGTCACCATTTCTCTTGACACTCCATGGCGACGGTTCCATCGTGATCCGATGATGGTTCGATGCCTCAACACCGCCCTATCACCATCACAACGTACGAACTCGCCTAGCCGTGATGCCCGTCATGGTGATGCATAGAACCATGACGGACGGGCACTTCCCCAAACGTGCCAACGCGAAAGCGCGAGTCCGCCTTCAGCCTGATCGAAACCACGGCCGCGATCGGCATCGCCGTCATCATTGGTTTCTTTCTGCTCGCAACACTGCGCTCCGCACTGCAATGGAGCACGCTGCTGGCGCAACGCAACACGGAGAACGCTTCGCTCGGCGCGATAACAGACCGGCTGGAAGCGGACGAAGATTCCGCGTGGTCCATCTTCGTGCCGTCGAACGACGTCCTCGGGATCCCCAACGGCGACGGCCACGAAGTCGACTTCTTCGCGCGTGACGGGCTCAATCGCGATTACTTTTGGGCGTACCGCTTCGATAACGCGGCGCGCAAAGTACAGCGTTACCTGTACGAACCGGGCCGGAAACCCGTGCAGCTCGGCTCGTCCTTCGGCGGCATCACGGCGTTCACCGCAAAAAGTTACGAGCTGACCGATCTCCAGCGCCCATCGAGCGCAATCTACTCGCCGCTCTACGCCGCCGGAACGCTTAGAGCCGCTTCCGTGCCGTTTGACGATCCGAAGGCTTCGTCATTGACCGGCGGCAACGCGATCGTCGGATTGCGCATCACCACGCCGGCAAACGGCCGTGAAATGCAGCTTTCAACGCAAACCGCACCTAGCGGGTTCACGATCGTTCTCAACTACACGCCGCCACCGAACGCTGCGCTGCAGATCGATCCCTCAGAAATTGTGTTCACGCAAACGAGTCCAACCGGCGCATCGAACGGCAAATGTACCGGCACATACGCCTACCGCAACAGCGGCGGACGTTTACTCCTTGACGCAGGCGACGCCAGGATCGGAACGGATGCAAACGGCTGCTTCGATGGACCGCAAGGCGTCATCGCTCTTGCCTCGCAGCCGCACTACACCGGCTCCTTTCGATACGAGGCCGGCAGTTGCGCAAACAGCCTGCTCTTCGGAGCCTTTTCACCGTCGCGCGGCGTTGCAACCGCCCATCTGCCGCTCGGCCTGAAGGCTGCTCCGCCTCAAGACAACTGCTCATTCACCGTTCACTCCGACACCGGTTCGCAGACCGTCATGGTGCAACTGAAACCGCCGTGCGCGTTTGTCGGACAGAGCTGCACGTTCGACGTTCAGTTCCCAAGTGACGGACCCAACTGCGAGCCGGGTCCCGGTGGCTATATCAACGACGGGTACGACGGCAACGGCATGCTGCGAATGACTCCGGTAGGGCTGGGGACAATCTCACCCACAATTGGATCCGGGACGTTCACCTTCACGCGGACCGGCCCCGGAGTTGTCCACGTCGCAGAGATGGCGCGCTACGTTCGCTTTACGCGCACGCAGCTGCGTTGCGCGCTCTCCATCAGCTTTGTGCGGATCGGCACGTTCGACATCGAGTCGCAGTAGCCACCGCGCCTCAAGAGGCGCTGACCGTACGATCCAAAAAGGCGTCCATCTCCTGCGTCAAGCGATCGAAATCCGTGCGGTGCAAATTATGCCCATGCCCTTCGAAAACGCGAATCGCGAGATTGGGTCCACCTTGTTCCCGGAGCGATTTCAACTCCTCGATGACAAGCACCGACTGGGGCGCATCAGCGATCGCAAGTAAGACCGGCTTGGGATATGCGTCCAGATCGCCACGCAAATCCCAGGTCGACGGCGGATTCTCGTCGCGCAGGCGTTCGATAGGCGCCGTCGTCATCGAATGCACCGCATGAACTTTTGATTCACGGTCGATTTCCGACCATTCCGCATAATCTTGGCGCACTTGGGCGTCGCGCGCCTCGCCTTTCTTAGCAAATAGCGGCTTTAACTCCGCAATGAACTCCTCATACCAGCCGTTGTCGGCCTGTCGAATCATTGGATCGATTGCGACGACCTGATTGACGTCGAAGCGCCGTCCTCCGAGCAGCACGACGGCTCCGCCCCATGAATGTCCGACGAGAACATCGACCTTCTGCGGAATCGCATCCAGCACGTTGTAGAGATCGAGTAGGGCCCGATGAAGCGTCATCGGGCCGGCGACGTTCGCCGAATCGCCGTGCCCGCGCTGATCGTAGGCATAGATGCGCGCGCGACCATCATAATGCCGAGCCAACCGTTCCCAGGATTTGCGGGAGCTCGTCATGCCGTGGACGCCGAGCATCACGGTATCGCCGTCGCCCCAATACTCCAGCGTCGTCTGCGCGCCATCGTCCAAGGGCACACGCCGCTCCCCGTGGGTCACGCAGGCGCTATACGCGCTTACGCGTGAGTCGCCTGCCGGTGAAGCTCGTCGAGATCTTCTATCGTGTTGAGCGTGACCCCGTCTTTGATATGTTCGTGGCGAATGCCGGAAGCGCTCCGCATGGACTGCGCCAGCTCGTCGTCGTGGCAGTACCCGCGCACGCCCTCGTTGTGCTTGCGAATCGTTTTCGGATCGATGCGGCCGCCGTTTTGTTCGATCACCCATTGCTCGAATTGCATGTACGTGGGCTTCTTCTCGCGGACGTACTGCATCACGCGTTCGCGGTCGAGATTCAAATCGTTGATCGTCATCGCGTCGAACCCCGAGCCGCATTCGTCGTAGCCCTCGGCGAGTTTTCCAGCATTGGAGAGCGTCAGCTTCGCCCACAAACGCGGCAGATGGATCGCCCCCAACGGTCCCGCCGTGTCGGAGCTGATCAGCGGTACGATTTTATGCGTCGTTGGTGTTGTCGCGGCAGTCATTTAGCATACTCCTTTGGTCGTCGTGAAAGAAACGTCAATTCTGAGACGCCCGATTTGTCGAGCTCTCCCAGGCCGCTCTGCTTCATGCGTTCGTATTGCTCGTGCGTCGCTTCGGCGAGAGGAAGATCGAGGCCCGCATCACGTGCGAGGCCCAAGGCGATGCCCGAATCTTTGGCCGCGTGCGCCGCGGAAAAGTAGACGTCGTGCTCCCTGTTCTGCATGTCGGCGCCATCTGTTTCGAGCACGCGCGAAGCCGCACCGGTTTGCGCGAAGACTTCACGCAGCATGTCGAGATCCAAACCAAGCGCATCGCCGAGGCCAAGGCCCTCTGCAAGTCCGGCGGTGTTGATGTTCATCACCATGTTGACGAGCGCTTTGAGTTGCGCGGCTTTACCGGCCTCGCCGATGTACTTGAGCGATGCGCTCATCTTCTCGAGCATCGGGCGCACGCGCTCAAAGGCTTCCTTACGTCCGCCGCACATTAAATACAGTGTGCCGTTACGCGCTTGCGGTATCGAACTTGCCATGCACGCCTCGAGCGCTTGCGCCCCGCGCTCCTCGCAGAGCCCCTCAACATCCACGTGAACTCTAGGCGTAATCGTCGCGCAGTTCACAAAGAGCTTGCCGCGGGCGCCCTGCAGCAGCGAATCGCCCGACGTAGCGAAGATGGAATACATCGCCGCATCGTCGGTGACCACGGTCAGGATGACATCTGCATTGCGCGTCACCTCGGCCAGATCGCTGAAGGCCTTCGAGCCTAATTCGCCGGCGAGCGCTTCTGCCAACTCGAGGCGCGCATCGTAAAGCGCGGTCACCGCATAACCGGCATCTTTCAGCCTGCGCGCAATATTGGCGCCCATCCGGCCGGTTCCGACAATGCCGATGCGATCCGTTGCCATGGCTGCAGCCTCCTACGAACGGACATCGGTTCTTCGACTTACGCGAGGGCCGTCATCTTTACGGTCACCACGCTCAGCCGGCCCTAGGCAGAGACATCAAATAAGGCTATACTAAGTATCAAATGGTAAGCACCGCCGAAGCCCTCGCTATGCTCGGAACTAGGACGCCCAAAGGCGCGAAAAGCGAAGCCGCCGCCAGGGACCTGGTCCGCGCCGGCCTCCCGGCAGCCGTGATAGAGCGGCTGGCTCGCGCCTACGGAGTTCCGATCGAGAAGATTCAAACGCTGATCGGCCTTTCCAAGGCCACGGGCAGCCGGCGGCGCCAAACGGCCTCTGCCCCGCTGCGCGCAGTCAACTCCGACCGCGCGCTGCGGCTCGGCCGCGTCTACGCCATGGCGCGCCACGTTTTTGAAAACGACGAAAATGCGCGGATCTGGTTCAAGGAAAAAAATCGCGAGCTGAAGGGCGAGCGCCCATTGGATTTGCTCGACACCGACGTCGGCACACAGGAAGTGCTGCGAAGCTTAAATCGCCTGGAGCACGGCATCTATTCGTGATCGCCTGGCGGATCTGTAAGCACGCTTACAGTTCGCGTCAGGCTGTGCTCAACGGCAACGGCGCCAGAGAAGAGGCAGGCCGGTGGAACGAACCGGGGCTGCCGCTCGTCTACGCTTCCGAAACGTCCTCACTTGCGCTTCTCGAAACGCTGGTTCATGCGTCGTTCGCGTTGCTTCCCAAGTCGCTTGTCGCAATTCGCATTGAGATTCCCGACGACGCAGCAGTCCATGAGATCGCGATCGCGGACCTGCCCAACAATTGGTTCGAGATCGGAAACGCACAATGCGTGGCGCTGGGCTCCGCATGGATCCGCCAGGGCCGCAAGCTCGCGCTTCGAGTCCCTTCTGCGACAAATCCACTCGAAAGAAACATCCTTCTGAATCCCGCGCACGCTGGCATCGCGCGCTGCAGCGTTTCACGCCCCATCGCCGTTCATTTCGACGACAGGTTCGCTCCGCTGTTCGATGTCGCGTCCGCGCGCCGGAGGCGATCTTCGTAGGAGCTCAGCAACCGCGCGCGGTACCGTCAACGGTCATGAACGCGTTCAAGCGGCTGCACGATCCGGTCCACCCTCTACTCTTGCCTAACGCTTGGGATTGCGCGAGCGCGCGGATTTTCGAAGAGTGCGGCTTCAAGGCGATCGGGACGACCAGTGCGGCGGTCGCCTGGGCGATGGGATATCCCGACGGAGAAGCGCTCGAACGCTCTGAAATGATCGCCGCGATTGCGCGCATCGCGGAATGCGTCTCGCTTCCCGTAACCGCCGACATTGAAAGCGGCTACGGCACGGCGATTGAAGATCTCATTGAAACGCTCGAACTGGTGCGCGATGCAGGCGCCGTCGGCTGCAACATCGAGGACTACAGTAAATCCGAGGACAGACTTTACACACCTGCCGAAGCCGCTGAACGAATCTGTCGCGTAAAGCAAACTTTCACGGACGACATCTTTATCAATGCGCGAACGGACATCTTCTTGAAAGAAATCGGTGCGCCGGAAGATCGCCTTCCGCTCACGATCGAACGCATAAAGGCGTATGTCGAAGCCGGAGCTGACAGCGTCTTCGTTCCGGGCGTTTACGACGCGGAAAGGATTCGAGCGCTGGCTTCGTCGGTTCGCGCACCATTGAACATCCTCGTGCGGGCGGCTACGCCGCCATTAGACGAACTGCAGCGACTCGGCGTTGCGCGCGTAAGCACCGGCAGCGCAATCGCTCTGCGGGTCTTCGGCGAAGCGCGATCCGTTGCGGCTCAGATGCTTCAAACCGGCGAGTTCAGCTTTGCGCGGCATCCCAATACAATGTCCTACGAGGAAGCGAACGCGCTGTTCTAGTGTTCGCCGTTCAGCCGGCATCTCTCATCGGCCCGCCGCCAGACCGTTACGCTTGCGCCGTCCGGAAGACGATGCGACCGGAAGCGCGTAAAACCCGCGCGCAGCGCGGCCGCTTCCATTAGCCTACTCGTTACTGCGGGAGGAAACTGACCGCGTCGATCGTCCGCCGTCGCGAGCACGCAGCTCGCTGCCGCGTCGCCCGTCGTCAGCCAACGAACGTATGCGTCGATTGAATTGCCGTAGACGATAGGATCGACCATTGCGTGCGCAATGTCGATCTTGCCGGACAACAAACGTTCGACGTCCATCGCATTGCCGTTGAGCAAACGGTGACGAAAGCCGAATGCCACGGGCCGGCGCATGCCTACATCGTCCGACACGATTGCGATCGTACGGAGCCAGCGCCGTCCATCCACGGGATCAACGGGCATCAGGGGATTGCGGCCGGAAAAACCACCGGCGAGCTCATAGAGTTGAATGTTTCCGCGCCCGTCGCTTATCGTGATCGCGCCAAGGGCCGGAAGCGTCGCTTGCCATGGCAGTGCGAGCGGAGGCGAAAGCGCCACCATCGTCAGCCACAGCACAGTCGCAAAGTAGCCGACGATTGCCACAATGAGATCTTTGCCGTTCGTCAGCTTCAGAAAAGCCCAGCAAGCAAGTACGAACATCGGCGGAACGAGCGGAAGGACGAAGCCTGAACCCTTGTTGCCGCTTGATGTCAAGGCGCAGAGCCCTCCGATGACAAGTGCTACGAGCGGCAGCATCGGCGACGACAGGATTTTGCGCGCTGTCGACTTTATGCCGATTTCTCTTGCGGTGCGCGCCTCCATAAATAGTACGATCGCCGCGCCGGCGATGAGAATCGCAAACCCGGGCAGGAACATCGTACCTGCGATGTTTCGAGCCGTTTCCAGCCAGCTCGCTGGACTGAGAAGACTTTGGCGTTCGCCAAACTCGGTGCTGTGCATACCGTAGCCGTATCCGACGAGGTACCTGATCACGTCGCGACCGCTGTGCATCAGCCACGTCGCCGAAACAAGCACAGCGACCAGAACGACCGAGAAAAATCTTCTTGAAAGCTGCGCGCGGCGATCGTCGATCGCAACCTGAATCGCGGCTGCTGCCAGGAGTCCTGGCACAAACGCAATGGCCATCGTTCGAGCCAACGGCATTAGTCCAAGGAAGACGCCGAAAACGTACGCCCATCCGCGGATACGAAGGCGGCGCGATCGAATGAGCGCCAATAGGGCAATCGCAGTTATTGCTGTTACGGGTGCCGCAAACGTATAATCACGCGAGTAGTCGATCAGCGCCGGTGACGATGCGACGAGAAGTGCGCTGAGGATGCCCAGTCGTGTGGATCCCACACTTTTGCCGATAGAGAAGGTTGCCGCGACGGTTACCGCACCGGCCAGCATCGGAACGAAAAACCCGGCGAATATGCTAGGCCCTCCCGCCAGATACAGCAGGCTGGAAAGTGCTGGAGTGAGCGGAGCTTGCATGCCGCCGGTTTCTATAGCGCCTATCCACGCCGGCAATCCGCCCGTTTGCAGTGCCCGAAAATCTCTGAATGACCGGCTGAAATAGCCGGCTTCATCGATATCGAGCGGTTGGCCCAAGCGGAAGCGCCATACCCACCATGCATTCAACAACAAGAATGCGGCGCACAAGAAGACGATCGCGGTCAACTCCCTGCGCGTGATCCGCGGCCGAACACTCAAACTCATCACGAAGTGCAACCTTCCGTGACCGCTACACGCTCACATGCGCGCCGTCTCGGCGGGTCAGAGGAAGCAAACGAACTATTCGAACATAAAGGCAGCGATATGAATCCTGATATCGTCTGGGCCATCGGATGCATCGGCGTCCTCATCACGTTCATCATGATCTTCGCCGGCGCTGCGGAGTCAAACAGGTCGAGTTGAGAGCGCCTTAGCGAACATCGTGTACTCAGGCGCGTAGCCCAGACGGCGATAGAACGCGCGCGCTTGCGTATTGCCCTCCAGCACGTTCAGGACCATTAGCTCAGCGCCGATGGAACGCGCCCACTCTTCGCACGCTTCCATCAAGGCTTTTCCCGCACCGGTGCCGTCGCGGGCTGTGGCAATCTCTGAGACTTTGCCGACCGGTTTTCGCGTGTAAAAGTCTTCGATGATGAGAGCCCACGCGAATCCTACGCGCTCGCCGTGCAGCTCCGCAACCAAAACGACCGAGCGATCGTCATTTCCTCGCTCGACTGCGGCGCAGACGTGCGGCGCGGTCCCTTGAACGATCGTTTCGCGCGAGCGCCATGGAGGCAACTCACACTCGGCAAAACGCGGCGCAAGACCGGTAATGAACTCCCGGTCTTGCACCGTTGCCAATCGAATCTTGATCTCCATTACGATGGATTCGCTGGATCAAGAAAAGGCGCCCGTCATGGTGATGCAGCTCTGGTGATGCAGAGAACCATAGAACCATCGGGCGCCGCTGTTGCTACCTGAGCGTTCCCACGCGTGCAAAAGACAAACACGCGCCGAACGCTCGATTGGCCGGAGCGCGAGCTACTCTTTACCGAGCGATGATTTGGGGGCCGGAAATAAGATGTGTCGTCGCGTCAAGGACGAAGAGCAAGACCCAAAATGCGACGATGCCCGCGATCAGCGCCAACGACGCGGCGCGCTCTCGCGGGCGAACTCCCCTTCGCAGCTCGAAATCCGTCGTAATGTTCGATTTCAAACGGTAAGACATACAGGTAGCGTCACAGCTTCATACCCCGTGACGTCCCATTAGAAACCTACCGCCTTCTACCGGCTCATTCGGCGCCCACACGTCGCGGGGCGCGATGGTGAGGTTATCGAACCACGGGCGCCGGTTCACCCTACTATTTAAGGAGTTCGATAAATCGAACGGTTCAGCGTCGGAAGATTCGGATTTCTCCACGTTGTCCCGTTCTCGAAGGTAATACGCAACGGAACGCACTGCGGTAGGCCGGTCCCGAGCGGAAACACGTTCGAAGTGATCCCGAAACGGTGCTTGATTTCGACGTTAGGCGAGAAAGTGCCGGCGTCTCGCACTTCAGCCACGAGCGTGCCGCGAGCAAGCAGTCCGAACTCGATTTCCTTCATCGTCTGAGCCGTATTGTTCACGTAATCAATCGAAAGCATCGGGCTCTGCGACGTCGTGGTTCGATACGGATATTGGTAATACCGGCGGCCATAAATGTCGGTCCAGTAATAGGCGCCCGGCGGATAGAATCCCGGAGCCCATCCGTTCATCGAGGTGACACGGTTGCGCTGCGGCTCGCAGCGATTGACTTTCACCGGGTGCGGTTGGTGCGTCATCATCATTCGGTGCATCTGTGCCGACACCGGCGCAGCGCCAAATGCAATCAATGATGCGATCAATGCATAGGAAAGAATGCGCATCTCAAAGTTCTCCTTAAAGTAGAGCGGACATTGTAACTTCGCGAGCTTGCAAGCCGACAATAACGGCGTCCATCACCATGACGACGCGGGCCCGTGGAGCGTCAAGGATTTGAATCTACTAAAACTCTTCCTCGGTGTTCTCGCGGTAAGGCGTTTCGGTCTCTTCTTCGCCTTCGGCAAATGTCGTGCTCTCCTCAGGAACTTCTTCCTCGTCCTCTTCAAGCACGTAACCTTCGTCTTGCTCCTCTTCTTCCTCCGAGGGCTCTTCCTCGTCCACTTCGAGTTCGTCGTTTGAATCGATCGGTCGGGTGGCGACCACTTGGGTGTCCGCGTCTGCCGTTGCCATACCTGCGCCGACAGGTCCTGTGGCGATCGGCTTGGAGTCGTCGAGCTCTTCCTCTTCCTCCTCCACTTCAGGAGGTTCGGTAACAGCCACGCCAGCGGCGGCACGCTGCGCTTCAGCTTCGCGTTGTGCCGCGGCGGTCTGCGTCATGCGCGGATCTTCATCGCCCATGAGCAAACCGATCTCTTGCGCGCGCTCGCCCACATCGTCGTCCTGAATTCGAATCTCGACCTCTTCGCGATTCTCCGTCAGCACTTTGACGTCGAGCGCAAGCGATTGGAGCTCCTTGATCAAAACCTTGAACGACTCCGGAACGCCGGGCTCCATGACGTTCTCGCCCTTGACGATCGCCTCGTAGGTTTTTACGCGGCCGACGACGTCGTCGGACTTAACGGTCAAGAGTTCTTGCAGCGTGTATGCTGCGCCGTACGCTTCGAGCGCCCAGACTTCCATCTCGCCGAAACGCTGGCCGCCGAACTGCGCTTTACCGCCCAGCGGCTGCTGCGTGATCATCGAGTATGGACCCGTCGATCGCGCGTGAATCTTGTCGTCGACCAAATGCGCCAGCTTGAGCATGTAGATCAAGCCGCACGTGATCGGCCGAGAGAAACGCTCGCCGTTGCGCCCGTCGCGCAGCCACGTCTTGCCGTCGCCCGGCAATCCCGCGTCCTGCAGCCACTCGTTGATGTCTTCCGCATGTGCGCCGTCAAAGACCGGCGTCGCCACGCGCATCCCCAGCATGCGCGCCGCCCAACCCAGATGCGTCTCCATGATCTGCCCCAGATTCATGCGCGACGGTACACCCAGCGGATTGAGGACGATGTCTACCGGCGTGCCGTCTTCCAAATACGGCATGTCTTCTTCCGGCAGCACCTTGGCGATGACGCCTTTGTTGCCGTGGCGCCCCGCCATCTTGTCGCCTTGCAGAATCTTGCGCTTCTGCGCGACGTAAACGCGAACGAGATGATTGACGCCCGGGGAGAGCTCGTCGCCATTCTCGCGCGAGAAGACCTTGACGTCGATGATCTTGCCCTTCTCGCCGTGCGGAACTTTGAGCGAAGTATCGCGCACTTCACGCGACTTCTCGCCGAAGATCGCACGCAACAGCCGCTCTTCAGCCGTCAGCTCGGTCTCGCCCTTCGGCGTCACCTTGCCGACCAAAATGTCTTCGGGCCGCACTTCCGCGCCGATGCGCACGATGCCGCGCTCGTCGAGATCCTTGAGCGAATCCTCGCCGACGTTCGGAATGTCGCGCGTGATCTCTTCAGGTCCGAGCTTCGTGTCGCGCGCTTCGCATTCGTACTCTTCGATGTGGATCGAGGTGAAGCGATCGTCCTTGACCATGCGTTCGCTGATCAGGATCGCATCCTCGTAGTTGTAGCCTTCCCACGGCATGAATGCGACCAGCACGTTTTGCCCCAGCGCCAGCTCGCCCTCATCGGACGAAGGTCCATCCGCCAAAACTTGTCCCGCGACAATTCGTTCGCCGACCTGCACGATCGGACGCTGATTGATGCACGTGCCCGCGTTGCTGCGCGTGAACTTGAGCAGCTCGTACGGTTTCTCGACGCCCTCGTCGTTTCTCACGACGATCGTCTTGGAGTCGACCGAAAGCACTTCGCCCGGTTCCTCCCCAACGATAAGGCTGCCCGAATCTTTGGCCGCGCGATACTCCATGCCGGTGCCGATGATCGGCGCCTGCGGCTGCAGCAGCGGCACGGCTTGACGCTGCATGTTGGCGCCCATGAGCGCACGGTTGGCGTCGTCGTGCTCGAGGAACGGAATGAGCGCCGTTGCGATGGAGACGATCTGCTTGGGCGAAACGTCCATCAGCTGCACGCGCGATGCCGGCTCTTCGATGTAGTCTTCCGCGTAGCGGCACACGACGGAATCCGCCGTGATCCGGCCATCCGGGCCGACGGGCGTATTGGCCTGTGCGATGATATACTCGTCTTCGCGATCGGCCGTCAAGTAGACGATCTCATCGCTTACATTTCCGTCGCGGACGACGCGATACGGCGTTTCGATGAAGCCGAACTTGTTGACCCGGCCGTACGTCGCCAGCGAACCGATGAGGCCGATGTTGGGACCCTCGGGCGTTTCAATCGGACAGATGCGTCCGTAGTGCGAGTGGTGGACGTCGCGAACTTCAAAACCGGCGCGCTCGCGCGAGAGGCCGCCTGGCCCCAGCGCCGAGAGGCGCCGCTTGTGCGTCAACTCCGCAAGCGAGTTCGTTTGATCCATGAACTGTGAAAGTTGTGAAGATCCGAAGAACTCTTTGATCGCCGCCACGACGGGACGAATGTTGATCAGCGCTTGGGGCGTGACGGTCTCGATATCTTGAACGGTCATGCGCTCGCGGACGACGCGCTCCAGCCGCAGCAGGCCCACGCGGAACTGATTCTGCAGCAGTTCGCCGACCGAACGGATGCGGCGGTTGCCGAGATGGTCGATGTCATCGCGCGGAACGCGACCGCCCGCAACTTTGATCAAGCGGCGGAGGACCGCAATCATATCTTCGCGCGTGAGACTACGCTTCTCCATCGGGGGCATGGGCAGACCCGTATCGGCGTACTCGTCGATCGGAATCGTCGGCTGCTCCGCGCGCTGCTCCGCTTCAGGATTCTCGATGCGATATTGGAACTTGCCGTTGAGCTTGTAGCGCCCGACGCCCGCCAGATCGTAGCGCTTGTCGTCAAAAAAGAGCGACTCGAGCAGCTTCTCAGCGTTCTCGGCGTTCTCCGGCTCGCCGGGGCGCAGCTTCTTGTAGATCTCTTTGAGCGCGTCTTCGCGCGTTTTGACATCGCGATCTTTTTCAATCGAGTTACGCACGAGGGGCGAGTCGTCGAAGAGCTTCAAAATCGCCTCGTCGCTCTCCCAGTTGTAGCCGAGATCGCGACGCGAGAGGGCGCGGATGAACGTCGAAACGTAAATCTTTCGATTCTTGTCGATTCGAACGCCGATCGTGCCTTCCGTCTCGTCGTTCTTGGTGCCGTTGTCGGTTTCGAACTCGATCCACGCGCCGCGATTTGGAATGATCGTGGCGTTGTACGTCGGGCGGCTATTGGTGTCGACGTCTTGGTTGTAGTAGACGCCGGGCGAACGAACGAGCTGGCTGACGATGACGCGCTCGGCGCCGTTGACCATGAACGTTCCCTTTGACGTCATCAAAGGGAAGTCGCCCATGAAAATCTCTTGGTCGGGGATGCCCTTGATTTCGCCCGACTCCGCCGTGATCAAGCGCACGCGCACGCGAAGCGGCGCGCTGTACGTCATATCACGTTCGCGGCACTCCTCGACCGAATACTTCGGTTCGCCTAAGCTGTGTTCACCGAACTCGAGGACCAGGTTGCCTGTGAAGTCCTTGATCGGCGAAATCGAACCGAAGGCTTCGGCCAGACCCTCGGTCTTAAACCATTCGAAGCTGGCTTTCTGCAGCTCGATGAGGTTGGGCACTTCCAAAACATGGGGAATCTTGCCAAACGAGTGGCGGTCGAGTTTTGGACCGGGATCCGCCGGCTGCTCCACCGTGAACGCGCCGGTGGGCATCGGGAAGGTGCTGCGCTGGACTGTCCCGGCGCCGTTGCCGGTAGCCGGTGCAGGACGCCTCGCCTTACCGTCGACCGGTTCCGCGGCGCGACCGCGACGCGACTTGCCGGCCGATTTGGGAGCCGTCGTTTTTGCCATTCGTTCTGTCTCTCTCACCCAAAAGGGATTGCGGATTCACCCGCGCGAAGGCACGCTAAAAAGAACGAGTCGTCACCGGGAGGCGCGTGCTCGTTCCTTCTCTTCTGTATGCCTTATCGGGCACGGGGCATAGGCAAGTAGTATACCACCCGCCCTCAGACACGGCAACCCTGAGGGTGGTTTCGCTGGGGTTGAAAACCGACCGTTAAGCGCTGAGGCTTGGAAGTTGGACGTGAAGTCGCGGCGCGTGGTGCGTGCGATTGCCACGGAGAGCGGCAGCCGTCATCAGCGCCCCTACAGCCAGTATCGGCAGAAACGAGAGCCACAGGGAGAGGACTTGCGTGGCATATGGATGTGCGAAGGTCTGTGTAACCATGTTCAACCTTTATAACACACCAAAGCAAGCGTTAGCTGCAACATGTCTCGCATAGCCGGGTTCTTCGTTCGCCTTTTTGAGCGGCTCATACCTGACCCCTACATTTTTGCGGTAGTCCTGACGCTCCTAACGGCGATCCTGGCCTTCATTTTCGCGCCCCACCGCGCGCCGGCGGAGGTGGCGAGCGCATGGTACACGGGCTTCTTCGACATCTTCGCCTTTGCGCTGCAGATGATTCTGATCTTGGTAACGGGCTACGCACTTGCAGCGAGCGTACCGGTGGCCCGCGCTCTCGCCTGGATCTCCGAACGGCCGGGAAGCCCCCGCGGTGCCGTTTCCTTGACATTGGTGGTCTCTGCGGCAGCTTGCTGGCTTAATTGGGGGTTCGGTTTAGTCGTCGCGGGACTGCTTGCGCGCTCCATCGCCAAGCGTATGCGGATCGATTTCGGATGGATCGTTGCCGCTGCGTACAGCGGGTTTTTGGTTTGGGCGAGCGGCCTGTCGAGCTCGATCGCGCTGGCGCAAGCCACGCCCGGCAGCAAGCTCAACATCGTGCAAGCGCACACCGGACAGGTCTTGCCGCTCTCGAGTATGCTGTTCACCCGTTTTAATCTGATACCGGCCGTTGCCATCGTGGTGGCTCTGGCGTTGATCTTTCGCAGCCTTCAACCGGCGGATACTGTTACCGGCGACGTTTCGGCTCTTTCAGGCGACGTCGTGGTGATGGATAGAACCACGACGTCGACATCACGCACTCTTACCTTTGCGTCTGCACTCGAAAACGCGTGGATCCTCAATCTTATCTTGATCGTCGCAGGCTTCAGTTATCTAGTCTGGACTTGGAGCCGTTCGGGATTGTCGCTCGATATCAACTCCGTGATCTTCATCTTTTTTCTCGCCGGCCTGCTGCTGCATTGGCGGCCGATCGCGTACGTGGGTGCAATTAACAGCGCCGCGCGGATCACCGGCCCTCTGATCATTCAGTATCCGCTCTATGGCGGCATCATGGGGATGATGACGCTGACCGGTTTGGCAGGCGTGATCGCGCGCTGGTTCGATGCATTTGCAACGGGGGGGACGCTGCCGTTTTGGAGCTATCTTGGGTCGATTATCATCAGCTTATTCGTGCCGAGCGGCGGCGGCCATTGGGCCGTCCAAGGCCCCTTTGCGGTGCCTGCAGCGGTACATCTTCATGCTTCGCTCCCCGGAACTGCCATGGGCGTCGCGATCGGCGAGGAGGTCGCGAACATGCTGCAGCCGTTTTGGGCTCTGCCGGTGCTCGCCATCGCCGGTGTAAGCCTTCGGCGCGTAATGCCGTTTACCGTGATCAGCTTCGCGGTGGCGTTTGTAATTTTTGGCTCGTCGCTGCTGTTCTTGATCTGACTCGGCCGCCGCTCCCCGTCATGGTGACAAACGGCGTCATGGTGATGCATAGAACCATGACCCGCAACTCACGGCGTCGTTGCAGCGCTCGTCATGGTGATGCATAGAACCATGACCCGCAACTCACGGCGTCGTTGCAACGCTCGTCATGGTGATGCATAGAACCATGACCCGCAACTCACGGCGTCGTTGCAACGCTCGTCATGGTGATGCATAGAACCATGACCCGCAACTCACGGCGTCGTTGCAACGCTCGTCATGGTGATGCATAGAACCATGACCCACAACTCACGGCGTCGTTGCAACGCTCGTCATGGTGATGCATAGAACCATGACCCGCAACTCACGGCGTCGTTGCAACGCTCGTCATGGTGATGCATAGAACCATGACCCGCAACTCGCGGCGTCGTTGCAACGCTCGTCATGGTGATGCATAGAACCATGACGCGGACGGTCACGGTACAAAGTGGCTCACCGAGCGACCGTTGCGAAAAACGTACGCCTCCACTTCATTGCCCTGCCCGTCACAGTACCACCAAATTTCGGTGTTCCGTAGCGGGCCGATAAAAGCTTGCGCTTGACACGGCATGCCGTGCACGCTTGCAATCGAAGCTTCATCGGCAGAAGGCGACGTGACGCGCACTTTCGCTGCAGAGGTAGGATCGATCCATCGTACGTCGCGCGCGATCTGCGCTCGTCCAGGATCGCTTGGATACCAAAAATAGGCCGTATCGATGGAACGGCGCGCTGCGACGATCTGCCCTTGCTGGTCCTGCGCTAGTGCAAGCGCCAGCCAGACGACGTTTTCCGCCGAGTCGGTCATCGGCCAACGATAGTTCGTTTGTGACCGCAGCGCTGCGGAGGGATTCGCATGCGCGATCAACTCTCGCAACACGGGCATGGCTGCAGCCGCTTGATGATGGTGAATCAAACACATCGCTTCATTGAAGCGCAGGTCCAAAGCATCCGGAGTTTCGCGATCGGCGCCGGTCCAGTTGGCGTTGGCGCGATCGATCGCGCTTTTGCGGCCGTCCGCCGGTGCGTCCGCGAGTTCTAAGCCCGACGGCGTTCCGTCGGCGCTGTTCACCGCTGCCCATGTTGAAAGCGCGTACTGGACGCACGTCCGCTCGAGATCGGCGCCGGGAACGATCTTGGCCGGCGTGGTCGTGTTCGCTGCAACGGCTCGCCGCACGAGCGGCGTCTGACCTAACCCGTTGAGCACGAACTGCACCGCGAGCGCCGCCAGGATAATCCCCAGAACGCGCGTCACGACGTGGATCCCGGTGTTTGTCACGATATGTAAGAAACGCGCGGCACCCCGCATACATAACCACGTAATGAACAGGGAGGCGGCGCAAGCAAGCACGACGATAAACAGTCGCAGACGGTCACCACGCGCGAGGTTCACCAGCAGCAGCACCGTGGCGATCGTCCCGGGTCCGGCAATCATCGGAATCGCCAGCGGAAAAACGGCCGGATTGTCTGCCGTTATCGCGTCGCGCTCTTCCTGACGCGTTCCTTTCGCGCCGGTCGGGCGACCGAAGAGCATGTCGATTGCGATCAAGAACAGCAGGATGCCGCCGGCGATCAGAAACGCGGGAAGCGTGATGCCGAGATACGCCAGCAGCGGCCTCCCGATCGCGCCCATCACGAGCATCACCGCAGCCGCTACGATCACCGCCTGATCCACGACGCGCGCACGTTTTTCCATTGGCATGCTGGCCGTCACGGCAAGCGTGAGCGGGATCATGCCGATAGGGTCGATGATCGTGAACGCGGTTGCGAACGCGGTTAGGGCGAAGTTGAGCAGCACACCATCGGTTTCGCCACGTGAGCAGCGTCGTCATCGTGCTTCTCTACTGCGCCGTTTTGCCCTCGACCAGCCAACGCTTAATCCGGCTATGAGCTCGAATCTCGCGGATGTCAATACTCTGAATCGTCACCACTCCAGTAGTGGACCAATCGGCACAATGCGGCTCGGATTGATGTCGTCGTGCGTGTAGTAATAGTGCCGTTTGATGTGATCGAAATTGACGGTGCCCGCGATACCATCCGTGTGATAGAGGGCGCGAAGGTAGCCCGAAAGATTGGGATAATCGACGATGCGCCGCAAATTGCACTTGAAATGCACGTAGTAGACCGCATCGAACCGGATCAGCGTGACGAACAAACGCCAATCGCTTTCCAGTGGCCGGTCGGCAATCAAGAACCGCCGCTCCCCTAAGCGCTCCTCCAACGCATCCAGCGTTTCAAAGAGCCGGTATGCGGCTTCTTCGTACGCCTTTTGCGCGGTGGCAAATCCGGCGCGATAAACGCCATCATTGACCGTTTCGTAGATCCACTCGTTGAGCGCGTCGATCTCGTCGCGATGCTCGCGGGGATAGAGATCTAGATCGTTCTTGGCCAAGCCATTGAATTCGGTTTCGAACATGCGCATGATGTCGTCGTCCGAATTGCTGACGATGCGCTTTGTTTCCGTGTCCCAAAGGACCGGAACGGTGACGCGGCCGCGGAATCCGGGATCGGTGGCAAAATACGCTTCGCTTAAGAATGCCCAGCCGTTTATCGGATCGTGCGAAAATCCCGCACCGTCGCCAAACGCCCAGCCGCGTTCGTCGCGAATCGGGTCGACAACCGTCATGCCGATCGCTTCTTCGAGTCCGCGAAGCCGGCGCACGATGATCGTCCGATGCGCCCAGGGACAGGCCAGCGAAACGTACAGATGATAGCGGAAGGCAACGGCGGGATACCCCGACGCGCCGTCCGCTCTCACCCAGTTGCGAAAAGCGTCTTGCTGGCGAACAAAACGTCCGTCAGCCGATTGTTCAGCGGGAAACTGCGGCTGGACCGCCATGCACTATATCTTCGGCCTGTTCGCGCGTCAGTTCGACGTTGTAGCGGTCCGTGTTGGGCTCTTGCTTCCTGCCTTCGTGCAGCGGCCCGGCATCCACCGGAACAAACCCGGCATCCTCGATCAATCCCGCGACGAGTTTTTTCGCGGTCGGATCGTTGCCGGCGTAGAAGATCGCCAGCCCCTGCCCGGAGCGCTCAAGGAGCGTCGGGGCATGCAAGGTATTGAAAGCCTTCACGACGCGCGCGTCTTCCATCTTCCGCGCATTGGTCTCGCTCGCCGAGTCCTTCTCATCAAACGTCTGCACGTTGAACTTGTCGTCGATATATGGATTGGTCGTATCGATCACGACTTTGCCGTTGAACTTGCCGATCTGCTTCAACGCATCGTCGATTGCCCGCCATGGCGGCGCAAACAGAGTAACTTCGCTGCAATAAGCGGCGTCGTACGGGGTGACCGCCTTTGACTCGTTGCCGATCTCCTCGGCGAGGTGTTCGAGCTTCTCCTGATCGTGCGAAAAGCTGAAATAGATCTTGTGGCCGGCACGTCCCCACAGCCGCGCCAGGTTGCCTCCGATGTGTCCTGAGCCGATGATTCCTATATTCATACGACCCTTCTACCCCGAACGTGCCGGAGCGGCTGGTCGCTCGCACAAGAGCCTAGCCTGCGCCGTTGACGTCGAGGAAGATTTCGGTTGCGAGGGCGATGACGAACCCGCATGCAAGCATGGACGTGCTCAGCACCGTGATGCCGACGCTGCGCCGCAGAACGCTCCACAACTCACCGATCACGAAGATCAGCGCGCCAACCGCGGTCGCCAGAAACAGCACTGAGAGAACGGGCGAATGAAACGAGTAGCCGACAATCGTTCCTAAGAAGGTTGGCCCGCCCGCAATGATGCCCGCCAGAAAGAGCTGTCCCCATGTCGGAATTACTTTGCCCGAAAGGGGCGCGGCGATGCCGAAGCCTTCGGTTGCGTTGTGCAGCGAGAATCCGATGATCAGTCCAACCGCAATTGCGGTACCGCCTGCGGCAGCAGACGCACCGATCGCGAGGCCTTCGGCAAAGTTGTGCGCGCCGATGCCGACGGCGATCAGAGCTGCCAGCACGAGCGGCTGGTGCACTTCAAAGGCGGCCAGCTTTGCCAGCCGCATCGCCAGCGCGCCCAAACCCACAAGCCCGATCGCCAATCCGCCAACGTAGACGACGGCGAGCGCGACCATGCCCGAAACCGACCCGCCACTATGCAAACCTTGCGCCGCCTGTGCGAGCGGCAACGTCGCATTGCCTGCAATTTCAACGACGAGGTAAACCAAAATCCCGATGGCGACCGCGTTGAGCGAACCGATCGTTTGGGGCGAAACATTGCGCATCCGCGCAACCGGCAGGCCGAAAAATATCGTTAAACCCGCGATTGCGCCCAGCAGGATCGTCCAGCCGTACGAGAGCGCGCCTTGCGGGGCGCCGAAGGACGGCAGCTTCGCGCGCATCACGGCGTTCATCGCAGCCAGACGATTCGGCGTACCTTCGTAGTGAATCGTCGTCACCAGACCGTCCGGCATGCCCATGCTGTCTTCCGTGTGATCGAGCACGTGACAATGCACCAGCCAATTCCCAGGCGACTGATCCGCACTGACGATAACGTCCACGCGCTGCCCCGGGCCAAGCAGTATCGTGTCTTCAACGTCCCGATACGTCACAGGACGCGCATCGCGGGCTACGACTTGCTGATAGTGCCCGTGCGTGTGCATCGTGTGCATGTTTTCACCGGAAATATTGATCCAGCGAATGCGCACGCGCTGGCCCTTACGCACATTGATCGGCGTCGTGTACGGATACTCTTTGCCGTTGATCGTGAAATGATTCTCGCTCAGGCTTTGAATCGTCCAGGAGGAGAGAACTTCCACATCGTCACGATCGGCGCGCTCCGCTGCGGATGGCGACGCCGGCAAGACGATTATTGCGCCGTACAGTCCACTGTTGACCATCTCTTCGTTGTCGTGCGAATGGTAGATGAATGTGCCGGGATCGCTTGCGGTAAAGACATAGCGAAAGGATCCGCCTTGCGGCACGAGCGGCTGCGAGATCCCGGCCACGCCGTCCATGGAGGCCGGTATGCCGTGGATGCCGTGCAGGTGCACGGTATCGGGGATCGGCTGTTCGTTGCGATAATCGATCACGACGCGGTCGCCTTGATGCACGACGAGCGTCGGACCCGGTACGACACCGTTGTAGGTCTTCGCCATGACGGTCAAACCTGGTTGAAGCGTCCACGGCGCGTCCCGCTCGACGATGTGAAAGATGCGCGTGCGCCCGGTGCTTTGCGCAATGGCGGCGTACGTCCCGTCTTCGCGCTTGGCCAGACGCGATTCACCGGGCGCCGGCGTGACCGTCGGAATTGCACCCGTCAGCGGCTGCATTCCGACAGTTGTCGGATTGACGCCGCGCGTGGTCTCATCCGTATCGGCCCGCGCCGCTGTTAAGCACCACGAGGGAACGAGGCAGAGTGCCGCCGCAAACAAGGCGCAGCGAATTCCGTGATTCGGCACGCCTTGAGTATTCCTGAGCCACGCATGCCCGCCCCCTCGCATGGATTCGACTCACTCACCACAGGTCCGGCAGGCGCCTCACGAGCGTCATCGCGTATAGAGCTGGTCGATGGCTGAAGCAACGATAAGCCGCAATCCGTTCCGCGCTCGGGCAGACGCGCCCGTTGCGCTCATCACGATCACCGTGATGCTCGGTTTGATCATGGCGATCATCGACACGACCATCGTCAACGTTGCGCTCAACGACATCGGCGGCAACCTCGGCGCATCGATCGATGAGGTGTCGTGGGTCGCGACCGGCTACATTCTTGCCACGGTCATCGTCATGCCGCTCAACGGATGGCTGACCGCGTACTTAGGCCGTAAGGCCTTCTATGCCGGCAGCCTTGCGCTCTTTACCGTTTCATCGTTTTTGTGCGGAACGGCGCACAGCATCTGGCAGCTGGTTTTCTATCGGGTGATCCAAGGCTTCGGCGGCGGCGCTCTGCAGCCCACTGCCCAAGCGATTCTTTTCGAAACGTATCCGCCGGAGAAACGCGGAGCCGCGATGGCGATCTTCGGCATGGGCGCAATGGTCGGTCCGGCGATCGGTCCCACGCTCGGCGGCTGGATCGTCGACAACTACACGTGGCCGCTGATCTTCTACATCAACGTCCCGATCGGTATCGCGGCTTTCCTCATGACGCTCATGTTCATTCCGAATCCGCACTTCTTGCAAAAGCCGAAGAGCGGCATCGATTGGGTCGGCTTGGGATTGCTCAGCGCGGGTTTAGCCTCGCTGCAGTATGTGCTCGAACGCGGCCAACACGACGATTGGTATTCGTCGAGCACTATTTGGACGCTCACAATAGTCGCGATCGTCGGTTTAACGTGGTTCATCCTGAAGACGATCCGGAAACGCGATCCGCTTGTCGATCTCAACGTTTTTAAGTACCGCACCTTCACGATCGGTAACATCGTGGGTATCGTCGCCGGCTTCGGCCTCTTTGGAACCGCGCTGATCTTGCCGCTGTACTTTCAAAGCGTTCTCGGCTTCACCGCTTTCGAAACCGGCATGGTCCTGCTTCCCGGCGCGCTTGCGACTGCCGTCAGCATGCTGATCGTGGGGCGACTGACGGGCAGAGTCGACGCGCGGCTGCTGGTGGGAATCGGCATGCTGATCTTCGGCGTCGCCACATGGTGGATGGGCTTCTTGAATCAATACGCCGGCTATTGGGACGTCTTTTGGCCGCGGCTCGTCCAAGGCTTTGGGCTGGGCTTTCTCTTCGTTCCACTGACTACGGCAACGTTGGCCGCCGTGCCGCGCCAGGAGCTGGCCGGAGCAACCGGCGTCTCAACGCTCCTGCGTCAGTTGGGAGGCAGCCTCGGCATCGCGATCTTGACGACGCTGCTGGCGCGAGAAACGGCGATCGCGTGGAACGAGCTCGCGTCGGGTGTAACGAACACGCACGGGTATTCGGTAAGTCAGCTGACGAATATCGTTGCCGTTTCCGCATCGGTGATCAGCTACGACTATCTGCTGCGGCTGTGCGGAATCATCTTCTTCGTCACCGCCCCGCTGCTGATTTTCATGCGGCCCTCTCGACGTGCGGCAGCGGCCGCAATGGCCGCCGACTAGCCGTTGCGCACGTTCGCAAGCGACAACAATGCGCCGGTCGCGCCGGAAATATTGCAAGCGATCGTGGACGCGAACGATGGAGACGCCGTTTCCTACGGCGACGATATGTGGACGCGCCGAGCCGTTGCCGCCCTTCGCGAAGCCTTTGGAACAGACAGCGAGCCTTACTTTGCGTTTAACGGCACCGGAGCAAACGTCGTAGCGCTGAGCTGCCTCTTGGCGCCGTATGAAGCCGTCATCACGCCGGCCTCCGCACACCTGCAGACCGATGAATGCGGCGCCTTCGAACGCTTCGCCGGCGCGAAGATTTTTGCGGTCGAAAGCGATGACGGCAAGCTGCATCTCGACCACCTTCGCCGGTTCGCCGGGAACTCGCGCGAAGAACACCATTCCCAGCCGCGGGCCATTTCGATTTCGCAGTCAACGGAATTCGGCACACTGTACGAACCGGCTGAGCTGCGTGAGCTTTCGGATTTTGCGCATGCCGAGGGATGGTACGTGCACATGGATGGCACGCGACTCGCAAACGCCGCGGCGGCGCTCGCAATGAACTTGCGTGCCTGCACGCGTGACGTAGGCGTCGACCTTCTTACATTCGGCGGCACGAAAAACGGCATGCTTTTAGGCGAAGCCATCGTCTTTTTCGACCCTGCCCTCCATCGCGGCGCCGCACTGTATGTGCGGAAGCAGGGCATGCAGCTTGCGTCGAAGATGCGCTACATCGCGGCCCAGTTTTCCGCCTTACTGGAAAACGAACGCTGGCGCGCATACGCTCTGCACGCCAATGCGATGGCACGGCGCCTCGAGGAGCGCGTGCGTCCAATCGAGGCGGTTCGCATCACGAGGCCGGTGCAGTGCAACGCCGTCTTTGCGACGCTCGATCGTGCAGCGATCCCGCGCATCCAGGAAGAGTACTTCTTTTACGTTTTCGATGAGTCGCTGCCGGAAGTGCGCTGGATGACGCACCACGCGTCAACGCCGGCTGACGTTGACGCTTTCGCCGCCTGCATTGCACGCCACACTCGTCATCACGGTACCGACCGTCATGGTGATGGATAGAACCATGACTTTATGTTGTAGGATGGTGGAGTTCTCGCTTTGGCTCTAACCATGACTGCCGTTGCTGGCTGACTGCCGAATTGCCGGCGAGAACGTATCTTTGGTCGCCGGGACTGGCTGGAAAGACACGCGCGGCTCGCTCGATAAAGTCTTGCCGCTCGACGACCTGCTTGGAGGAAAGCGATGTCGTACGTTGCCGGAGTCGACTGCCACAAGAACTCTCACTCGATCGTGGTGCTCAGCCAAACGGGAACGGTGGCGCTCGCGCTGGACATTGCGGCCAGCGCTGAGGGCTACGCCGAAGCGATCGCAGCGGTGCAGCCGTTCAAGCCGCTGATCTGGGGACTGGAAGGCACTGGGTCCTATGGCCGGGCCTTTGCCGAAGCGCTGCAAGCGGCAGAATTCGACGTCTACGAAGTGCCGGGAAACTTTACCAAGCGCCATCGCCGACATGCGAGCCGGCATGGAAAATCCGACCGCAACGATGCGCAAGCAATCGCCGAGGCGGCGCTGCGCGAACGCGACCGCCTCTCGAAGTTCGAGGAGTTCGATGAGCAAGAGTTCCTGCGGCTGCGCTATGAGCAGCGCGACCGGCTGGTGCGTGAGCGAACGATGCTGCTCAATCGCCTGCAGAGCGCAGCTTTCCGACTCGGCATTGAATTGCCGGGCGACCTCAAGAGCGCGGTCAAAGTTCAGGATTTGCACCAACGGATCGCACTTATGCAACCTGGCAATTTGGTCCAGGAGGCGCTGGTCGATGAGATGCGCTTCGATCTGGCCGGCGTGGAGCGCCTCAATTTTCAGATTCTGCGCCTTGAGGGGTTGCTGCGCCCTTTCGTGAGACGCCTGAGTCCTGAACTGCTTGCCATGACCGGTGTTTCGACCACCGTAGCTGCCGGGCTGATCGGACGCACCGGTAATCTGAACAACCTGCGCAACGCCGATGCCTTTGCCATGCGCGCTGCGGTTGCGCCCCTTTCGTGGGCCAGCGGAAAGCATCACAGCGTGCGCGTCAATACCGGCGGCGATCGTCAACTGAATCGCCTCTTGTACATCATCGCTCTGGTGCAGATCCGTATGCCCAACCATGCCGGCCACCTTTACTACGAACGCAAACTCGCTCAAGGAAAGAGCCGTAGAGCAGCACTCCGTGCGCTAAAGCGCCGCCTGGCCACGGTTGTTTTCTATCGGCTTCGCGCTGCTCAAGCACGCCTCACCGCCCCATGCACTGCAGCAGCGGCATGACTAGACAAAGACGCTCGGAAGAGCACGGCCTGCTCAGGCGCCGATGCATCATCGTGCAAACTGCGACATTTTCGCGCCACCCTTCTATGCATCAGTGTGACGCCACTTCGTCATGGTGATGGATAGAACCATGACGGAAGAGCACGGCCTGCTCAGGCGCCGATGCATCATCGTGCAAACTGCGACATTTTCGCGCCACCCTTCTATGCATCAGGGTCACGCCACTTCGTCATGGTGATGGATAGAACCATGACGGAAGAGCACGGCCTGCTCAGGCGCCGATGCATCATCGTGCAAACTGCGACATTTTCGCGCCACCCTTCTATGCATCAGGGTGACGCCACTTCGTCATGGTGATGGATAGAACCATGACGGCGTCGCCCTGCTCTTGTCATGGTGAGGCATCGAACCATGCAGCGTGAGATCAACTCGTCATGGTGATGGATAGAACCATGACGGCGTCGCCCTGCTCTTGTCATGGTGAGGCATCGAACCATGCAGCGTGAGATCAGCTCGTCATGGTGATGGATAGAACCATGACGGCGTCGCCCTGCTCTTGTCATGGTGAGGCATCGAACCATGCGTGAGATCAGCTCGTCATGGTGATGGATAGAACCATGACGGCGTCGCCCTGCTCTTGTCATGGTGAGGCATCGAACCATGCAGCGTGAGATCAACTCGTCATGGTGATGGATAGAACCATGACTCAATTGGTCTTAGTGTCGTGCTAACGCCAAGGCTTCCGATTCAGCCGGGACATTAGCGGAAAATTGTTGAGTCTCCAGTCTATCGCGTAAGTTCTCGCGCGCCTTGGTCCCTTTAGCCTGAGCCCTGAAGGCTCGCGTTGAATTGCTCAATCTCCAAAAAGAAATCGGCGCTACCAAGTAATGCCTTAGCAGCGTATTTTTCACACTGCCGCGCGAGTACTGCCATCTGGGTACGAACCTCCGCCTCGCTGTCGGCCCGCAAGAGGCCTTGATCTTCTCCGCCCGCGTGTTGGATTATTGCAAACAGCGAGATCCTATTCCTACGTCTGCCCACACGAAGAAATTCAAAACACACGTCGCATTCGCCAGCAATTTGATCGTATTCAACGATCACCCGCACTCCGTCATTCGCGAAGACGCCAAACGATCCGAGCCGCTTATCATCAACTCGCTCGGAAACACGGAAGCCATACCTCTCGCAAAGGAATTGGAAGTCGCGAACGATGATCTCGGGCAAGTGTGGTGATCGTCGTTTCAACTTAAATTCCTCTGTAGAACGTCGGCGGCTCGATCCTTCGTACTATACGTGACCCACAGAGTTGCACTAGGATAACGCCGCATCATGGCGTCATCGTTCTATGCATCACCATGACACAGAGCGCGCAAGCGGATCCAAAACCCGTGACCGCCAACGCTGCTCGTAGTTGAGCCGCCTGACCGCATTACGAATGCGATCGCGCAGCGTTTGATGTTCCCTGATCCATCGATCCGCTTCCGCGAATTCCGAGTCGTACTCTCGCCGTAGCCGCCCGATCGTATCGCCGGCAGCGAGCGGATGCTGCCCATGGAAGAGCATCGCATCGCACCACCACTTGCGAAAATAGAAGCGCCGATCGATCGCGTCCAGGTGTTCCTCGGGCACAATTGGCCCCGGCGCTCCGAGGCGCGAATAGAGCCGTCCCTTCTCCGCCTGACGCCGAACGGGAAGCACCCAGCCGTAGTGCCCGTAGACGTAGGGCAGCGCTAAGCGCTTCCCAGCCAAGCCGACGAGCCGTTCGTGCACCGCACCTTCCCATCGCGCGCCCTCACGCACGCGAAAGAACATCATGCGCCGCTCGATCGAGCGGTACCAGTCGAACGACTGAAAGAAATGCCACGTGAATCCATCAACGCAATCGAACGATTCCGGAACGCGATCCAGGCGCACGGCGATGCGCCCAACTGCAGCGCCGTGAACTTCATCCGCATCAACGAACGCGGCCCATGCACCGGCATCATGCGAGCGATGCAGATCCAGACAGATGTTGCGCGCCGTTGAGAAGTCCCGAAAGGCTGTGCGATCGACGATCAGCGCACCGCCTGTGGCGAAGGCGCTGCTTCGTAAGACACCGGAGTGCGGCGACGGTTCAGGCGAATTGTCGTTGACGATCAACGCGTCGCATGCGCCGTACAACGAACGCAGCAGTGCCGGAAGGAACGGTTCCTCGTGCGGGCCGAGAATGAGATGCGCCGCTATGCGCCAACGTCGCTTCTCGTGTCCGCCGTTGTGCGTCTCGCTGTGGACGCTCGCGATCTCGCTTCCGATACGCGCGGTATCGGCCGCTACATGCGCGCAATCCTGCGGCGGCTCGTAAAGCGCGAAGATCTCGACGTCACGCTGCTCGTTTTCGCCCCCTTCGCGTTTCGCCGGCGTAAAGCGCTACGTGAAGCGCTCGGAAGCGATCGTTTTGACATCGCGACGCAGCCCAAATGCGCTGAAGTCGTGTGGCATCCCGCCAACGGCACATTCTTCGCATCTCGCGCGCGGAGCGTCGCAACGATCCACGATGCGGTTCCATTCCGTTTTCCCGTGCCGGATCGAGGGCTTCGAGCACGGCAACAGACGCCGTTCCTCCGATCCGTCCGCGAAGCAAAACGAATCATCGCCGTCTCGGAGTTCGATCGAAGCGAAATCGAAGAGATCTTCGGCGTACCGACCGATCGCATCGAAGTGATCTATCACGGCGTCGAGCCCTTCTTTGGGCCTGGCGCGCCGGAACAGAACCTCCCTCCTCCGCTCCGAGCGCGGCCGTACTTTCTGTTTGTCGGGGATCCCGAAGCCGAGCCGCGCAAAAACTTCGCGCTGCTTCAGGAAGCGTATCGCGATGCATTTCCCGAAACGGAGCGTCCCGCGTTGGTCGTCGTCGGCGCCGCCCGCTCCATCGAAGGAGTGTTTTCCGCCGGAATTAGCCGCAGCGATGCTGCGGGTCAAGGCGATGCGTTTCTGCGCGATCTCTATCGCGGCGCACTAGCACTCTGCATGCCATCGTATTACGAAACCTTCGGCATGCCGATGATCGAAGCAATGGCTTGCGGCACGCCGGTGGTCGCTTCGCAGGCGAGCTGCTTGCCCGAAATCGGAAGCGACGCTGCGCTCTTCGCTCCACCCAACGATGCCTCGGCATGGAGCACCGTACTCCGGCGCATCGCCAATGACGAACCGCTACGCGCGCGGCTGAGCCGCGCCGCCGTCAATCGAGCAGGCCTCTTCGATTGGGATGAAAGCGCGCGCCGGCACGCCGAAATCTTTGCACGGCAATGAGTTGCGTTCATTTGGCTACTGCGCTCGTGCTTCGCGAAGGACATGTGCTGCTCGTCGCCTCGCGCTATCCCAATCATACCGAACCGCTTTGGAACCTCCCCGGCGGCCGCCAACAACCCGGCGAACTGCTCCAGCAAACCGTCGCACGCGAAGTTCGCGAAGAAACCGGACTCGACGCGCGCGTCGGCGGCCTCTGTTACGTGAGCGAATCGTACGACGGCGATATGCACTTCATGAATTTTACGTTCGCCGCCGAAGCGCAGGGCGAACACGCCGTCCCGCGCGACCAAAGCGATCATGTCGTCGACGTGCGTTGGACTCCGATCGGCGATCTAGAAAATCAAATCGCCGTGCGCGTCGTCCGCGAACCGCTCCTGGCGTACTTGCGCGGAGATCTGCCGCGCTACGCCGGATACGCCGAAGCCGGCATCTCCATCGTTTTCCCGGACTGACGCCAGCGCGCGCTTTCCATCACGTGGACGATCACATCGACCGCACGGCCGTTGACCATCGCTCCATGCGGCAAGACGCTTTCGCGTGCAAAACCGATTCGCTCGAGCAGCCGCAGCGACGGCTCGTTTTCGGCTACGCAGTACGCGCGAACGCGCGCGAGGCCGATGCGCTCGAATGCCTCATCGAGCAGCGCACGGACCGCTGCAGTCGCGATGCCCCGCGCCCGAAACTCGCGCAACAAAGTATAGCCCACTTCCGCGCTGCGGCGATCGCGCTCTCCGATCCGCAGCGAAACCCAGCCCGCCGGCGTGCGCGAACCGCTGAGGTAAATAAGCCACTCGAAGCGGCCGGGCACGCCATTCTGCAGGCGCGTCGAGCGTCTTGCCACCGTCGCGTTGAACGCTTGCGCTCCAACATTAGGCAGGTCTTGATAGACGCGCAGGTCCGGATGCTGCAGCACTCGCCAGAGCAGTTCCGCATTCGCCGGCGTCACCGGAACGAGCCGCAATCGCGGGGTTCGCAACGTCCTCACGGCGTCAATGTACCACCAAACGGCCCTCTTTCCGCATCGCGCTCCGTCGTGATCGAGCAGATGGAAGAACATGGATTTTCGATCCGCATATGCAGGCAATCGTTCCGCCGAAGTCACTTTCGACGCGCACGTTTCGAGCTCGCCGCGCTTCTTCTTCGGCAGACGCACGCATTGCGAACATGAAGCGTTCACCGCGCAGACCGATGCCGGCCGCGTGCAAATCGTGGACAACGTCGGCATTGCCCCGCGTGTCCCGGTGCAGCCGGGCGATCGGATCGAGGTGCGCGGCGAGATGGTGCACGATCGGCACGGTCCTCCCGTCGTCCACTGGACGCATCACGATCCCCGAGGTCTTCACGCCCCCGGCTTTATTCGACTCCGGGGACAGGTGTATGCGTAGCGCCCTTGCTCGCGGCGATCAACTGCGGGATCGTCACGAACCGAAAGCCTTGTCGCTTGAGCGCGCGAACGATCAACGTCGTCGCGCCGATGTCGGCGCTTCGATCGCATACGCGTGCGCTTAGGCGGTAGCGCGCACAGAGTAACCCGCGATTGCCGTCATGCAGCACGACGATGGAGCCGTCCTTCACTTGCGGAACGATGCGTTGCGCTATCGTGTGCGCGCTCGGGTACTCCCAGTCACGCGCCAATGGAACCGACCACATCACGACCGTGTACCCCATCTTGTGCGCCACCTGCATCACGAGCCAATCCCTTGATCCAAACGGCGGTCGCATCAGTTTGGTATGCTCGCCGGTTGCAGCGTAGATCGCTGCCGAAGTGCGGTCGAGCGACGAGCGGATTTGCAAGCGCGTCATCATGATCAGGTGCGTGTGGTCCCAGGTGTGATTTCCGATCGCGTCGCCGTCGTGAAGCTCTTGGCGCACGACCGCGGGATAGCTCTGCACGGCCCGTCCCACCAGGAAGAATGTCGCCGGAACTCTTTCCGACTCCAACACCTTGAGAATCCGCAGTGTATACGGCGGATTGGGGCCGTCGTCGTACGTTAGCGCCACTAAACGCTGGTCGGCCGGCCCCTGCGTGAGCGTACGGCCGAAGATCTGGTTGCTCGGTGACTCGATGAGCTCGTACGCGACGAATCCTAACGCTCCGAGCGTAAGAGCGATCGCGGCGGTTCGCAGCGCGTAGCTTCGCAGCCTCAATACGATCTTAGCGGGACCGTCGGATCATCGCTTGTGCCTGCACTATCCGCATGCGAAACGACGACGAGCCGAAGTGTCGAAACGCGTTGACGATCTTTTCGTAGCGTGGTTCGGCAATGGAGGTGCTCTGCAGCGTCACCAGGTTCGGCGTTTGGCCGCCCTTACTCATATGGATATGGAATTGGCGCCCGGCCGTGACCGCCCAATAGTGTGGATCGGTGAAGGCCACCTTGCGAGAGCCCTGCTTTCCTTCGGCGACTTGATGAATGAAGAACGTATAGTGCACGTCCGTATTGCCCAGGGGCGGCGCGTTGACGATCTGCCATGCTCCGTCCGCGACGACTTCCTCGAAGAAGAATGTCACTGCATACGTTTGTTCCGGCGGAAGCGAAATCGTCACGACCTTTCCGGAGTAACCGGTGATCTTGTACTGTGCGCTCGAGGAGCCGTTGTCGTTGCGCATCGTATACTGCTTGAGGTAAATCGGCGGTTTGTCATATTGAATCGTCAAACGGACATACAGCCGGCTTGGCCGCTGCAGGATGTTGCCGACTTGCGAATTATGTTGAAAATCGGGCCACTTGATGAAAAACAGCCCCGCCACGATGAAGATGACGGCAAAGCCGAGAATCGCCATGCCTGTCCAGTCTCGGCGCACGGCAACCCCTTACGGACCGGCCGCAGCCGCCTCCTGGTCCAAAACCCGATTGACCACAGCGTCCGCAAGCGCGTTCTCTCTGCGGCGCACGTGGCGCACTTCGGTCGCATCGAACCGGCGCAGCAGCGTCTTCACACGCGTGTAGAGCGGCTGCAAGCCGCGATGTTTGACGCGGTATTCGCCGCTGATCTGTTTGACGACCAACTCGCTATCGAGCCGCACCGCGAGCCGGCGAATGCCGCGCTGCAACGCGGCATCCAATCCGATGGCGAGCGCCGTCCATTCTGCGACGTTGTTCGTCGTCACGCCGAGGAAGAGACCGACCTCCTCGACCAACGATCCGTCGCCGGCGACGAGCACCGCACCCGAGGCGGCGGGGCCGGGATTGCCTCGTGATCCGCCGTCGGCGTAGAGGGTGGCTTCGAAATCGGTCATGCGAAAATGCTGCAATACAAAAACGCCGCAACCATTAGGGCACGGCGTTGTAGACTATCGGGCTGGCGGGATTCGAACCCGCGGCCTCTTGACCCCCAGTCAAGCGCGCTAACCAAGCTGCGCCACAGCCCGCGCGTCAGCGCTTGCGGCTGCTCTTCTTCGCCCCGCTCTTCTTTGCGCCGCTCTTCTTGCCGCCGCCGCTTCGGCCGCCGGCAACGGCATCTTTCAGTGCACGGCCCGCGACGAATGCCGGAACTTTGCGTGCCGGGATCTTGATTGTCGCCCCCGTTTTGGGGTTGCGCCCCTCGCGCGCTTTCCGTTGACGAACCTTGAAACGCCCAAAAGGCGTCAGAGCAACCTCATCGCCCTTTTGTAACGCTGAACGGATTTCGTCGAAAACGAGATCGACGATCTCCCCCGCCTCCCGCCTCGATATTTTAGCGTCGGAGGCGACGGAGCTCACTATATCGGCTTTCGTCAAATGAAATCTCCTTAGCGGCTTTGGTACGTCAGCGGCTTTGGTACGTCGCCGGGTCGGGCCGCCTGAGGGCGTCATATACGGACACGCGCTACGGCCTCCTCCCGCTCGCCAAATTAACCGCGGCGCGCAGCGCGAGCCGGTAGGAATCCGCGCCGAACCCGACGATCGTGCCGCGGCAAACGGGCGCAACGACGCTCGTCCGTCTGAACGGCTCGCGCGCAAAGATGTTCGAGAGATGGACTTCGATCACGGGAACCGCGATCGCCGCTACGGCATCCGCAATCGCGTGCGCATAATGCGCGTAAGCGCCGGGATTCAGAACGATCGCATCGGCACTGGAGCGCGCCGCATGCAGCGCGTTGATGATCTGACCCTCGCCACTGTATTGCGCAGTTTCCAAGTCGGCGCCGAGCTCGGCAGCTAGATCGCGTAACGATCGATCGATCTCCGCAAGCGTCTGCGTTCCGTAGATCGACGGTTCACGTTCGCCGATGAGGTTCAGATTCGGGCCGTGAATCACGAGGACGTGCATGCGCGGCCCTTCGGGAAGGAAACCGAGCTGCCCTAGTCAAGTCGCGAGCGCATGCCGGATATGATCATCACCGCATCCGCGCCCGATGCCGGATTTTCGATCGTCGGCTGCGTGAGCACGGAACTCGTGCGCGAAGCGCAGATGCGCCATGGTCTTAGCCCTACCGCGACCGCCGCGGTCGGCCGATTGATCACCGGAGCGGCATTGCTCGGCACCGGCCTGAAAGGCAACGAACGCATCTCTCTGCAGATCTCCGGTGACGGTCCGTTGCGCGCGATCACCGCGGATGGCTGGCTGCTGCAGGAAAACACTATAGGTGTTCGCGGCTACGCGAAGGCTCCCAAAGCGGATTTGCCGCTCAACGAGCAGGGAAAATTCGACGTTGGCGGCGCCATCGGTTCCGGATTCCTGCAGGTCACGAAGTCGTACGAAGACGCGCAGCCGTATGTCGGAGTGGTGCCGCTTTACAGCGGGGAGATCGCCGAAGATATTGCGTCGTATCTGGTCAACTCCGAGCAGATACCGAGCGTCGTCGCACTTGGCGTGCTGGCCGATCCCGGCGGGGTCGTGGCTGCCGGCGGAATTCTCGCGCAAGTTCTTCCCGGAGCCGATGAACGTGTGGTCGCTGCACTAGAGAAACGTGCGCTCGCGATGCAGCCGGTCACGCAATCGATCCTCGAGGGCGCCGATGCGCACGGTCTTCTTCACATGCTCGCCGCCGTTGGAGAAGTGCGAACCCATCGCACGATGGAAGTGCATTTCGCCTGCCGCTGCACCCGCGAAAAGGTAGAAGCAGCGCTTCTCGCGCTAGGGCCCGATGAACTGCGGAAACTAGCGCGGGAGCGTTCGGAAACCGAGGCAACGTGTGAGTTTTGCGGGAAGCTTTACGTCTTGACTCGCTCCGAGATGGACGATCTCGCATCCCACCGCCCTGGCGATGCATAGTATGAGCAATAAGGGAAATTGCTTGTCATGGCGAGATTATCGAACCATTTTCCGATTCGTCATGGTGATGCATAGAACCATGACGCGCTCCGTGATCGTACGGTGATCGATTGTCATGGCGAGATTACCGAACCATTTCCCGATTCGTCATGGTGATGCATAGAACCATGACGCGCTCCGTGATCGTACGGTGATCGATTGTCATGGCGAGGTTATCGAACCATGTCCCGATTCGTCATGGTGATGCATAGAACCATGACGCGCTCCGTGATCGTACGGTGATCGATTGTCATGGCGAGATTATCGAACCATGATTGGCCTCCGCTTTAGCGACCATGCAAACCTTCGCTGTAATGGCGCGATCACCGCTACCATCATTCATAGCTCGAGAAGGCGCTCCGCGTCATGGTTCTATCCGTCACCATGACGACGGGGCAAAACGCGAACAAATTTCCGAGACCCAACCGCAAGAACAGCCGGCTCTGCCGCGCTCCACAAGGCGCGCGGATCGTCCACAATGACGCCGTTAATGCGCACGCCGTTCCCCGAGATGAGGCGCTCCGCCGCGCGTTTGCTCTCGGCGAAACCCGCCTTCACTAGAACATCCGTAACGCGGCGCGCATCGCTCAAACCGATCTCGGGAATGTTCTCCTCCGGCAACTCCTTCCGCTGTACGGTCCGCTCAAAGTACTCGCGCGCAGATCGCGCCGCCTGCGCGCCGTGATACCGCGCCACGATTTCCTCCGACAAGCGCTTCTTCTCGCCCATCGGATGCGCCGCGCCCGATTCGAGGGCGGACGCGAGCTGAAGGCAGTCGTCCTCCGAGCGAAACGCCGCCAATCGCGCATAGCGCGCAATCAAGTGATCCGGAATGCGCATGAGCTTGCCGAACTGCTGCTCCGGCGGCTCGGTCAAGCCGACGTAATTGCCGCTGGACTTGGACATCTTCTTGTCGCCATCGAAACCTTCGAGCAGCGGCACCGTCATGCAGACCTGCTCGCGTTGCCCGGCCTCGCGCTGATAATGCCGTCCCATGAGCAGATTGAACAGCTGATCGTTGCCGCCAAGTTCAACGTCCGCATGCAGCGCTATGCTGTCGTACGCCTGAGCAACAGGATAGAGGAACTCGTGCAGAGCGATCGGTGAAGCCGCGTTATACCGCCGGCGAAAGTCCTCACGCTCAAGCATCTGCGCCACGGTTACGTTTGTGAGCAGCTGCAATATGTCATCGAATTGGAGCAGCGAAAGCCACTCCGAGTTGTAGCGCAGCGTCACCCGCTCCATGTCGAGCACTTTGCCGGCCTGATCCGCATAAGTGCGCATATTGGCGTCTATCTCGTCGGCCGTCAGCGGCGGACGCAGTTCGTTGCGCCCCGACGGATCGCCGATGCGCGCCGTCATGTCGCCGATAACCAGGACAACCTGATGATCCGCCTCGACGAACTGCTGGAGCTTATGGAGCACCACGGCATGCCCCAAATGCAAATCGGGCGTCGTAGGATCGAGTCCTAGCTTGACGACAAGCGGCCGCTTTTCACCGACTCGCTGCGACAGTTCTGCGCGCGTTTCAACGTGATCGCAACTGTCGGCGAAGCGTTCGGCGGTCATGGCGTCAGCGCAATTCAAAGACCGTCACGCCGCCGCCTCCCTCGTTTTCATCGCCGTAACGAACATTTTTCACCGCTGAATGCCCGCGCAGGTACTCTTGAAGTCCGCGGCCCAACATGCCGGTGCCCTTGCCGTGAATCAACCGCAGCGGCGAATTCTCTGCGAGAATCGCCTCATCGATCCACTGCTCCACGAGCGGCTCAGCCTCGACGTATCGCTTGCCGCGCACGTCGAGCTCCGTTTGCGCGCCGGTCGCCGCCGCTAGTTTGAGATCGCCGCCTTGCGCGCGTTCGCGTGGAGGCGCACTCGCGATGCGCCGTACGTCGCTTTTCGGAACGATCGTTTTCATCGGGCCGATCGCCACTAGCAGAGAGTCTCCGTTGTCCGAAACCACGCTCGCGTCTTGCGCGAACGACAAGACGCGAACGCGATCGCCTTGATCGAATGTGGCTTCAAAGGTCTCCGGCGGCTGCTCGGGCCTAACGCCGAGGTCGCGGCGCATCGCCGCAAGCGTTTCCTCGAGCAGTTCGCTCTGCGCCGGCGAGACGCGCGGCCGTGAAGGGCGTTCCGACCGCTCGGCCAGACGCATGCTGAAGTCGCGCAGCGCCTCCTGCAACCGTTCTTGCGCGCGCTCCGCGAAACCGCGGCGCTCCCGATCCAACGCCTCAGTGCGTGCGCGCAAATTGTCTTGAAGGCGTTCGATGTGGCGCCGTTCGCGCTCGAGGGCATCGCGGTCGTGCCGCGAGGCCGCCGAAAGTTGGGAAAGTTCGGAAAGTGCGCGGTCGTAATCGCGCTCGCGCGTGCCCAGCAGCGCCTCGGCGCGAGCGATCAGCGCAGCAGGAATACCGAGCGAACGCGCGAGCGGAAAAGCGAGCGACTGTCCCGGCGTGCCGACGTCCAGCTCAAATGTCGGCGCGAACGTCCGCGGATCGAACCGAACGCTCGCGTTCGCCACGCCGGCAGCCTCATGCGCGAAGAGCTTGAGCTCCGTTGCGTGCGTGGTGACGATCGCCCGGGAACGCGATTCGCCAAGCCGTTCAAGCATCGCGACGGCCAGCGCGGCGCCGCTGCCGGGCTCCGTTCCGCCGGCGATCTCGTCAACCAGCACCAGTGAACGTTCGTCCGCCTTCTCAATGATCTCTCGCATACGCCGGAGATGAGCGGAAAACGTCGATGCGTTCTCGACAATCGATTGCTCGTCGCCGATGTCGGCAAAGACGTGCACGAATCGGCCGATACGAGTACCGTCCATGGCCGGCAAGTGCAAGCCGCTGTATGCCATCGCGACAAAGAGGCCGACCATTTTGATTGCGACCGTCTTACCGCCCATGTTGGGGCCGCTGATCACGATGATCCGCGTTTCGTCGTCCAGCGACAACGATTGCGGAATCGCCCGATCGCCCAAAAGGGGATGCCGTCCGGAGATAATCCGCAGATGCGGTTCCTCAACCAACTCCGGTGCGCGAGCATCCATCGAACCGGCGAGCCGAGCCTTCGCGACCAAGACATCCAAGCGCGCCAGCACTTCCACGTTCGCTTCAATTTCATCGGCGTGGTCGCCGGCGGTACGTGAAAGCGCCGCCAGCACGCGTTGCACTTCGCGTTCTTCATCGATACGAAGCGTGCGCACGCGATTGTTTGTCTCCAGAGCAGCGAGTGGTTCGATGAAGACCGTCTGACCGCTGGAGCTCGTGTCATGCACGATGCCGGGGAACTCTCCGCCGAATTCGGCCTTGATCGGCACGACAAAACGGCCTTCGCGAATCGTAACGACGGCATCTTGGATCGCCTTGGCGAACTTTGCCGAACGCAGCAATGCCGCGACGCGATCCCGCGCTTCATCTTGCGCTCGCTGCAAGTCCTTGCGAAGGCGCGCCAGCGCGGGAGAGGCGCGGTCGAGAACGGCGCCGCGTTCATCGATGGCATCCGTCAGCCTTCGCTGCAACTCTTTAAGGGATCGATACGGCGACGTAATTGCGCCCAGAACCTCGCCACCATGTTCGTGCGTTTTGTTATAAGCGGCCGCGGCAGCGGCCAGCGCATCACCGATTGCACGCAACTCGAGTGGAGCAAGTGTCGTTCCCATGCGCGCGCGCTGGGTGGAGTCTTCGGTTTCCACGGCGGGCAAGATGTAGAGATCGAAAACGGCAACCATCTCGCGCGTCTCGGCGGTGGCAGCCTGCTCCCGCCGAATTGCATCGAAGTCGCTCAGCGGCGCAAGAGCTTGCGCGTACCCGGTCCCACGCTCTGTACGCGTCTGCGCGATGATGCGGTCGCGCACCGCGGCGTAATCGAGCGCTTCAAGGGTGCGCGCGTCGGCTAAACGCTCTCCCATTACGAAAGCTTCTTCTTGAGCAACTCCCCCACCAGCTCAGGATTGGCTTTGCCGCGCGACGCTTTCATGACCTGCCCCGTCAAAAAGCCTAAGATATTTGTCTTTCCGCGCTTGTACTCTTCAACGGCCTGCGGATTTGCGGCGATCACTTCATCAACAAAAGCTTCGATCGCGCTCGCATCGCTTGTCTGCGCTAAGCTTTCGCGCTCGACGATGTCCTTCGGCGATTCCTCGCCGTTCCACATGCGAACGATCAGCTCTTTGGCAATCTTCGAATTGATTGTGTTCGCTTCGACGAGTTCGATCAACTCGGCAACGCCCTTCGGCGTCACGGGCGAACTCGGCACCGGCATGTGCGTTTCGTTCGCCAGCCGCGAGAGCTCGCCAAGGACGAAGTTCACGCTCTGCTGAGGATTTCCGGAAACCTCAACGCACTGCTCGAAAAACTCCGCCAGCAGCAAGTTTTCGATTAGCTGCGTCGCCTGTTTGGGATCGATGCCATACTCGCGGTGGTACCGAACGAACCGCGCTGGCGGCAGCTCCGGAATGCGTGTGCGCAGAGTCTCAACCAATCCCGCATCGATCTCGAGCGGCACGAGATCGGGATCGGGAAAATAGCGGTAATCGTGCGCTTCCTCCTTGCTGCGCATCGGATGCGTCACGCCTTGGACTTCGTCCCATCCGCGGGTCTCTTGAACCACGCGGCCACCGCTCTCGACGAGATCGATTTGACGGCTGATCTCGCTTTCGACCGCGCGATGCACGGAACGAAACGAGTTCATGTTTTTGATCTCGGCTTTCGTTCCGAGCTCAGTTGATCCGGCGGGTCGAATCGACACGTTGGCATCGCAGCGCAGCGAGCCTTCCTCCATCTTGACATCGCTCACGCCGAGTCGAACGAAGGTTCGTTTGAGCGCTTCAAGGTACGCCACCGCTTCGTCGGCGCTGCGGAGGTCCGGCTCGGATACGCATTCCATCAAGGGAACGCCTGCGCGATTGAAATCGACGAGCGAGTACGCGCTGCCGGCGATTCGCCCATCGCCGCCGCCCGCGTGCATCGACTTGCCCGTGTCTTCCTCCAAATGGATGCGCGTGAGACGGCAGTGTTTGATCGTTCCGTCGGGCAGCCAGTATTCGACCACGCCACCGACCGTCAACGGCATATCGTACTGCGAGATCTGATAGTTTTTGGGCATGTCGGGATAGAAATAGTTCTTGCGGTCGAATTTTGAGAACGACGGAACGCTCGCCCCGAACGCCAAACCGGCGGAGATCATATGCTCGATGGCCCCTTTATTGGCGACCGGCAGTGCGCCCGGAAGCGCCAAGCAAACGGGGCAAATTTTCGTGTTGGGTTCTCCGCCGAATTCATTCGGGCATCCGCAAAACATTTTGGTTCGCGTTATCAACTCCACGTGACACTCGATGCCGATGACGGCTTCGTAGCTACTCACGCGTTCACACGTTCCAGCGCAGGCGTCACCTGTACGGCATGCTGTGTTCCTTCTTCATAAGCGCGCGCCGCCGCCAGTAAGCGCGCTTCTTGAAAGAGCGGCGCCGCCAGCTGCAAACCCATCGGCATTGGGCGATCTCCGTCGCCCGGCGTCACGTATCCGCACGGCACCGAGAGCGCGGGCAATCCGGCTAGCGAAACCGGAATGGTGTAGTAGTCCATCATATACATGCTATACGGATCGCTCTTCGCATTGAATGTGAAAGCCGGCGAGCTGGCTGCCGGCGACGCGATCAGGTCGCACGAAGCGAACGCGCGCTCGAAGTCCTGCGCAAACATCGTGCGCGCTTTTTGCGCTCGTACGTAGTACGCGTCATAGTAACCGCTCGAAAGCGCATATGTACCGATCAGCACGCGCCGCTTGACCTCAGGGCCGAAGCCGGCCGCGCGCGTTCGCTCGTACATCGTACCCACGTCGTCGCCTTCCACGCGCAAGCCATAGCGCACGCCGTCGAATCGAGCCAAGTTGCTGCTGCACTCCGCCGGCGCAATCAGGTAGTACGTTGCCACGCCGTAATCGGCGGTTGGGAGCGAGATCTCGACGATCTCGGCGCCCAAACGCTCGAGATCGCCATAAGCCCGCGCATAGAGCGCGTCGATTTCGGCCCCCAGCTTCGATGTTGCGAACTCCTTAACGATGCCTATCCGCAACCCTTTGAGATCAGTGAGCCGCACGTCCCTTGCGAGATCGACCGATCGCCGAACGCTCGTCGAATCCCTCGGATCGTATCCCGCAATCGCGTCGTACGCGAGTGCAGCATCTTCCACCGTGCGCGCGAGCGGCCCGATTTGGTCGAGGCTGGAAGCGAAGGCGATCAACCCGTAGCGCGAGACGCGGCCATACGTCGGTTTGAATCCGATGACGTTGCAAAAGGCGCCGGGTTCGCGAATCGAACCGCCGGTATCGCTTCCTAGCCCAATCGCTGCTTCATACGCTGCAACCGCCGCCGCCGATCCGCCCGAGCTTCCGCCGGGCACGCGTGAGGGGTCGTACGGATTGCGCGTGACGCCCAGTGCGCTATTTTCGCAGGAGCTGCCCATCGCGAATTCGTCCATGTTCGCTTTGCCGATCGGCACGCCGCCGTTGCTCATGATCCGCTGCACTGCTGTGGCGGTATAAGGCGCGACCCAATGCTCCAAGATCTTCGAGCCGCAAGTGGTGCGAGAATCCGTGAGGCACAGGTTGTCCTTGAGCGCCACGGGGACGCCCGCTAGCGGAAGCTGCTCGCCTTGGGCGACGCGGCGGTCGACTGCATCGGCGCAGCGGCGGGCCAACTCATCGAGCCGCGTCAAATACGCGCCGACTCGATCGCCGACCGCGTCAACGTGCACGAGCGTCGCTTCGGTGATCTCCCGCGCTGAAATGTCGCCCGCATTGACACGGCGCGCAATCGTTGCCGCACTCATGCGAATAGCGTCGTTCATTCGGCGATGATCCTCGGCACGCGGAAGAACGGCCCTTCGCGTTGGGGCGCCTCGCGCAAGACATCTTCGCGATCCAAAGAAGGCGCGCGCTCGTCGGCGCGCTCAACGTTGCGTGAGGCGATCACTTGCGCCGTTGCGGGAACCGCGGCGGTGTCCAGCTCCGACAGTACGTTGACGTGTTCGAGCAAATCGCTCAGTTGAGCGCCGAAGCGTTCCACTTCTTCGTCGGTGAGCGCAACACGCGCCAGTTTGGCAACGTAGCGAATGTCTATGGTTCTATCCATCACCACAAGTCTTTTGGTAGGTAAGCGTGACCAGCGTCTCGACGTGACCGGTTTGCGGAAACATGTCGAACGGAACGACGGCCTCGAGCCGGTAGTTCTTGGCCGCCAGAAACCGCAAATCCCGGGCCAGCGTCGCAGGATCGCAGGACAGATACCAGATCTTCGGCACTTTCGCATCGCTCAGCCGCGCCAGTGTCCCCTCGTCGCTCCCTTTGCGCGGCGGATCGAGGAACACCGCGTCGGCCTCGACGAGCGCGCTTGCAACGCCGGCACGCGCCAGCACCGCCTCAGCGGAGCCGATTTCGAAGCGAACGCGATCCTGCAGGCCGTTGAGCAGCGCGTTACGCCGGGCCTCCGCGACCGCGCCGCCGCTTTCTTCAACGCCAAGCACTCTGCAGTCGCGCCTTGCGAAAAAGAGCGCAAAAGTGCCGGCGCCGCAGTACAGATCCAGGATGCTTTGCCCTCGCCTTACCGACGGGCGAAGATATTCGAAGATTCGGGCAACGATCGCAACGTTGACTTGAAAGAACGATGCGACGGAAACGCGATACCGGATGCCGTCAATCGTTTCCTCGATGGCCGGATCGCCCGCGAGCGTTTCTGCCTTTCGCCCGAGAATTGCATTATCGCTCGCCAGGTCGTATGAGTTCAAAATACCGCTCACGCCGGAGAGCGTCCGCGTGAGAGCCGGCGCCGCAGCGCGCAGCTGTTCAGAGCGTTTAGACGTCGTCAGCGCCACGACCGACTCTCCTGTTGCCGCCGAAGCGCGGGAGACGACGTGGCGCACGGCTTGAAAGGCATCCGCAGTTGCAGAAGCATGCGCAGCACGATTCAGTTCGCCGATCCCCCGGTCGAGCTGCTCCAGCACGATTGGACAGCCTTCAATCGGCACGACATCGTGCGAGCGCTGCCGGTAGAAGCCAAGCCGCAAACCAGGGCCGCTGCGATCGACGACCAGCGACATCTTATTGCGGTATGCGCGCCCTTCGCCTGCCGCGACCGTTGGCTCGAGGCGTACGTCTTCGAAGCCGCCGATGCGTTCGAGCGCGTTGCGTACGACAGTGCGTTTCCATTCCAGCTGCGCCGAATAGGAGAGATGCTGCACCTGGCATCCGCCGCACTCTCCGAAAACCGGACAGAACGGCTGGGCTCGCGCATCGGATCGCTCCAGCAACTCGACCATTTCGGCTACGGCATAGTTGCGTTTGACCGCCGTGACGCGCACGCGCGCGCGCTCCCCGGGAAGCGGGCCGAAACAGAAAACCGCCAAGCCGTCGTGCCGTCCGACGCCTTGCCCGTTTGCTAGAAGATCGTTGAAGCGAAGGTCGAGTTGCGCGCCTTTTTCAGGAGCGTTTTTCGTCAAGCGTTTTGAGAAGCTGATTTGCCTCGTCGATCAGTTGCTGGATGCGCTCCGTCGTCGGATCGCCGGGCCGCTTTGGAATGAGTGCTCGAGCCACGCTAAGCGCAATCGCGGCTGCGACGCCGGCAACACCGATCCAAACCAGCGCTCGCGCCAGGTTGCCGCCGGGCTCGTTTTCGGGACGGCGGCCATTGTTTGACATCGTCTCGTCCATCTTACTCCGTCATTCGGTGCGCCGATGAGGAATGTCTTTTCCCTTGCCGGAACGGCACCGAATGTTCCTGACCCACGGCCTTCTGGCCCTCTCCATGATCGCCGCCAGGGCCGATGCGACGGTTTCTGTCGACTATGCAGGCTCGCTAGTTGCGACGATGGAGGGTCCGATCGCGCGAGCATTCCTTGCGGAGCGCGGCATCCGTTTTGAGGGTGAAGGCAAGGGGAGTAAGGCCATCGCAAATCTGATCGCAGCAGGTCTTCGCACACCGGACGTATTCATCAGCGCGGATCCGAAGCTACTCGCGCCGTTACGGTCGTCGGAGTTGATTTCGACATACGCGGTTCTTGGATCGGCGCGCATGGTGATCGCATTTTCTTCGGGGTCGCCGCATGCTGCGTTGCTGAGCGAAGCCGCGAGAGGCTCACGCTCTATTCTCGACGTACTTGCAGCGCCGGCCCTTCGGGTTGGGCGCACCGATCCGGCGCTCGATCCGAAGGGCGTGCGTACGATTCACGCACTTCGCCTGCTTGGCGCTCAATCGCATCGCTCCAATGAAGCCGAACGCGTTTTGCGCCAATCGCAGACTTTTCCCGAAGAAGATCTCGCGGTGCGCGTGGAAAGCGGAGAGCTCGATGCAGGCTTCTTTTATTCCACGGAAACAGTGCCGATGCGATTGAAAACGATCGAGCTGCCTGCACGCGCGAACCTCTCCAACGAGATCGTCTACGCGATTGCAACCTTAACGAACGCTCCGCACCCACAAGCGGCGCGCGCATTCGTCGATTTCCTGCTGCGCGGTTCCGGCCGCGGCATTTTGGAGCACGCCGGCCTCCGCATGTTTCGATGATGCTGCCGGGCTGCCATGGATTAGATGACCTCGCCATGACAGCCCCCTCCGCGCCATACGAAGGCCGATGGTCGTGCTAATGCATAGAAATGGCGACGCCGCTCGACGTCACTGCGGGCTGTCATGGTGATGCATAGAATCCACGACAGCCCGCAGCATTACGCTACGTTACGCGCTAAAGCGCGTTCGCCAAAGACCATCCCTTCGGTGCGCCAATGCCGGTGACCAAGTCGTAACCCGTCACGGCATTGTACGCGCCGTTCGTACCGGATGTCACGTCGGTGTAGTCCGTGTACGAAGTGTTCTTGAACACGGTGTACAGATTCGGATTGACGAATCCGTAGTGCGTGTTCCGGTCTTGATTGACTTCGGCCATGAAGGCGACGAATTCGGGCGACGACCACGATGTGCCGTCCACCTTCAGCCAACCGCCTTGGCTTGCAGCATAGACTGCAACGCCTACCCCGGGCAGCGAGACATCCGGCTGATTGCGTCCGGAGGAATTCGTGCCTGAAACGCCCGACTGATAGCTCGGCAACGCGAAGACCGTTGACACGCCGCCGCCGGATTGGAACCCATTGGCAGAATCGCTTCCGGCGGTGATGCTGGTCAACGTGCCGGAGCTGTTGCTGGTGAAGTTCACCGCGCCGACCGATACGAAGTACGGGCCGCCCGCCGGAGCGCTCACGCCCAGCGAACCACTGCATTCGTTGCTTCCCGAGTCACCTGACGATGCGGAGAAAGTCATTCCCTTTGCAGCCGCCTGTTGGGCGATCGAGTTCGTCGTGTTGGCAAACGGCGTATCCGCAGATTCGCACCCGCCGAACGACGAATTCACGACCGTGGCGATGCCGTCCGAAACGGTCTGGTTATAACCGTCTTCGATGCTTTGATCGCTTAGATCCGGGAAGTTGTAGACGCGAACGTTGGCCGCCGGCGCGAGGCCGGAGATCGTTTCGACGTCCAGCGCAGTTTCGAGATAGTCGCTGCTGGAAGCGTTCCCCCCGCCGTCAACCGCCACGTTGGTGATCGAACCGGTGTGCGTGACGCCGGCTGCGCTGAGGTATGTGTTGACGTCGCTGGTCGTGATCGGCGTATCGATCTCGACTGCAACCGTCTGACCCGATCCGTTGCAGCCGTGCTGCACCGGATAGTCGAAAGCTTTGGCAACGCCCGTCGCGAGCCAGCCGTTGGAGCTGCTGAGCGGACCGTTGAGCGCCGCGCCGCCGCATCCACCGCTCGGCGTTGGAGTTGCGGTCGGTGCCGGCGTCGGTGTGGGCGAGCTGCTCGGCTTCGGCGTTGGGGTTGGTGAGCTGCTCGGTTGCGGCGTCGGAGTCGGCGCCGGTGACGGTGTCGGCGTCGCCCCACTTCCGGATACGCTCACGTCGTCGACATACTGCCATGTATAAAGGTAGGGATAGCCGTCGCCGTGCACGCCGAAATACAGGTAGAGCGATTGACCGGCGTACGCGCTGAGGCTGGCGGAGATCTGAACCCAGCCCGCGACGTTTGCGACAGTCTTATAGAACTGTGTGACGCGGGTTCCGCTGGAGTTCAAGAGATCCGCCTCTTGCCATGCGTAGGTTGTATCGGCTTCATCTGAAATGCGATAGACCCACGCAGTGAGCTGGCCGCTTGCCGGAATTGTGATCAACTGGCAGATGCCCGAATCGCCGTACGGCTCTCCTGCGTTGGAGTTCGTGGATCCCATGCGCCCGCTGTACGTCCCGGTATGCGGATGGTTCGTGGAAATCGTCGGATTCATGTTCGAGCTTCCGCAGAACTGCCACGGCGGGAATGAGCCCGTTTCAAAACCCGGATTCCCAATCACGTTGGTCATCGGCGAGACAGCCGCCATCGGCTGAAGGCCTTGGGGTACCGTCAGCTGCGAATTGACTTGCTGACGTGCCCGAGTCTTCGCGATGATCAGGTTGTTCACCGAGACGTCGCGAATGTACGGCGCGATCCCCGCCGGGATTTTTGCCGGCTTCACGTTCATGTAACGCTGGCCGAACTTTCCTTGCTGAACGGTGTGAATCTCCGTCGCGAAGAACGCTTCGACCGTTGAGCTGCGCGCCATGGCGTCCACAATCGTGCGATTAGGGTAGCGGTGCACGATCGTGAAACCGGCCGCCTGCAACGCGCGCACAACGGCCGATTCTTGTGCTTCCGTCGGCGCGTAATAACTGTTGAACTGCGCCGTCGTAAGATAGTGATGGTACATGCCGGATGAACGATCGCTTTGCTCGCGCACGAGTCGATCGAGCTCCGCTTGATGATTGTAATTGAGCGTGAGAGAGACTCTCACCGTTGCGTTCGAAGCGCGACGTCCCACATCGTGGACGGCGAAGATGCCGCTCGGGTGGGGCACTGCACCTACCGTCACACGAGCGACGCTTTCAGGAGTCGTAGGTCCGGATTCGAGGGTGTTCGGCGAGCCGCCGAGCATTGAAGGGACGGAGGAATGGCCTCCGCAGGCCGACAGCGTAATCGCCAGAGCAAGCGATCCCGCTGCCACGCGTAAGCTGGTTGGCATGGAGCTCCTTCCGCAGTAAGCAGCAATGCGAGGAGGCCGCCTGAAGGCGCCTCCCAGCAATGTGCGCTATGATAAATCGTTCATTAAAGAATGTCCTACCGGTCGAGCAAAAACCGTCGTGTCTCCAGAGCAGCGCTTGCTTACTTGCTGCTCTCGGGCTTCATCCATCTCGCCGCCGGCACCTTGCTGGGCTGGCTGATCTGGCAGCGGACGGTCCAACTAGCGCGCCAAGCCGGCGAACCGCAAGTCGTTGTAACGACGGCGATAACGATCGAACGCCGATCGACCCCTCAACGAGTTGCGCCGCGCCGGCCGACTCCTCGACAGGAAACGAAGCCGCAACGCATTGCGATAAAACCGCGAAGCATCGTCATGGTGATGAATAGAACCACGACGACGCGCGCGACGCCAAGCCAACCCCGCATCGTCATGGCGGTGCGCAAAAGCATGATGCATCCCGTCGCGAGAGCGCCGGCCGTCGTCATGGTGATGGATAGGGCCACGACACGGCCGGCGATGGGCCGATCATCGAACCCTGACTTCACTCAAGACGAAAACCTCTTCGCCAAAGCAATCGCGCAAGCGCGCGCCAAAGACGATCCCGTCGCAGGGGCCGCGCGCAGCGTCACACCGGCCCGCGCGCAAATGAAGCGCTTCACAATTGAATTCGGTGGATCCAACGGTGGGCAAAACGAGCCGGACGGATACCTCGATCCCGTCCGATCGTGGCGCGACGGCGGATACGACTATTATTACTTGCGCTACACGGTCACGTACGCCGACGGCAGCGCCGAAGAAGGCATCGTTCCGTGGCCGGTGCGCTACTTACCGCAAGTGGATCCGTTCTTGCGGGGCTGGCACCGCATGCCGCTTCCCGGACCGCCCGCCAATTTTGTCCTCGCCGCCGGTACGGAGCTCCATCCGCTCGTCGCTTTCTGTTACGAGCACCGCTTTGCTCTGTGCCCGATCGAGCACGGCTAGCCTCGCCACATCGGTAGCCGCCACGGCGTTACTACGGGAATGCGCGGGAATAGGAGATAGTTTTGCGAAGCTCTCGAAACGTGCGGCTAAACGGCTTCCGCACCGCATCGCGCGTCACTTTGATCGGAAGATTCATAATTTCTCCATGTCAACGCCATGCTCATTACCCTTCGTCCCCAGACCTTCGGACTTACTGAAAATTCCGTGAGCGTACTCCATCGATCAAATCGCCCGCTTCGAACGGCCACACTTTACGCGCCAGCAGATCGATGCAGCCGCTCTCCTTCTGCAGCGTGCCTTCAACGATCACGGTCATCGACTGGCGGATGGTGTGGCGATAGCGTTCGAAGATATCGGGCCGCACGATCACGTTCACCAGGCCTGTTTCGTCCTCGAGCGTCAAAAAGACGAAGCCTTTCGCCGTTCCTGGACGCTGACGCGTAATCACCAAGCCGCCGACGCGGCAAACGAGATTGTGCGACATCTCGGCTAAGCGCGCCGCCGGAATGACGCGATTGCGTTCGAGATCCTTGCGCAGATGGACCATCGCTTGCGCTTTGGGTGAAACACCGGTCGACCAGAGATCGAATGCCGTTTCCTGGCGCGCCGAGATCGCAGCGAAGCGCGCCTCCGGCTCGTCTACATCCATCATGCTGCCGAGTTCACCGCGCGTTTCGCGTTCGTCCAAACCGCGCAGCGCCCACATCGCCTCGCGCCGCGACGAAAACCACGGGTCAAATGCTCCGGCCACCGCGAGATTCTCGAGTGCCTCCTTCTCGAGCTGCGTGCGCTGCGCGAAGTCGAGCAGATCGCGAAACGGCCCTTGCGAGATCGCCGCTTCCAAGCGCTCTTTCTGGGCCTCGCCCAGGCCGCGTATTAAATGAAAGCCGAGGCGCAGCGCCCCGCCTTCACCTGAGCCTGTCGAAGGCTCGACAAAACTCCAAAACTCGCTCGCATTGACCGTCACGGGCTTGACCATCACACCGTGGCGGCGCGCGTCGTTCACCAACACTTCCGTTGAATAAAAGCCCATCGGCTGCACGTTGAGGATGGCGGCGGCAAAAACGGCCGGATAGTGGCATTTGATGTACGCCGACTCATATGCCAGCAGCGCGAAGCTTGCGGCATGCGACTCCGGGAAGCCGTAATCAGCAAAGCCTTCGAGCATGCGAAAGAGCTGCTCTGCCGCCGCGCGATCGATTCCGTTTTGAACCATGCCTTCCACCAACCGCGGATAGATCTCGATCATCCGCTCGTGCGAACGCTTATGGCCCATTGCGCGCCGCAGCTTGTCGGCTTCGGCCGGCGAAAATCCGGCCGCCTCGATCGCTAGACGCATGCCCTGTTCTTGAAACAGCGGTACGCCGAGCGTGCGTTCGAGCACGGGCTTTAGTTTCGGATGCGGATAGGTAACCGGCTCCAGACCGGAGCGCCTCCGCAAAAACGGATGAATCATTTGCCCCTGGATCGGCCCCGGGCGAATAATCGCGACCTGCATCACGATGTCGTAGAAACACGCCGGCTTCATGCGCGGCAGCATCGACTGCTGCGCGCGCGATTCGACCTGAAAGACGCCGATTGTATCGGCGCGCTGCATCATCTCATATGTTGGTTTGTCGTTTTGCGGGATGGTGTGGAGGGCAAGTTTGATGCTGTGCGCGCGGTCGAGTAGCGCGAAGGCTTCACGCAACAGCGACAACATCCCCAAGCCAAGCAAATCGATCTTGATCAAGCCAAGCTCTTGCAGATCGTCTTTGTCCCATTGCACGATCGTGCGGTCGCGCATGGTGGCCCACTCCACCGGGGCCACGCGCACGAGCGGATCGCGCGTGATGACCATGCCGCCGGAGTGAATGCTCATGTGCCTTGGAAACCCGTCGATACGTCGGCACAAGCGCAACAGGCGCTCGCCCAAACTTTGGTTTGAACGAAGCGCGTCACCCTGATGGATAGAAGGGCGACGCGCACTCTCCGTCATGGTTCTATCCATCACCATGACGTGAGATTGATCGCCGATTTTGCTCCCGTTTGAAAGGCGCTCCGGTCCGACCTCCGCGCCCCCCACTTTGTGGGGAATGCTCCCCGAGGGCGCCGCATTAGTTTCCGGTCGGGCAACGGCTTCACGCAAAGATTCCCGAGCGTCATATTCGCGTGCAATCGCATCGACCTGCGCCAATGTTAGACCGAGCGCTTTGCCGGCGTCGCGAATCGCAGAGCGCGTTTGATACGTGATGACCTCGGCTGCCATGGCAGCGTGCGTGCGCCCGTAGCGCTCGTACACATATTGAATGACCTTCTCGCGATCTTGATGCGCGAAGTCCACATCGATGTCGGGAATCTCTTGACGCCCTTCCGACATGAAGCGCTCGAATAGCAGATCCATGCCGATGGGATCGACCGCCGTGATGCCAAGCGCGTAACAGACAGCGGAGTTGGCAGCCGACCCGCGCCCTTGACAGAGCACGCCCATCTCGCCGGCCGCGCGCACGATATCCCACACGATCAAAAAGTAGCCGGCTAAATCCATCTTGGCGATCATACCGAGCTCGTATTCTAATTGCCGCTCCACACGAGGCTCGAGCGGCGTGCCGTAGCGTTCCGCGGCGCCTTTGTAGACCAACTCGCGCAGGTAGCTGTGACGTGTCGTTCCTTCCGGCACGGGGAAGAGCGGGAACTGTCCGATCAAGCGATCCAAACGAAACGAGCAGCGCTCCGCGATTGCCAATGTATTGGAGATAGCTTGCGGGAAACCGGAAAAGATCTGCGCCATCATGCGCGGGGGTTTCAAACAATACTCGGTATTGGGCCGCAGCAGTGCATCGGCGTGTGCCTGCGCTAAATTGGTCTTTTCTTTGATGCAAAAGAGCACGTCCGCAACGCGCGCATCGTCTTTGCAGGCATAGGCAACGCCGTTGGTTGCCACACAGGGCAACTCCAAACGCTTCGCTAGCTCGAGCATCTCTCGGCAGAGCCGCGCATCGGCTGCATGCAAATGGTGCTGCAGTTCGAGATAAAATCGCCCTTCGAACCGCTCTCGGAAGAATCGAGCATCGCGGTGGGCGCCTTCACGATCGTCGGCGCGCAGAAGCCGCTCGATACGCCCGTTGGGACCGCCGGAGAGCAAGATGAGCCCCTCATCGCGGGTGTCGAAATCGCTGGGCTCTAAACGCGCATCGCCCTTCCTTCCGCGAAGCTGCGCGATTGAGACCAGCTCGCAGAGATTGGCGTAGCCGTCCGCCGTTTCAACGAGCGCCACGATCCGCCCGCCGTCGGAAAATGTCAACTCGCTTCCGATAATGCCGGGTAGCTTCTGGTCCGCGGCGGCGCGCGCGAATCGAACACAACCGTACAAACCATCCCGATCGGTCAGCGCAAGCGCGCGAAGTCCAATTGCGGCAGCGCGCTGCACGAGTTCTTCGGGGTGCGATCCGCCTTCCAAAAAAGTGAAGTTGGACCAGCAGTGAAGTTCAGCGTAGGTTGAAAGGCGCTGCGGTCTAACCGGAGCCTGTCCTGAGCGTTGCCGAAGGGCGCCCCCCATCATGGTTCTCACCATGACGGGGCCCCCAAAACCTCATGGCGCATGAATGCATAGCTTCCTTGAACGCTCCCCGAGGGCGCCGCCATAGCTCGCCACCTATTGCCGGCTCAACCAAACTTGCAGCATGCGCAGGTCCAATCCCGATCGAGTGGGACGCAGGTGCGCGAGCAGATGTGAACGGTGCGAATCGTTTTTCATGCGCAGCGCGGCGAAACGCCGGTGTGCGAAGCGTTCCGCCTGCGGATCGCCGACAAAACACGCTTGTAAGCGTAAGCGCGTCCTGTACGCCGGTTGCAGCTCGCGCAGCCGGCGCGTTGGATGTTCCGAGTAACCGATCTTCACCGTCTGCGCATCGACGCGCATGAGGTAGATGAACCCGTATTGAAATCCGGCCAGCTCTTCGAGCGGCGAAAGCAAATGCGCGGTGCGGGTCACCTCGCCGCTACGCAGCCAACGCCCCGCGACTTCTTGAAAATGTCTGCAGAACGATCGTTCGTTCGAATCAATCATATGCGCCGCGAAGATACCACCGTTCGCCTTGGCGATAGATGCGCCACAGGAGACCGTCGTCGAGCAAAACGTCGTATTCGTCGCGCGCCACCGGCGACTCGAACCAGCCATCGTCCAAACGCCAAGGGCCGGCGCATTCAACGACGTGCCGCGCTTCGACCACTTCAGGCACGTTGCGCCGCATCGCGACGCGAATCTCGCGCACGGCGAGCATCCTCAGTTGCGGAACAGGATGCGCCCGAGTCGCCGGAGGCACGCCTGCAACGCGTAGAGGCGGCGCAAAACTATCGTACTGAAACCGGTTTTCAAGCCGATGCGCCGGAACGACGCGCGCACGCCTTCCGGGCGTACCGACCGCGGCTTCCAAACGCGTCAACGCCAAACCGAGCGCCTGCGAATCGGGCTCGGATTGCCCGAAGAGGGGTGCCGGAACGCCGCCTTCCTCCAAGCGCATGGCTTGCAAACGCAATCCGTCGATCGGTGCGCCAAACGCCATTCCCTCGAGTTTCGCGCGCATGACGTCGAGCATCAGACGTGGATCGGCCGTAGCTTGCGCAAACCCAACATCCAACTCTTTCGTGTCGCCGTTTTCACACTGCAAGCTCAAGCGCACCGTTGCCGCCGAGCGTCCTGCGCGTTCCAAATCACTGCAAACACGATCCGTTAGGATGCGAAGCGCAAAGTAAACCTGCTCTGCTTGCGCGGCGCTGCCTTCACCGTATGCGGCCGCATCGATCTGCAGTTCGTGCGCGCGCGGCCGGAGCGGTGTCGGATCGATCGCTCGCGCGCGATCGTGCCATTGCTTCGCCGCTGAGCCGAAGCGCCGCACGAACGGTCCATGCGGCAACTGCGCCAATTCACCGAGCGTCTTGATGCCGAGCAACTGCAGGCGATCGATCGTGCGGCAGTCGAGATCGAGCATTTCAAGCGGCAGGGGAGCGAGCAGCGCCGGTCCTTCCTCTTCAGAGCACGTGGTCCCGTCACCGGCGTACGTCGCGGCACGCGTGACAAACTTATTCGGGCCGATCGCCATGCGCGCCGGAAGACCGAACGGTGCTACCGCGGCACGCGCTCGATCCATCCACGCTTGCGCATCGCCGTCGATTCCTCGCATCTCCAAGTACGCGGTTCCTTCGGCTGTATCGTCGATCAGCGGCGAAACCGCATCGAGCGCATCGAGCATATCGTTCCAAACGGCGTGCGAATGCGCGCTGTCGTGGACGAAGACTTGCGCTCCTCCGGTTGCCGCGGATGCCTGCAGCACCGTTTGACCCCTACGAGCGCCCAGCGCGTACGCGCGCTCATCCAAATCGATGATGCGGCCGCGATCGGGTTTATCGGCAAGCAGCGCAGGTTCATCGGATGCAGCTATCCCATGGTGGCGCCGCGCGACTTGGAGCGCAAACGAAGCGATGTGCATGCAGAGCAGCATTTTAGTTTGCGATCCGAAGCGTGGCCGATGCGCCGGGAGCAATTCTGCGATGCTTGATCACTTGCGCAGCCAATTCGTAACCGTCCAACTCGCAAAAGAGTCTCCGATCGCTCGACCAAAGAACGCGTTCGATTGCGCATCGCACGCGCGTCGAAGCGAAGTAAGCAAGTTCGGTCGTAGCTTGCGTTCCAATCGCAACGAGCACCGCGCCGGCTTTATGCGCCAGCGCTGCCAAACGCGACCAGATCGCGGCGCGCAATGGAACGACGCAAAACGCCACCACGCCGAAGGCTCGCGAGCGCAGTAAAATATCGGCCGCGCGTGCGGAGCCTACAGGCGTCGTTGCATTGATGATAAGCAGCCGGTCTAAATCGACGCCTGCGCGCTCCAAATCCGGCGGGTAGAACGACCCGTCATCAACGATCGCGCCTAAGCCCCGGCGCGTTCCCTCTGCCAGCATGCCGGCCAGAATCGCGCTCCTGCCTGAGGTGGGCGGCCCCTCCAGCGCTGCGACCGTTCCACGGGGGAAGCCCCCTCCCAAAATCCGGTCCAATTCGGCTATTCCGGTCGGGAAGGCATCGGCGTCGGCTTCCACGATCCGCCCTGCGGCCCGGACGTCGAGTCCGGCTTTCAGGCCTTCGAAGGCATGGTTCTCCGACCTCACCCTGACAGCCGTTGTGGCCATGAGACCATGATCCTAATCGAACATATGTTCGATTGTCAATCTTTGACGCCTATCGCGCGACAGGATATAATCTGAAGCAAAAAACAGTGCGTTTTAAGGATCGAGGCTCGGCTGACATCTTCTCCGGCTTCGATACCGAAACTGCAAGAAAAGCCTTACCTTTATTTCTCCATGAGCGCGCTGCCCAATTGCTTGACCGTATAGCCGCAGCGCTACACCCAACAGATCTGCGCATTCCGCGAAGCACCAGACTTCATCGGTTAACCGGGGATCGCGTTGGGCAGTGGAGCGTGAGTATCAACGAAAGATATCGTATCTGTTTCTTGTGGGAAAGCGGTGAGGCTACTAACGTGGAGATCGTAGATTACCATTGAGTGAAAAGAGCATGAATTTAACTGTTCCAATGAATCGTAGACCGATAGCTCCTGGTCAAGTGCTAAGAGAAGATTTTATCGAAACGCTTGAACTGACGCAGTCACAGCTTGCTGATGCGCTGGGCGTTCACCGAACTACGGTTAATGAAATCATCACGGGGCGCCGAGCGGTTACACCTGATATGGCTGTCCGATTGGGACATGCTTTTAATACGAGCGCCGAGTATTGGCTAAACCTGCAAAAAGCGGTTGATCTTTACGACGTTACACATTCGCCTTTGGCTGATGAAGTGCAGCGGTTACCTAAGCTGGTGAGTCGCTAGCCGTCATGGACCCGAGCGCGCTGCGACGCCTCTCTACATGTGCGAACCGCGCGTAGCAAATTCTCTTTCCAAACGACCCAAACGACCTTCCAGGCAGTCGACACGAGCCTGCAGCTGAGCGTTCCGCCGGTGCAAAGCTTTGATCGGCCGGGGCATCACCATGACGACAAAGGAATCGCGCGCACCACATCGTCGTTCGCGATGTAAAGCGTTCCGCCCACGATGAGCGGCGGTGAAGCCGTGAAGTACGACGGAAAACGATGTCGCGAAATCGTTCGTCCCGTTCGCGCATCGACGACGTAAAACGTATTTCCCGTGTCGCCGAAATAGAGGCGCCCGCCGGCTTCGACGGCGCTCATCTTCACCGCAGCATTCGTGCGCATCGCCCAACGAACGCGCCCGCTGAACGCATCGAATGCCATGAATTGATTGGTCGCGGGAATGCTTTCATAGAACGCGCCGTCCGACGCCAAGCCTGCAATGGCTTCTTCATCCGATCCCCTTGACGTGAACGTGCCGTAGCCCGAATACCAGCGCCAGCGCAGCTTCCCGTTTAACTGATCCACCGCCGCAACGTCGTTGAACCCCCCGCGCGCATCGCCGGCCGATCCTTCGACGAAGACACGTCCATAGGCCACCGTCGGCGAGCAATCGGCATTCCCAAACGGAGCGCTCCAGAGCGTGTTTCCGTTCCGCGGATCGATCGCCAAAATGCGATCGTGCAAACCCGAATGCATGCCGGTCCCAACCAGGAGGTAGACGCGATTACCGTCACTCGCGGCGGAACTCATCGAGTCAATGCCTCGAACGGCGCGCATCCAGATCGGGTGCCCGTCGCGCACGGAAAGTGCGCGCAAATGATTATCCCCGTTCGCAAAAACAATCGCATCCTGCAAGCCGATGCGAACGAGCGCAGGGCTCGGCATGTCTTCGCCGAGCGTTGAACGGCGCCATCGAATCCGCCCAGTCCGCGCATCGAGCGCAATGACCTTATCGCCGCCAGGGCGTCCCCAAACTAACGGGCCGGGCTGCACAAGCACGTCGCTCGTTCCCGTGCCCACGATCACCAATCCGTCAGAGACGATCGGGGTCGTCATGACCACGTTCGGTACCGCCGTCGACCACCGTACGCGTCCGGTATGCGCATCCAGCGCGACGACCGCCGGTGCAAACGTTTCGGCGAAAAGCGCGCCGCCGGCTAATGCAAGACCACCGTTGATCTTGCCGCTGAGCGGCCGCATCCAAGGTACGGCCCGCTCATTCGACGCCACGACGGCATTGTGATCCGGCCGCAGTTGATACATGGGCCAAATCTGGAGCAGCGTCAGGAAAACGCAGAGGAACGGCGGCATCGGCAGCTACATTTGTACCCTCTCTCATGCAGCCAGCATTTCAGGTCGGTGTAGACGTCGGAGGGACGTTCACCGATCTCGTCGCAGTCGAAAAACGGACCGGCGCCCGCACGGTGCTCAAATGCCCGTCGACGCCCGAAGCTCCCGAACAAGCGGTGCTCACCGCGGTCGATCTTCTGCATGAACGCTATCCGGACGCTACAATTTCTTCTATCGCGCACTCCACAACCGTAGCGACAAACGCGCTGCTCGGCCAACTGAACCTCGAGCTGCCGCGTCTCGTATTTCTCACGACGCAAGGTTTTCGAGACGTGATCGAAATCGGACGGCAGAATCGCAAGGAAATCTACAACCTGTTCGTCACGCGCCCGAAGCCGCTCGTTTCGCGCCAAGATCGCATCGGTGTCTGTGAACGCATCGATGCCCGGGGCAAAGTGCTGATCGCCCTCACAGGCGCGGAGATTGAACGAGCCATCGGGGAAGTCCGCGCGCGAAAAGCGCAGGCCGTCGCTATTGGCTTCCTAAATTCTTACGTCAACGATGCGCACGAACGGGAGCTGGCTGCGGCGCTGGCCGCTGCGCTGCCGGAGCTTTCGATCACATGCTCGGCGGAGATCGATCCCGAGTACCGAGAGTACGAACGTTTCTCGACGGCAGTCGTCAACGCAGCGCTGCAGCCGATCGTGCAGAGCTACCTTCAACGCCTGGAAGCTGCGCTTCTTGAGCGGCGCATAGAAGCGCCGCTTTTCGTCATGCAGAGCAACGGCGGGATGGCGGCGGCCTCGCGCGTCGCATCGCGACCCGCGACGATCATCGAGAGCGGTCCGGCCGCCGGCGTCATCGCCGCCGCCGAGATCGCAATGGCGAGCGGGATCGATCGGGCACTCTCGTTCGATATGGGCGGGACAACGGCGAAATGCGGCACGATCCGAGCCGGCGAAGTGCGAATCGCGTACGAATTTGAAGCCGGCGGTGAGTCGCACAGCGGCCGCCAAGTCAAGGGCAGCGGTTATCCCGTGCGCTTTCCGTTCGTCGATCTCGCAGAGATCAGCGCAGGTGGAGGGACGATCGCTTGGATCGATGATGCCGGCGCGCTGCGCGTCGGTCCGATCTCGGCGGGCGCCGATCCCGGACCGGCATGCTATGGCAAAAGCGATCGCGCGACGGTGACCGACGCAAACGTCGTCCTCGGACGCTGCAATCCAAGCGCCCTTGCCGGCGGAACATTTCCCATTGATGCAAAACTCGCTCACGACGCCATCGCAGCGCTTGCCGAACGGCTTTCGATGGACATTTTCGAAACGGCTGCCGGTATCGTGCGAATCGTTGACGCGCAGATGGCGAAGGCACTCCGCATTGTGACGGTCGAGCGGGGTTTGGATCCACGTTCCTTCTCGATCATTGCCTTTGGAGGAAATGGGCCGCTGCACGCATGCGCGCTGGCCGAGGAGCTCGGCGTCTCCCGCATTCTTGTGCCCGAATCGCCCGGCGTCTTTTCTGCGCTTGGCTTACTCGTTGGGGACTTGCGCGCCAGCTATGTGCGGCCGCTGCTCGTGGGAACGGAGAAGGCGGACGCGATAGAGCTGGAGGCGCTGTTCGATCGGCTCGAACGCGAAGGACGCGACACGCTGCGGTCGCAAGGGGCAGAAACAAGCGCGATTCGGGTTCAAAAAACCTACGACGCACGCTATAGCGGCCAAAGCTTCGAACTCGATGTCCCTCACGCGCCTGATCTTGGTGCCGTTGCGCAGCACTTTCACGAAGAGCATCGCAAACGGTACGGATACGCGACGCTCGACGAGCCGGTAGAGCTCGTCAACGCGCGGCTGACCACCATCGGCGCGCTCGCGCGCCTTCCGTCACAAAGGGTCTCCAACGGCGTACCGGCTCCATCGGGCAATCGCTTCCGCGGCGTTTGGATCGACGCCCGTTCTCGAAACGCACCGATCTTCGATCGCGAGACGCTGCAGCCGGCATGGTCCACGCACGGGCCCGCGGTCGTGGAACAGTACGACGCAACAACGTACGTGGCGCCAGGCTGGAGCGTATCGCTCGACAACATGAATGTGCTGACAATGGTGCGCGATGGTTGAGAATCCGTTGCTGCGGCAGTGGGCGGAGGATTTGATCCGCGCCGGCGTCGGCGAGGCTCGTGATGCGGTGGACGAGTACTGCAAGCGCCCGAAATCCGCAAAGCGTCTGCACGCCGCTCGCAAACAGATCGCGCGATTGCAAGCGACGCTTCAGGACGTCACATCGCTCGTTCCCGGCGCCGAGGATTTGCTGGAGCGCGTTCACGCGTTGCATCGTTGTGCCGGTGAAATTCGCGATGCCGATGTGCTGCTCGATCGCTTAGAGTCCTATGCCGAAGCCGGCTCGCAAACCTTACGCGACGAGCTCCGTGCTCGCCGCCGTAAAGGACGCAAAAACCTCGAAGCCGCGCTGGCGACGCCCGATTGGGACCTGCATCCGTGAAACGCGGACGGACCGTAGCCTTTGATTCTGTTGACGGTAGCGCCGAAGCTGCGCGTCAAATCATTCGCGTCCGCTTTGCGGAAGCGCTGCAAGCCCAACGCTCACTCGCACGCAAGGACGACGAAGCCATGCACGCATTTCGCTTGGCATGCAAACGTCTTCGATACGCCATCGAGCGCTTCGATCCGCAAGTGACTGGCCTACAGGCCGCGGCCCGGACGCTTGAGGTAATGACCGATGAACTCGGCGCGGCGCACGACTGCGTGGTGCTGGCCGAACTTGCCCGAAGCAAACGCTCGCGGACCGTCGCACGACGAGCTTGGGGCGATCGCGATGCGCACGTCGCCAACGCGCGCAAGATTTGGCACAGCGCGTTCGCAAGCAACGGCGCCTTTGAAGCGCTCGCAGCGTACGCAGGTTATGGAGGGCGCTCGTGAGCCTGGATCCGGTGACGACCGAGATCATCCGCAGCGCGCTGGTTTACGCCAGCGAAGAGATGGGCATTGCCGTGCGCAACAGCGCGTACTCGCCCAATATAAAGGAGCGCCTCGACCACTCCTGCGCGCTCTTCGATAGCAAGGCGCGGCTCATCGCGCAAGCCGAACACATCCCGGTCCATCTCGGTTCGCTGCCTTGGGGCTTGCGCAGGACGCTCGAGGTGATCGATCGCGAACGCGGCGGCGTAAGCCCCGATGAGATGTGGGTCGTAAACGATCCGTATATCTCCGGTACGCATTTGAACGACGTTACGGTGATTCGGCCGATCTTTTTCCAAGACGAGCTTATCGGCTACGCGGCAAACAAGGCGCACCATACGGATGTTGGCGGCATGGCGCCCGGATCGATGTCCGCCGATGCGCCCGATCTTTTTGCGGAAGGCCTGGTCGTTCCGCCGATGCGGCTCGTCGAAAACAATCGGGACGTCGGCGAAACGCTCGCCTTATTCCGCTCGAACTCTCGAACGCCCGGCGCTCGTTCCGGTGACCTGCGCGCGCAAACGGCCGGCAACTATACCGGCGAGCGACGCTTCATCGAATTGTTCGAGCGCTACGGCCGGCAACTGGTGGAAGCAGCGATTGAGCGGATCTTGAACGAGAGCGAGGCTCAAATGCGAGCCGCTTTGGGGCGTTTGGGCGCCGGCGTTTTCGAAGCCTCGGACACGCTCGAGGATCGCGAGGGCGCACCTTCGATTCGCATCGTTCTGCGGTTGACGCTCGAGGGCGGTGAGGCACGGCTCGATTACAGTGGAACCTCGCCGCAATTGCCCTATCCGATGAATGCGGTCTACGGGGTGACGCTCTCCGGCGTTTACTACGCGCTGCGCGCACTAACGGATCCGGCGCTCTCAATGAATGAAGGATGCTTTAGGCCCGTGCGCGTCGACGTGCCGGCCGGCACGCTGCTCAATCCGCTGCGGCCGGCGCCCGTTTCCGGCGGCAACGTTGAAACGAGCACACGGAACGCCGACGTCGTTTTGGCCGCGCTTGCGAAGGCCGCGCCGGATCGCATTCCCGCGCAGAGCGGCGGAACGATGAGCAATGTGATGATCGGCGGCACGCGCAGAGACGGTTCGCCGTGGGCGTTTTACGAAACGAACGGCTGCGGCATGGGCGCGCGTCCCACAGCGCACGGCTTATCCGGCATTCAATGCCACATGACGAATACGCTCAATACCCCGATCGAAGCGATCGAACGCGACTATCCGTTGCGCATTAGGCGATACGAATTCGCCGATCGTACCGGCGGCGCCGGACGTTTTCACGGAGGCGACGGGCTCGTACGAGCGCTTGAATTGACCGAAGGCTCCGCTCGCGTCTCACTGCTCGCGGAACGCCATTCTGTTGCGCCGTGCGGCGCAAAGGGGGGCGCAAACGGCGTTCCAGGCCGCCACACCCTGCGCAGGCGCGATGGTTCGGAAGAACTCCTTCCGGCAAAAACCACGATCGGTCTCCAGCCTGGTGAGACGGTAATCGTGCAGACGCCCGGCGGCGGAGGGTACGGCAAAGCGCTCTAACCGAGGAGCCGTTTGCTTTCTCAGAGCGGGATAAGGAACGCATCTCTGCCCAGCCGCGTTAAAGCTGCGAGGCACAAACCCCCACAGTGCAATTTTTTGAAGGTACAAAGCAGTATGCATCTATACAAGAGACTGCTTGGAGCGCTTTTGACGACAGCCATGGCCCTAACGGGCGTGGTTGCCTACGCCGCTCCGGCAAACGCTCAAACCTACGGTTATAACAACTATAACAACGGAGCTCCCGGCGTCGCAAACGTAAGCGTCGCCAACGGCAATGTCGTGATCGTCCGCGGTGACACCGGCATGCAAGTTCCCGCTTCAGTCAACGCGACGGTGGTCCCCGGCGATCTCGTTGCAACCAGCTCCGGCTCCCTGGCCGAAGTTCAGTTCGACGGCGCCTCGGCGCTGCGTCTTGCGAATAACACGCAAGTTCGTTTTGTGAACCTGAGCCCCGGCTCGCGCGAAGTGCAACTCGGAGCCGGGACAGTGGACATCGGCGAGCTGCAAGGCTCAAACGGAGGCGCGCAGATCGATACGCCTTCGCTCAGCGTTCGCTCCAACCAAACCGGTGATGTTCGCGTATCGGTTCTTGGTAACGGCCAAACGCTCGTGACCGTCCGCAACGGTTCGGCAACGGTTTCCTACGACGGCAGTTCTCAAACACTTACGCCGGGGAGCACCCTCGTAGCGTACGGACCGGCCTCCAATCCGTCGGTCAGCCAACAAGGCCCGATCGGCTTCGATCAATTCGACCAGTTCAACATTTCACGCGATCAAGCCACCGTCACAGCGTACAATTCAAATCCGTATCTCTCGCCATACCTGGCGGGATATTCGAATCTTTCCAGCTGCGGACAGTGGCAAAACGTTCCCGGCTATGGGTATTCTTGGGCGCCAAACAACCAAAATCAGAATAACTTTGCGCCTTATCAAAACGGCCAATGGACGTTTGAGCCCGGATACGGCTACACGTGGGTCGACAACTCGCAGTGCGGCGGTTACACGACCTCACACTACGGCACGTGGTTCAACAACTCAAACTACGGCGGATGGAACTGGCAGCCTCCGGGTTACCAGTACCAAAACAGTTCGTCCGCATTGGCATCGGCGTTTCTGCCGGCGGTCGTTTCCTTCTTCTTGTCGGGAAGCAACGGAGGCGGTTTCGGCGGCGGCGGCCTCGGCGGTCTGCTCGGCGGTCTTCTCGGCTTCCTGAGCAGCGGTGCCGGTTCAAATGCCGGCCTCGGCTGGATTCCGCTTGCGCCGGGCGAGCAATATCAACCGTGGTACGGTCAGAATTACTCATATCCGTCCACGGCCTTGACGCCGGTATCGAACGTCACGAACATCTACAACTACTACAGCAATGCTCGCTACTCTGGCGGCATTAGCATGGTACCCGTGAGCGCTTTCCGCTCGGGCAATTTCACGCGCGTGATCCGGCTACGTCCGCAGCAAATCAGACAGATCGTCCTGATTCGCGGAGCGGTGCCGGTCGTTCCGACACGAGCCGTCCTGCGCGTTTCACGCACAACGGTCGTCGCGCACCCGATCGTCGTAGCGCGCACCTTCTCGGCACCGGTGTTCGCGGCAAAAATAGCAGCGATACGGTCTCGCGTGTCGCTTGCGCAGCAACAGGCACGCATCACGTCAGTCGCAAGCGCCAAGCCGAGACTCATCTCCGCGCCCCCGCGACGTGCCGTCGTGCGTCCCGTCTATCGCCCGGTTACGCATCCGCCGATCCACGTGACGGTCATCAAGCCGGTCGCGCCGACGGTGCAGGGCGTGAAGGTAATCAGAGCCGGCGTTAAGCCGATCACCAAGCCGGTTGGGATGCCGGCGGTCAAAGCGGTTTCAAGGCCGGTTGCCAAACCGATGCCGGCGACGAAGCCAGCTATCACCAAACCGGTAATCACCAAACCCGTAATCACCAAACCCGTAATCACCAAACCGGTAATCACCAAACCCGTAATCACCAAACCGGTAATCACCAAACCGGTAATCACCAAACCCGTAATCACCAAACCCGTAATCACCAAACCGGTAATCACCAAACCCGTAATCACCAAACCGGTAATCACCAAACCCGTAACGCACCCGGTGAGGCCGGTTGCCAAACCGGCAGCACATCCCGCTCCCGCGGCCAAACCTGCAGCGCATCCAACCTCGAAAGCATCGGCCAAACCTGCAGCAACGCCACTCCCGGGAACAATTCGCGCTTAGCGCAAGCGAACGCGCGCCCGAGAAAAAGAGACCGCGATCCGTCGCGGTCTCTTTCCTTTCGTGGCCGCCCCGAAGCCGGATATTGCGGGAAGGAAGGAAAACGAGCGCTCCTATGATTGGACGCGTGCATGTTGCTGATGCGTGGATGTGGTCGGCCTGGCAACCCGATCGCGGGATGTGCTTCAACAGTTATCTTTTCGAACGAGCGGGCGGCTTGGTCGCGGTCGATCCGTTACCGCTCGACGATGATTCGCTTGCGCAGATCGAGCGAATGGGCGGCGTGCGAGCGATCGTGTTGACGAACCGTGACCATCGGCGCGCCGCGAAAGCCTTGCGCGAACGTTTTGGATCGGCAGTGCTCGCCCACCAACCAGAGGCAAAGGTCTTCGATATTGCGATCGATGAGACGTTCGAAGACGGCGCGGAGGTCTTTCCGGGCGCATTCGCCATCGCGCTTCCGGGCGGGAAAACGCCGGGCGAGGTCGCGTTGCACTTTCCGGGAACGCGAGCTGCCTTGATCGGCGATGCCGTTATCGGAACACCGGCGGGCAATCTGTCGTTCTTGCCGGACGAGAAGCTCGAGAGCCGCGAAGCTTTGGCACTTGCACTGCGTCGTCTGTGGGGATTGCAACTCGAGGCGCTGCTGCTCTGCGACGGGCAGCCGATCCTCAGCGGCGCCGATGACGTTCTGGGAAAGCTTCTGGAAACTTGCGGAGGTCCAGAGGTTAATCGCATCAACTTGCGCGAGCTTGCGTATAAGCACGGGAGGCGCGCCGGTTACAATGTGGACTATGCCGAGGTCGGACTGTTGATCGGCGCGCGCAAACTCGGATATCAAGTGGCCAAGTTGCAGCCGGGCAACGCGTACTGCCCGCTGCACTGGCACAGAATTGCGGAAGAGTTTTTCTACGTCTTAGAGGGAGCGCCGAGTATTCGCACCGGGCGCGGCACCATTCAGTTGTGCGAAGGTGATTTCATGGCTTTTCCCACGGGCGATCGCGGCGCGCATCAGCTGCGCAACGACTCGGATCGCGACTGCCTCGTTCTGCTCGTCGGGTACGAGGATGAGGAGGAGGAAGTCTGTTACTATCCCGACTCCGATAAGATTGGCGTTTACGGTCGTGATTATGAGCACATGGTGCGCGCTTCACCGAAACTCGACTACTGGGATGGCGAATAGCTACTCTTCGCCGTCGAAGTAGTCGAGCGACTCAGATCGAAGTCTCAGCAGCCCTTCAGGCGTTCGCGCGGAGAGCTTCTTACTGTCCGGATAGTACCAGGTTTCCCCGATCGGATTGTCCGCTATGACGTACACGACCAAATCTTCGGAACCGTCGTTGACGAGCTGATGCGGTTTTCCCGGCTCGAAAATGAAGGCGTCGCCGGCTTCAATGGGCGTTTTGCCTTCTTCATGCCGCACGCTACCCTTGCCGGAAATGACGTGATAAAACTCCCACTGAGCGCTGTGCGAATGATACGGATACGGCGCCTTTCCGGGAGGGACGCGTAAGATCTCGACGTCGAACGGATGGCGCTCCATGAGATCGGTGGATTCCGGTTTGCGTCCGAGCGCTTCCGAAATCTCCAAACCCGAGCCTGCGAATTTTCCTTTAGGCGATTCCCACTTGAGCGCTTCAAGTTCTCTGGTGTTGACTTTTTGCATGCGCTCTTCTTACGTTACCAGCCAACCGTTGTCATCGCGTCCCTCTGCGTCATGGTGATGCACGCCGTCGTCATGGTGAGGTTATCGAACCATAGAACCAGGACGATGGAGCGACGCGGCGGCGCGAGGCGAGCCCATCGCGCCTTCTTCGGGGTTCGCAAACGGCCCGATGATCAACAGCGTTCCGTCCTTTTGGAACTGCTCCCAGCGCGCTTGATGCTCCGCAAAATGGAGCGGCGCCTTTGCCCGCACATCATCAGCCGGCTGATAGTAGAGAACGTATTTCAAAAAGCTAAGGCTTCGGTGAAGGTGACGCTTGCGGCGCGGGCCCACTGCAGAGCGGAACTGCGCGCATGACGAGCTTCGCGGTCGCGCTCTCGATCGGATCGATCTGCGCTTGATAGTCGGCGACCGCATTGCCGAAAACGTCCAGCGGGTTGTACCCCAGGACGTTCCCTGTCCCGAGATAGCGCGGATCGTTTGCCCGTGCAGGATCGTTGTTCGGATTGCTCACGCCGGCGTTGAGCACATCGGCCGGGGGCGGAGTGGGCGCCAAACCGGCAGCTTGTGCGCTTTGTGTTCCCTTCTTGGCCAGATCCGTGCCTAACGCTGCGTCGTACTCATGCCCCGCCGCTTGAAGTTCCCCCAGCTGCTCCGTGTCCACGAACCCGCTGATGACGTTGAGGGCGCCCTTCTGCTGCTGCAAAACCGCCTGAAGATGCGCCCGCATAGAGAGCAGTTGCTGATCGGCATCCGATCGCGCGACCTTCGGGAAGATGTACGAATCGTTCAGCAGCTTTTCGATCTGCTCATTGTTTTGTACGAGCGGGCTGATCAGACGCTCGAGTCGCGCTACGTCCAGGTCTTGCGCAGCTCTGCTCCCGGTTGTGTTCGCGACATCCTTGACGTAACTGCGAAAGAGCGGGCGGCTGGTTGCAATCACTTTATCGTTCTGCAGCACCTTGCCGATCGCTGGGCCGATATTTCGGCGCAATCCCGTGCAGAGCGCCGAAACGCGAACGTGCGAGATCGTCTTTAACGGCGTCGCGGTAGGCGCCGGCGCGGGCGCCGCACCAATGAGCGCGCACGCGAGGAGCGCAGCAAAAAGTCTCTTGGGCATACCAGGCATATCTACGGGTTAGATTCCTTTCTCGCCTCCAAAGTAGTGAATCCACTTGAGAATCAATTGAGGAACGGTCGCAAACGCGCCGGCGTCACCATAGACGAGATACACTTCATTGGCGCCGCTGAAGATCCGATGGTAAGCGGCAGAGAGATTCCAGCCCCTTTGAAAGATCGGCGTTACGCCGATGTAGGGGGGTGAGCCGATGATGCGGCGCACGCCGACCGCAAACGACGAATCTGGTCCCGCTTGATAGGTGTAAGAAAACCGCTCCAGCCACTGCTGAAAGCGTTTTCCATCATCCAACTTCTGAGCGTTATCGTCCAATTCCAAAGAAACGAGACCGCGGCGGCCTGCCCGCTGCGTCGTCGTGAAAGAGCACGCATTGAGCCGCCCGGGCCCGAAGCGCCCGGTCGCGTAGGAGAGCGTTGTCGGCGTCGCACTCGTTCCATGCTGCGCGCCATTGTTAACACCGTTGCCCACGCGGAGATGGTCGGAGCCGGTGTTGAATGTGACGTCGATCAATCCCTTAGTCAGCACGTCGATTCCAAATCCTTGATCTGTTTGAGCGAGCAACCCCTCATCATTGTGATTTCTGTCCAAGGTTCGAGTGCGTTAACGAGCGCGGTCATGCGCCTTCTTCCTCATACTCCTCGATCAGCTGTTTGAGACGCTGCAGTTCGTCTGCATTCGGGCGCTTGTCCGCAACCAGGCGCAGGGCTAACTCGCCGGCGTTGTTGGCAAAGAACTTGCTTAGGAGCTGGCCGACGGCCGACTTCGCGGCCTCTTCCCGTTCGACGAGCGGCTCGAAGACGAATGCGCGGCCCTCCTCTTTGTGGCGCACGTAGCCTTTTTGCTCGAGGATGCGCATCGTGGTGAGCACGGTGTTGTAGGCGATGGGGGGCGGCGGCAGCGCCTCCGTCACCTCACCGACGGTGGCGCGCCGGCGATTCCACAGCACATCCATGAGCCGCAATTCGGCTTCCGTTAGAGTGGGGGATTTTTTCCGCGCCAAAGGGTCCTCCGTAAATACTAATTCTTTAATAGATTATACTCGCCGAAGCGCGCTGTCAACTAAGGAATTAGTACCTTTCCGGCCGGACGGAGTTTTTGGGCGGCGGGCGCCGAATAGGCCGGGGTTCAACCGTCTTTCTCTACCATCTTCTCTAAGGAGAATCCATTTGCGGCGTCCCCTCTTTCCGGCCTTAGCTCTAACGGCCGCTCTGGCGGCCTGCGGCCACGGATCCGTGATCGGCAGCGGGCCTCTTCCCACGCCTACGCCGGTTCCGCTTCACGTCTCCGCTGAGTTCACCGTCCCAACGGCCAATTCGGGGCCTCTTGGAATCGTGACGTCGCCCAACGGCTTTCTCTTTTTCACGGAGCACAATGCGGGCAAGCTCGGAACGATGACTACCGGCGGCAGCTTCTCCGAATATCCGCTGAAAGCAGGCGCTGCATCTGGGCCCGCCGATATCACCGTCGGTCCCGACAACAATCTTTGGTTCACCGAAACGACTGCCAACAGAATCGGCATGTTCGTTCCCGGCCCCAATACCAATACCGACTTTCCGCTGCTCACGCCCAACGCGGGTGCGAGCTTCATCACCCGCGGTCCCGACCGCGCACTGTACTTCACGGAAACCACCGCCAACAAGCTGGGGCGCATCTCGACGAATGGCACGGTAAGCGAGTACCCGATTCCAAACGCGAATGCGGGACTCGCCGGTCTGGTAACCGGCCCGGACGGCGGCGTGTGGATTCTTGAGAAGACGCTCTCCAAGATCATCCGCTTCGATGTTCCGAGCCTCTCCTTTGGAACACCGATTTCCACCTTAACCGCCAATGCCGGGCCTTACCAGATCGTGAACGGGCCCGACGGTGCGCTGTGGTTCACCGAGAGTAATGTTGATAAGCTCGCGCGTTTGACGACTTCCGGCATCATGAGCGAAACGCCGCTAGCGCCGGCAACGACTGCAACCAACATCATCGTCGGCGCAGACAATAATTTCTACTTCGCCGATCCAACGGGAAATAGGATCGGACGCGTCATCATTGGACCGCCGATCGCGGTGAGCGTCTATCCGATTCCGACTGTCGCGGCGCAGCCCGGCTTTTTGGTCATCGGGCCTGATTTCAAGATCTACTTTACGGAAACGGGCGCAAACAAGATCGGACAGTTCACTTACTTCTGATCGATCGTCGAGGCGCGGATCTCATCCGGCTGGACCTCGGAAAGCAATCGCACGTCTTTGGCGGCGCTCAACACAAAATACCGCGAGCCCGCTTTGACGAGATGCAAAGTAGCCGCTGAAGCCAGCTGCGTAGACTCCAGCACCGCGAAAAACCGGCGATTGCCGCCGCGCAGGCGCCGCTGCGCAAAGCTGCGCATCCCGGCCTGTAATCCGTAAAGCGTCAGTCCGACGACCCCCAGCCCGACGAGATAGTGCCATAGGAAATTCAGCGCAGCTCCTCCAGCTCGCGTTCTTCGGCACGAACTCGCGCCTCACGGTGTTCCTGCAATCGACGCTCCTTGAGGCGCTCTATCGCCTTACGTGCATTGCTTGCCGCATGCAATGCTTCGCGCGCCTCCTGCGCGCCTGCGGCGCATGCACGCAGCGCCGATGAAGTGGTCCGCAGCGCGTCATCGCAAAACTGGGGCATGCCGAACGCATCGCCGTACTTCAGAATGCCGCCTCGCAGTCGCGCCTGCTTCGCTTCGAGCGCCTTCAAATCGCGCAAGCGCAACATCGCCTCAGTGCGTTGCCGATCCTCGAGCCGTCGTCGCAGCTGCAGCAGCGGTTCGAGCGCAAAGCAAAAACGCGCCATCGCAATAGTCTTTCACGCCGCCCCGTCAAACGTCTAGTGCGTAGCCACGGCTCCCACAGGCCCTCACCATGAGAATCATTAAGGCAAAGCCAGTTGAGAGCGCTCCGGCCCAACGGAGACGCACTCCACGGGCACCCCTACCGAAGCCTCCATGCGCTTGACGTACTCCAGCGCGGCGCGCGGGAGATCCCCAAACCGCCGCGCACTCGAAAGATCCTCGCGCCAGCCTTCAACGTCCTCGATTTCCGTTCGCAGCCCGGGGTCTCCGGCGTGCGCGAACGAAACCGGGCGTTCCTCGATCCGATATGCCGTGACGATGCCGATGCGATCGAACCCGGTAAGCACGTCGAGCTTCGTAATCGCAATCGCGCTCAAACCGTTGAGCCGCGCCGCATAGCGAGCCGCAACTGCATCGAACCAGCCGCACCGTCGTGCTCGCCCTGTCACCGTGCCGAATTCAGCGCCCTTTTCGCGCAGACGTTCGCCGTTCTTGTCGTGCAGCTCGGAAGGAAACGGTCCCGCGCCGACGCGCGTCGCGTAGGCCTTCACAACACCAACGACGCGATCGATTGCCGTCGGACCGATCCCTAGTCCCGTACAGGCGCCGCCCGCCAGCGTATGCGAGCTCGTGACGTATGGATATGTGCCGTAACCGACGTCCAAGAGCGTTCCCTGCGCTCCCTCGATCAGAATCCGCCGTCCGTGTTCGAGCGCGCGATGAATGTACTCGACGCCTTCGACGATGAACGGTTTCACCGTTTCGGCGTCCTGCAGCGTCCGATCGAGCAAGCCGGAAGCGCCGCGCGCGCGCAACTTTGCTTCGAGCGCTTCCGCGTTCAGCAAATCCCCGAAGGTGATGCCGGAGCGCGCGACTTTATCAACATAAGCCGGCCCAATGCCGCGTCCCGTCGTTCCGATCGCTTCATCGCCGCGCTCTTTTTCGGCCGCGCGATCTGCTTCGGCGTGATATGGGAAGACGATATGCGCTCGATCTGAGATCCTGATGCGCGAAAGGTCGACGCCGAGCGTTCGCAGTGCTTCGAGTTCTTCGCGCAGTCCGCTGAGGCTCACGACGGTGCCGCCGCCGATGAAGAGTTCGCACCGCTCGTGCAGCACGCCTGAGGGCACGATTCGCAGGGCCAGCTTCGTCGCTCCGACGGCAATGGTGTGTCCTGCATTGTCGCCGCCGCCGAACCGCGCCACGACGTCGTAGTCGCGCGCATAATAGTCGACGATCCGGCCTTTGCCTTCGTCGCCCCACTGAGTGCCTACGATTACGACAACGTCATTGCGGCCGGTCTTACCTGTCATGGTTCGATAACCTCACCATGAAACTATATCACGGCGCTAAATCGCCGGAACGCGTCACCCTGATGAATAGAAGGGCGACGCTAACGTTGATCACTCGCTCATGAATTCGAGATCCGACGTATCACCCATCGGAATTTGACTCACTCCCTGGAACGCCGTGATCACGAACTCGCTGAAAAGCGCATTGGGCCAGCCGAAGTCATTGCGCGTGAAGCGACGCGGATCGTTCGGATCGAATGATTCATGCAGTAAATGGTCGCCCGGATCGCTGGCCAGCAGCTCGTTGAGCACGTCTTGCTTCTCCGTCGGTGAACCGGCCGTGAGCCCTTCCATCACGAGCGCGAGCGGCCACACCCAATGATCGGGCGTGTGATAGCTGCCGATTCCGCGGGCCACGTTTCCGGTGTAATACGAGGGGTTATCTTGCGAAAGCAAAAACGTGCGCGTGTTTAAGTAGTAGCGATCGTTGACCGTCGTGTAGCCGACGTAGGGAGCGGACAGGAGACTGGGCACGTTGGCGTCATCCGTCAGAATCGCGTGTCCCAAGCCGTCGACTTCATAGGCATAGATGTAGCCGTACTTTGAGACCGGAACCATACCGTATCGCTGAATGCCGCGCTGCACTTCGTCGCGTAGCGCGCGCGCTTCATGCGCTTTGATCAGATTATGATAGACTTGCCGTTCGATCTGGTCGATGTCGCCCAGCGCAACCACCGCAAACATCTCCGAGGGAATCAGATAGTTGTAGTAACATGCGTCGTCGGAGGGACGGAATCCGGTCCAGATCATTCCGGTATATGCGACGGGTCGTCCTCGGCCGCCGGCGGCCAGCTCTCTGTGCGTATAGCGAGAGTTATGCCCGTGATCTTGTTCGCGCTCCATCGTCGCCATGATCGAATCGAACGCCTTGGCCTCGTCCGGCGTAAAGATCGACGCGTCGCCCGTGGTGTGCCAGTAACTCCACGCAAGCGTCACGGGATAGGCGAGTGAATCCAGTTCGAACTTCTGCTCCCAGACGCGGTAGCCGATCGTGAACGCGTTCGCGTAAGGATCGATCTGCAGATACCGGCTTTGACGCGCGATGATGCCGCGAAGCAGAGCGCGGATCGTCGGATCCGTCTTGGCGAAGTAAAGATATGGGCGCACCTGGGCGCTCGCATCGCGAAGCCACTCCGCCGGAATGTCGCCGGTTTTCACGTACGCCGTTCCGTCGGGAGCCAGCTGGGCAAGCTTGGTCGTGTCCAGCAGCGCAGCACGGAACATTTCCTGGAGGTGCGCGTTCGGGGTTTGGTAATCTGCGGCCGCGCGCACGATCGACTGGAGCTCCACCGGCGACGCCGAAACCGGCGCCAGCATCAGTGCAGCCAGCGCTGCCGGGGCTAAGAACCTTCTCACGTTACTGCGGCCAACTCCCGTGGGCGTAGAGTGCAGGCAGCTCCCGGTACCGCCCCTGATAGTCCAGACCATACCCAACGACGAAGACGTCCGGGATCTCAAAGCCGCGGTACTTCACTTCCACGTCGACGATTCTCCGATGCGGTCGGTCGAGCAGCGTACACACCTCCAGCGACGCCGGCCGGCGCGCGCGCAAAGTCTTGGTCACGTATTGTAACGTCAGACCCGTATCGATCGTATCGTCGACGAGCAGCACGTGCCGTCCTTCTATGGGCGAGGTCGTATCCTTGAGAAAACGGATGCCTCCTCCGTCGGCGTACCTCGAGAGCGCGATCACGTCGAATTCGCATGGAATCGTGAGAGCCCGCGTGAGATCGGCAAAAAAGACGGCAGCCGAGGTCAACACGCCGACGATCAACGGCACCGTTCCCGCGTAGTCCTCGGAAATGCGAGCGCCGAGCTGTGCAACGCGCTCCGCTATAGCACGCTCGTTGAAGAGCTGCTCCGCAATCATGCGCGGACCTCAGGAAGCACGCGCGAGCCGTCTGGAAAAGACGCGTTCTAAGTCTCGGCGCCCGAGGAGCTTAATCTTCAGATCGGGATAAGCTTGCATGAGCAGCCGCACCTTGCGATTTTTTCGTGTCTGCAGACGGGGGCTGAGCACAGTGGTTTCGATGAAGAGATCGTGTTCGGGCAAATAAAAATCCGGGGTGAACCATTCCGCCACGTTCCCTTCGCCGTCCCAGCGAATAGGAAAGGCGCAGGGTTCGTAAACCCATTGGACGTCATAGAAGTCGAGGAGTGCGGCGAATGCTGCTTCGCTGCGATGCGCGAACCGGGCGACTTGCGTTGCCACGGGCTGTTATCTACGACGCGGCGGTGCTCACCTCCGCTTTGCAGGCAGCGCCACCTGAAATCGTGCGCCGCCGATCGGTGAAACCGCCGATCGGACGCTGCCGCCCGCCCGTTCCACGATCGTCTTCACAATTGTAAGGCCGATGCCCGTGCCTTTGCGGGCGGTGAAGGGACGAATCCCCGGGCCATCGTCATCGACGGTGATGATCGCTTTGGCGGCGCGTTTTCGTGCGCGCACGACGATGCGACCTCCGTCGCGTCCATACTTGATTGCATTCTGCACGAGGTTCACTAGTAACTGAGAGCACGCATCCGGAGCAATGGTGGCCTGCACGTCGGAGGAGCTGACTTCGATTGATATGGATCGTTCGCGCGCCAGGGGCTGCAGCGCCTCGCAGGCCAGCGGTAGTTGGCGGCGCAGATCACAAACCGCCGCGCCGTCAGGGATGGCCGAAAGGTCGAGGAGCGAGAATTCAAACATCCCGTCGAGCAAACGCGCCATGCGCAGCGCTTCATGATGCGCGATCTCCAAAAACCGGCGCGTGGTTTCAGGATCCGGATCTTCCTGAAGCAGCGTTTGAAGGTATCCTCGGATCGACGCTAGGGGCGTGCGCAACTCGTGGCCGACGGCCGCAAAGAACGCGTACCGCTCGCGTTCGCGCAGCCCCCGCTCGAGCGCGGCTTCCATGTGCTGCCGGAGCGGCGCGCGCTTTTGGCCGCCTGCAATAATCGTCCATCCCGTTTGAGCTTGACGGCCGGTTTCGATCGACATAGCTGCCGCAATTCGTTCGGCTACGGCACGGCAATCCGCCGGCGAAGGTGCCTTCGCCGGTTTTCGGCGGCTCAGCAATGCGATAGCGTAGAGTTCGCTGCCGGCATCGTGCGCTGTAATGTCCCCGATCCGCAAAACCCGCGCGCCCGCATGCAGAAATGCGCGTGTCATCGCGCGTTCCTGGGCCAGAGCCTTGCGACGACCGCTGCGCCACGCAAGCTCGGGCAACTCATTGAAATGCAGAACTACTAAGGGAATCGCGTAACCGGGGCGCGGGGAACGCAGCCTTTGCTCGAGCCGCGCAAGCGCTTGCGGTTTATGCAGGCGCGAACTTATATCCGAAGCCGTGAACGGTATGCAGCATCTGCGGCACGCCCGGACGCTCCTCGATCTTGCATCGCACGCGTCGCACGTGCACGTCGACGGTGCGTTCGTCGCCATCGAAATCATAACCCCAAACTTTTTCGAGCAGCGTTTGGCGCGAGAGCGCAACACCGTGGTTGCGAGCGAGCGCGAGGAGCAGTCCAAACTCCCGAGGTTTCAATTGGATGGCCGAGCCATCGACACGTACTTCCCGCGCCGCTTCATCGATCTCCAGCCGCCCGAAAGTGAGGATGATGGGCGGTTCATCGTACACTTGTCCGCTGCGCCGAAGAATCGCCTTGAGACGCGCGACAACTTCACGCGGCGAAAACGGCTTACAGATGTAGTCGTCGGCGCCGAGTTCGAACCCGATAATGCGATCGATTTCGTCGGTGCGCGCGGTCAAGAGCAGCACGGGCAGGTCGCGTCTCTCCCGCCGCAGCGCTCGAAGGACGTCGAACCCGTCGATCGCCGGCAAACCGATGTCGAGGATGACCGCGTCGGCGCTCGTGCGGGCCAATCGGAGTGCCGCATTGCCGTCCGAAGCGGGCACGACGTCGAAACGCTCGCGCTGCAAGTGGTGCACGAGCAGATCGCGAATCGCGGCGTCGTCTTCGGCCACCAGCACGCGCAATGCGCCCATGCTCAGGGGAGTGCCCTATGTTTGTTCCACCGCGCCACGACCACCGTCATGGTGATGCATAGAACCATGACGCCGAGTGAGCTGCGCTAGCGCACGTGGATTGCCATCTCACGCTTCAATTCCCGAACCTCCGCCCGTAGTTCCGCAACCTGCTGGTGCAGCGCCTTTATTGCCGCGAGTGCTACGCCGTCCTCATCGACCGAAGTGATGTGTTTGTTGTCCTCGCCGACGCCGAATGCGGCATAGAAATCCTGCGCCATCGGGCCAACGTGGCGCACACCGCGCTCGGAGATATAACTCCACTGGGTGATCGGCAAGGATGCGACTTTATCGAGCATTACTCCGTCGTTGACTGACTCAACGTTGGTTTTCACGGCGCGATCGCTCAAACTGGCCCAGCTGCCGCCGCCGGCGGCCAGCGATACGCCAGTAGTCAGTGTCGCGTTCGAAAAGAACTTGACCCCGCCCGAAGCTTTGGCAAGAAATTGATTGTTCGCGCTGGATTTCAGCTGCGTGCCGCCGCTGTCATCACTCCACACGAACGCGCCGCTCGTTGCAGCCCAGGCCTTCGTGCCCGCCGCCAAACTGTTAAGTCCCGAGGCTTCGTTGGCGTCGCCGCCCGGAATCGTGGCGTAGTTGGCTAGAGCTTTATTGGAAAGGCCGCCGCCCACGACAGCCAGCTGACCGGAGACCGTGTTGGTCGCTCCGCCGGCGACGACACCATACGAGTTAGAAACCGCATTCTTATATCCGCCGCCGATGAAGGCGTATGCTCCCTGGAGGTACACTCCTGCGCTGATCGTGTTTTGAGCGCCGCCGCCGATGAAGGCTAAATCGGGCCCGCTGCCGCTGATCGTGTTGACGTTACCGCCGCCGATGAACGTACCGCTCCCACCAGTGATCGCGTTGCCTGAACCCCCGCCGATAAACTCGAGATTGTAGGATCCGGAAGAATTGATTATGTTGTCCTCACCGGCGACGATGCCGCTCCCATAATCGCAAGCGTCGTTATATTGACCGCTCAAGACACCGGAATCTACGCCGTCGGCGACGTTCGAATTATTAGCTCCAATGAACGAACCGCTTCCAGACCCGGTGCATTCGGAGACGGCCCGTCGCACGCCGCCCAAGCGATGAGCGCCCCGCGCAACGCCCGGAGCGGGCCCGCCGGCGCCACCAGAGACGGCGGCTCGTCCCGCGACCGTCGCGGGAAGGTCGGCGGGCGGCTGCGAGGGTGAACTCCCAGAACACCCCGCCGCGGCCAAAGCGACAACCAGAATACCGATCGGAACGCCTGCACCAAAGCGCATAAGACACCTCTCTTTTGTCAAATATGAGTACTGCGGCGACGCCGCGGCTTCCGCCGAAAACGCCATGCCGGAGCCTTCAAGAGCGCAAAGAAAAAGCCCGCGGTCCGGACGACCGTAGGCCCTGGATTTGCCCCTTTCGATTCAGCTAGCGCAGGGCCGCCACGCGTGCACCCAGCCGCGCCATCTCGTGCTCCACCACGGCATTGTGCCGTAGCATTTGCGACTTCATCGCCGCCATCTGCTGTTGCAGCACATGCAGCGCGGCGTCCTTTTGCGCGAGCTGCGCATTCGTTGCGCTGAGCTGCGCGTGCAAAGCTTTAATCGCGGCGAGCGCAACGCCGTCTTCATCGATCGAAGTAATGTGTTTGTTGTCCTCGCCCACGCCGAAGGCGGCGTAGAAATCCTGCGCCATCGGACCGACATGCCGCACGCCGCGCTCGGAGATGTAGCTCCACTCGGTGATCGGAAGCGAGGCTACTTTGTCAAGCACAACCGCGTCATCGATCGCCTCGATGTCTCTTTTGACCGCGCGATCGCTCAAACTCGCCCAAGCGCCCGATCCTGGGTTCAGCTTTACGCCCGTCGTGAGTTTGGCATCGGTAAAAAATGCCACGCCGCCGCTGGCGCGCGCAAGAAACTGGTTCGACGCGCTCGACTTCAGACGCGTTGCACCGCTCGCATCATCGCTCCAAACGAAGGTGCCGGGCGTTGCGGCCCACGAGCCGATGCCGGCCGCAAAGCTGCCAATTCCGCCCGCGATGTTGCTCTCGCCGCCGGGCACCATGCCGAACTCCGCCGTGACTTGATTTGTTTGGCCGCCCGAGATTGTGCCCAGCTGCGCCGTTTCGGAGTTGCTCGCGCCGCCCGAAATGGCGCCGGCCGTTCCACTCAGCTTGTTGCTGCTCCCGCCTCCGATGAAGCCATCGCTGCTGGAAACACTATTGTTCTGGCCGCCGCCGATAAAAGCAAGCGAGTTCGAAACACTGTTTGTGTTACCTGATCCGATTCCAGAGGAATCGCCCGATACTGTGTTGCTTTGGCCGCTATCAATGGAGGCACGCGGAAACCTGACGAAGTTGCCTTCACCGGCGCCAATAAATGAATCATGAGCTGCGACGCCGATGGCGTTGTACTGACCGCCGGAGATAAACGAATCGAATGCAGCATCGTCAACAGTTGATACCGCGTTCCCGCCACCGACCCCGACGCCCGAGTCGCTCTCGCACGCCTCGTTATTTATTCCGCTCAGCACACCGCTGTCAGTGCCGTGCGCAACATTGCCACTGCCTCCGCCGATGAAAGAACCTGAACCCGAACCGCTGCACGTTGGGAGGCTCATGTTGCGCACACGCCCTGCTGCCGGATGCCCACGGCCGCTACGAACTGCACGAGGTGCGGCCGCAGGAACGGCGCTCAATGCGCTGCTCCCTCCATTCGCTCCACCCGATTCACCGTTAGATGAACATCCCGCCGCCAACGCAAGACACAACGGCAGCATAACAAAAATCCCTTGAGTAAAAGAACGCATTACGACAACCTCCAGATTTTCTTAGATTCCTCGCTTGCTATTTGTGCGAACGTATTGCAGCTACTTCCGCGGAAAGCACATCGACGCGATGCGACAAATCGTGCAAAGCACGATCCTTCGCGGCAAGGTTTCGGTTCAGCGCTTTTATCGCCGCCAGTGCAACGCCGTCCTCGTCAATCGACGTGATGTGGCGATTATCCTCACCGACGCCGAAGGCGGCATAGAAGTCTTGCGCCATCGGACCGATGTGGCGCACGCCTCGCTCAGAGATGTAACTCCACTTGCTGATTGGGAGCAACGCGACTTTGTCGAGCATCGCCGAGTCGTCGACCGACTCGAGGTTACGCTTCACGGCGCGATCGCTCACCGATGCCCAGCTGCCGCCGCCTGGCGCCAGTGAGACGCCGGTCGTGAGCGTCGCGTTGGAGTAGAGCTTCACCCCGCCGGTTGCGCGCACGAGGAATTGGTTGGAGGCGCTCGATTTGAGCTGCTTCGCCGAGCTCGCATCATCGCTCCATACGAACGCGCCGGTGTTCGCCGCGTACGATTTGTAGCCGCCGGCAAAGGTCAGACTCGCTGAGGCGATGTTATCGGCGCCGCCCGGAATGGTCGCGAACTGGCCGGAAACCTGATTCGCTTCACCGCCGTCGACGGCAGCGTAGTTGCCTGAAACGACATTCGCGAATCCCGCTCCAATAAAGGCCCAATTGCCTGATAACTTGTTATTTGCGCCCGCCCCGATGCTAGAATTGAATCCTGAGATCTCGTTTGAGGAACCTGCGCCGATCGCCGAATCCTGCTGGGTGATCGTATTTGCGTTTCCGGCGCCGATGAACGCATCGTTTCCGTTTGTAGTTTCAACATTGTTGGAGCCGGCGCCAATCAGCGAATAATAGGCGCTATCTCCACTACTCGACACCGCGTTCTCATATCCGACGGCAACGCCGGATCCCTGATCGCAGGCTTCGTTGCCCTGCCCGCTCAGGACGCCGGCTGCAAGTCCTCCGGCGTTGTTTCCCGCTGCGCCGCCAACGAACGAATCAAGACCCGGACTTGGGCACGTCGGCACGTTCATTCTGTGAATGCCCAAGGCAGTGATGTGTGCGCGAGCGGCGTGCTGTGCTGGAACCGATTGTAACTTAGGCGCCGCAGCACCGGCCGGTGCGGTCAGACCGTTCACGCTCCCCGTGGACGCGCACCCGGCACTGAGGGAACCAAGGAGAGCCAAAGTGATCGAAACTACAAAAACATGCCTCCGCATACACGCCTCCAAAGACTGGTTTACCTAACCGAGTGTAGCGCTTCGATCTCACCGTCGAGTTCGGCAAGCCGTGCCTTTAACGTCGTCAACTCGCTCAGTTTCGATTCCGGAACCGCCACACGCTGGTGCAGTGCTTTAATCGCCGCCGACGTAACACCCTCCTCATCGATGGAGGTGATGTGACGATTATCCTCACCGACGCCGAAGGCGGCATAGAAATCCTGCGCCATCGGTCCGACCGTAACGCACACTGCGCTCGGATAGTGGTTTACGTGGCCGCCGGCAACTACGCCAAACTCACCGGAAGCGGTATTGTTCGCCCCGCCGGCAACGCGAAGCACTTTGGCATCGTAGCGCAAACCTTGCGAACCCCCGTAACGTTTCACTCGACCTCTGCGTTGCCATGGTTGTGAAATCATCGGGCCGCACCATACTCGCGTTTGCCGCAGCCTCGAGCGTTTTCGTCGTTTCCGGCGGCATGCAATCGTCGCGCGCGGCCGCTTCAGCGATTCCGCCGATCGTCTTGCGCGCCTCAGACGTGTTCAGCAAGGAGATGCACGGCGTCATAGGCATGCAACGTCATTTCACTACACGTCTGCACGGCGGCCCGCTCACGCATGGGGAGCAGAGCGACAGCGGCCAGCTGATGGAAGACGGTCGGTTCACAGGAATCACCTACTATAGTATCGTGCGTGACGGGCATTCGTTTTCGCCCTCACAGATCGAGCAGCGCAACGCGGAAACCAACAAGGATTGGTCAGCCGGCAAGGTGTTTTTCAAAGAACCTTATGATCCGCACTATACGCATGATTATACCTTCGAGGCGCCACAAACGGGGTGCTCCGGCTGCGCGCCCGGAACGCAAGCCGTACGCTTTGCAAGCACGATTCACGATTCACAGCATGGCAGCGGCGTGATCTATATCGATACTCAAAACGCGCATGTCGTGAAGTTGACCTACACCGCCTACGTGCTGCCGCCGCATGCAACCTCGGGCTCCGTGACGGAAACCGGCGGCCAAGCCTTACCGGATCTATGGTACGTCGTGCGTATCGATGAAACGTACGAGGGGCACGCGTTCATCCTGAGCGGCACGGCGACGTTCACCGGCATCTTCGATCACTTTCGCCGCTTTCCGAGCGTTGCTGCCGGCGAGGCGGCGCTCCAAGACAAAACCATTTAGCTTCACGTCCCAGCGCAAAAATCAGGCCTCGATGCTCGGAAGGCCTAGCCGAACCCATTTGAACGCACGATCGTTACGCCGAATCTGCGACGTGGGCGAAAGGGCCAAATTGCGCTGCGTGCGCGCGGAGTTTGGCGTAAATGCGCGACGCCGGAAAACCAAGCCGTTCCAGCGCTCGCGCGGCCGAGGGATAACTAATCTCGGACTTGGTTTGAAAGAGCTTTGAGAGTGCCGCATCGAGACGCGCCGTTTCATCGAGCGAACAAGACTGCACCGCGCGATGTGCTTCATCGCGATTGATGCCTTTGCGGGCGAGCTCGCCAACTAGTCGCACGTCGCCAACTGCCTTGCGTTTCTGTTCGACGTAGAGCTGGGCGAAGAGCCGGTCGTCTATGAACCCTTCGCGCTTGCAGCGATCGACGACCGGCACGATCTCTTCGTTCGCGTATCCTTTGCGCTGGAGTTTTTGGCGTAGCTGCAACTCCGTGAGCCGCCGCTGTGCCAGAGCACGAAGAGCGACGACGTAAGCGCGCGTCATGGTTCTATGCATCTCCATCACGAACCATTACGAACGATGGGGCCGTTTCGCTAGCTCTCTGCGGGGACTGCCGCGGCCGAGCCGTTGCGTGAAAGTTGGGCCGTCAAATCTTCGCGAATGCGCGTGGAGATCTCGTCGGCTAGTTCGATATGCTCCTCCAGATAGCTCTTCGCGTTCTCCCGTCCTTGACCAATGCGCGTTTCGCCGTAGGTGTACCATGAGCCGCTCTTGCCGACGATGTTGCGCTCCAAGGCAACGTCGAGAATCGACCCCATCTTGCTGATCCCGTGGCCGTAGGTGATGTCGAACTCCGCTTGGCGGAACGGCGGCGCGACTTTGTTTTTGACGACCTTGACGCGGGTGCGTGACCCGACGACGTCCTGTCCCACTTTAATCTGCTCGAGTTTGCGCACATCAAGCCGAATCGAGGCGTAGAACTTTAGGGCGCGTCCTCCAGAGGTCGTTTCCGGATTACCGAACATTACGCCGACTTTCTCGCGCAGTTGGTTGATGAAGATCATCACCGACTTGCTGCGCGAGATCGCGGCCGTCAGCTTGCGCAGTGCCTGGGACATCAAACGTGCTTGCAGGCCGACGTGAGCGTCGCCCATGTCGCCTTCGAGTTCCGCTTTCGTGACCAGCGCGGCAACCGAGTCGACGACGATCACGTCGACCGCGTTGCTGCGCACGAGCATCTCCGCGATGTCGAGCGCCTGTTCGCCGGTGTCCGGCTGTGAAACGAGCAGGTTGTCGAGATCGACGCCGAGCGCCGCGGCATAGTTCGGATCGAGCGCGTGCTCGACATCGATGAACGCTGCCGTGCCGCCCTCCTTTTGGGCTTCAGCGATCGCGTGCAGCGCGAGCGTCGTCTTGCCGCTCGATTCCGGTCCGTAAATCTCCACGATGCGTCCTCGCGGGAAGCCGCCGACGCCCAGCGCCAAGTCGATAGCAATTGAGCCCGAGGGCACCACTTCAAAGGCCATCCGTTCGTTGAACTCACCCATCCGCATAATCGAGCCTTTGCCGAATTGGCGCTCGATCTGCGCGAGGGCGTTGTTGAGGGCTACCTGCCGTTCGTCTTGCGCTGCCATGCTTTCTCCCGTCTGAAGTGCTCGCTTTTCAGTATCACTTTATCGCCGAGGTATGCCAACACCCTGGCCTTATTCTTCGAAGAGGGCGTCGATGAACTCCGCCGGCACAAAGGGACGCAAATCGTCCAGCGACTCGCCCACCCCGATGAATTTGATCGGAATCTCGAGCGTATCCACGATCGCCACCAGGACGCCGCCCTTGGCCGTCGAGTCCAGTTTCGTCACGACTATGCCGCTGAGGGCGGTCGCTTCATTGAAAAGGCGCGCCTGCGAAACGGCGTTCTGCCCTGTGGTCCCGTCCACCACGAGAAGCGTCTCAGCAGGCGGCGCGCCCGTTTCGCGTTCGACGACGTGCCGCATCTTCTTCAACTCTTCCATGAGATTGGTCTTGGTCTGCAGCCGGCCGGCGGTATCGACGATAATGACGTCGGCCTTGCGCGCGCTTCCCGCTTGGATGCCGTCGAAAATGACCGATGCAGGATCGGCGCCTTCTTTTCCGCGGATGAAATCCGCCCCGCTTCGCTCGGCCCAAATCGCGAGCTGTTCGGCCGCCGCTGCGCGAAAGGTGTCCGCCGCCACCACTAACACACGTCGCCCTTCGCGGCGCAGCTGCGTCGCAAGCTTGCCGATCGTCGTGGTTTTGCCGCTGCCGTTCACGCCAACGATCAAAATGATCGCCGGCTTTCCGGCGAGATTGAGCTCGGCGCCGGGAAGCGTGAGAAAGCGCTCCACGTCCTGACGAAAACGCGCGACGATCTGATCCGTCGTTCGCCAGAGTTCTTGCTGAGCGACCGTCTTGAGACCGCTCAAAATCTTCTCCGTTGTCGGCACGCCGAAGTCTGCCAGGAGCAGCAGCTCTTCCAGCTCGTCCCAGCACTCAGGAGTGATCGGCTTTCGGGCGCGGCCGAAGGCCTCCACGCCGAGCAAGGTCTCGCGAGCCTTCCCGAACGTAGCGCGCAGCTTACTAAGGAAGCTCACCGCTCCACCACGGGCCCCTTCCTTCGGCTTGCTTGAATCGAACTCCTGTTCGATTGGGACCCTCGACAGCGGGAGCTTGAACCGCTGACGTTATACTAAAGTTATACCATGAAAGCGACGATACGGCGCATCGGCAACTCTCAGGGCATCATCTTGCCAAAACCTCTGCTCGCGCAAATAGGAGCCGCAGAGGAACTTGATGTGACAGTTGATCGAAACAGCATTGTCTTACGTAAGAGCGTACGCTCCGGATGGGCCGAAGCATCTCAGCAAATCGCTGAAGCGCATGATGACGCCCTTGTTTGGCCAGAATTCGCTAATCTTGATGATTCGTCGCTTATCTGGTGAATCGTGGAGAGATATGGCTCGCGGGTCTGGATCCTACTGTCGGCATGGAAATCAAGAAGACACGGCCGTGCGTGATCGTTTCACCGCAGGAAATGACGTACCTAGGAACCGTTCTCGTGGCCCCAATGACAACCGGCAGCTCGCCGGCACCATTTCGTGTTCCGATTTCATTTCGGCGGAGGCGCGGACTGGTGCTGCTCGATCAGATCCGGGCTATCGATAAAGCTCGACTTATCAGACACGTCGGGGCAGCCAAACCGGAAACGCTTCATCTCGTACTACAAACGCTACAGGATATGTTTGCGCAGTGAAAACTAGAACACTTGGCATTGCAGCCGTCAAGCGAGAGTTCGCGTCTCCGCTGTTCGCGATCTACCATCGCGAGCTGCGTGAGGCCGGATAGACGCTAAGGCTGCAGCGTCAGCGTTGCCCGCGTCGCCTTCCGTACCGCCGCATCAGAAAACGGCAGCGGCATAAGCTTGCCCGCGATCCAAGCTCGCGTAAGATCCGTGTAGTGCCCCGAACCGGGATAGCCTGACTCGCCGCTTGGAATCGCAATGCCGCCGGCGTCCCAGTCGCCGATCTCCCACACGGCACGAAAGCTTTGCGCGAAACCAGGGCTCTGCACGTGCAGCGTCTGCTCGTCACCAAATCCGGGCAAAGTGTAACCGTTCAGAAACGGCATGCCGAGCAATCCGAGCGGATGCGCCACTTTTACCGCGCCGGCTTGCGACCACGGCTGATCGAGGGTTTCGCGCCAATCGAGTCCTACAGTGCTACGCACGCTGTCCGCAACTTCTTCCGGCAGGCGCCCGCGGCGCAGGTCGTTCAGAATGCGATAAGGCGCATCGGCGCTATCGATCGCATTGACTCGAAGCGCATGTTCGAGCGTGGCTGTGCGCGATGCCGGCGAGAAGTTGCCGTCCCAGGCGGCTAGGACGCGAAGCGTCGATTCCGGTAAGACGTCGGGATGCGCGCGTCCGTAAAGCGCAATCCTATGCGCGAACTCGCGATCGATTGCGGAGAATGCGTCCATCTGCATTCGCGCAAAATAGGCGATGTCGTAGCGCTTTCGCATGCGAAGAAGTTGCGCGATACGAAACGCGCGGTACGGTGGAGCGAACCCCGCGCTCAGGCGGTACCGGTAGCTTGAACCATACATCTTGTTATTGGCGCTGATCACGATGCCCGTGCGCGAAGGCGCGATTCCCGGCAGCTGCTCGTACGGTATGGACGAGATCTTTCCGATCATCGATGCGTCGGCATGAACGTAACGTCCCCAAGCCGGATCGTTCGGGATCGCGCCGGCGAGATGGTATGCAACCATTCCACGGTCGTCGGCAAGGACGAAATTTTGCGGCGGACCCGGATAATGCGAAAGAATATCGAGCGCACTCGAGACGTCGCGTGCAGCGTTGAGTTGCAGGATCGTTCCGAGCGGCGACCGTGCGTCGAGGTACGGCCGCCATCGCACGAGAATCGCGCCTCTCGCATCCGCATCGCCAAATGCGAAGCCTTCCGGCGCGCGATAGTACCGTTTTTGCGCGCTCGCCGCAAAACGCACGCCGAACCTTTCAGTTTGCCAATAGCGGTTCGATAAGTCGCGCGACCGAAACAAACTCAGCGTTGCAGCGAGCGCGTTGGTCGTAGCCCAGGCGATATGCTCGTTGTGACCCAGCATGACGCCCGGAACGCCCGGCACCGACGCTCCCGCTGCGTGGAACGCCGGCGAATGCAACTCGATCACATACCAAATGCCGGGAACGTACAGGTCGAGATGCGGATCATTTGCGATCAAAGCATGATGCGATCGCGTGAGCACCGATCCCGCCGCCCACGCATTGCTGCCCGCGACGCGCGAACGCGAAAGATCGTAGTTGCCGTCACTGAGTGGAAAAGATTCTTCGAATCGGCGTGCGCCGAGTTCGCGCCACAGGCGATCTCGCGCGATGACGTCGCCCGGCCAATCACTGACCGACGCGGCCACTGCAAGCAGGATCGCGAGCGAATCTTGCGCTTTCCACCTTTCGGGCTGGTAGAGCAGCAACCGGAATTCGACTGGGAGCGGCTGGGTTCTCATCGCCGCATTGACGCCATCGCTAAACGCTTGGAGGGCGCTGCGCTCCTGCACGCCGAGACGCAGCCATTCACGTGCCGCAATGTCGCGCGCATCCAGATACCGGTTCTGCTCGTCGAGCCCGAGCTGCAGCGGCCCGAGAATCTCGGCCAGCCTTCCGTAAATGAAGCGCCGCATCAAATCCATTTGGAAGAGCCGATCGGATGCCTCCGCATAGCCTTGCGCAAAGAAGAGATCGTGTTTCGTATGTGCGCGGATGTGCGTAATGTCGCGCGCATCGCGCACAATCCGTATCGGCGCGTCAAGCGGCAATGCGGCAAGCGTTCCCGAAACCATCGGCGCCGCAGCGACGCCGAAACTCACATAGGCCGCGTAAACGAGCAGCGCAAAGCCGATCGCCACAAAGAGTGCTTTGAATTGACGCAAGACGGCAGCCGCTGTACCTGGCGCACCAGCGCGCAACGCTTTCTCTCTGTCGATGAACCCTTGCCGGCGGACCGAGGCGTGCTCCACGACAACGAGATAACTACCGTTGCGGCGCTCCAGTGACCTGTGGAGGGTGCACGGAGGACGCGCTCATCGGGTCGCGGTTCGAGCGCGCCACGTGCTAAGCAGCATAGTGCGGACGAGTTGCCCGCGGGCCGCCGTGTCCGGAACGAGCACTTCGCCGTACCTTGGCGTCGTTTTTACATCAACATACGGAATTTGCGCCGTTTGAATGGAGCCGGGATTGAGTCCGGAAAAGGCCATTGCCAGGCTAAATTCCTCGCCGCCGCTCAGATTTGTCTCAACGTCGCGTTGCATAACGCCGAGCAGCTGGTTCAGATGCGTCAGCGTGTTGAACTTATTGTATTCCAACCGTCCCACGATCGCTTTGATAACTTGATCCTGACGCATGATCCGGCACGGGTCACTGCACCAATCATGCCGGAAACGCGCATACCCGACTGCCTGCTCGCCACTCAGATGTTGCAAGCCCGGTTGCAAATGCACGTGCAAGTGCCCCCAAGTGTCGTCGTAATCGATCGGTCCATTTGCCCCTTGGTGCTCGAGCGCATCCGAGTTCATCACCTTGACGTCCACGCCGCCGATCGCGTCGATGAGATCCTTCATCGTATCGATCCGAAGGACGATGTAGCGATCGAAACCGGGAATCCCAAGCCATTTCGCTATGACCGCCTGACTCTCTCGGATACCGCCCTCCGATTGTGCCTGATTGATCTTTGCTTCCTCACCATTCGGAAGAATAGCATCCATATCGCGCGGTACCGAGAGCATGTAGACACGGCGTGTCAAGAAGTCGAGATTGATAGCTTTGATGATATCGCTTCGCGAAGTCTTCGATGTTTCCTGATCCTTTGCGTCGTAATCGTAGTCGAGACCGACCACGAGCACGAGTAGGTGATCTTTGCCGAAGGTTTGTTGCGGCGGTAGGATGATCGGCTCGAGCAGCACTTGTAAAACATTCTTATGCTCGACGTATGCGTATCCGGCGCCGATGCTGCCAAGCGCAAGCAGCGCGACGATCAGAATTGTAAGGATTCGGTTCTGTAACATGTTCTCTGCTGCACTCCCTGGAAGAGCCGCGTTGGCCAAATTTGCCCTCGCAGCCCAGGATATGGAGCCGTCAGCTAACGGCTAAGATGTACGCAGAGAGAAAGGCGGCGCGCGTTCGCCGATGCGACAAACCATCGGCGAAAACGAGTGAGCCAATGGAAGACGGCGTAGCGGGACCGCCTTGAGCGCCCCCTCGAGATTGAGCGACACGATGAGTCGCCGTATGCGAAGCGCGATGCGTGCAAGCGTTTCCGCAAATGCGTGGAGCGTTTTTCCAAAGAACGCCGCCACGGCGACGCCAAAGAACGCGTGCAGCCCAAGACTGATGAAGATCGGTCCGCCGAGCCATATCGATCCGCCAAGGGGATGTCCGAAAACGGCAATCTGTTCGAGCGTCTCCATCGCGAAAAGTGCGCAGATTTGTATCGCCACCGCAGTCGGTAGCATCTTTACGATCGTGGCCGTATCGAGTGCCGAGGCCGAGTTGCGCAGGAATGCCGATCCACGGCTCTGCGCATCAGGAAGCTGCCTCATACGCGCTATGGCCCAAGCCACAGCGAACGTGATGCCCAGAACGAAAGCGGGCAGCACATCCAAATTGCTGTGGTCCGTGAAGTTGCCGCGCCCGAAGAGCCCCGCGTTCGAAGCCGCCTCCATCAGCGGATCGGCCAGTGCGACTGCAACGAGCGCTGAAGCGAGGCAAAAGAGTGCACGAACTGCTGCCCGAGACACCGGCATGCTTGCCGTAATTGTTCGCGCTTCGGCCCGTTTCCCGTTCTTTACTCGCATCACGCCACCGGCCAGATGAGGAAGACCAGGCCCGACCACCGCGATCAGCAGACCGCTCAGCACTTCGCCAGCTCAAATTTACCCCGCGGAGTCGCCCTCCGAGCTTGACACAAGGGCGTATCATTATCGAGGATTCCTCGTTAGGTGAGGCGTCTGCACGATGACATGCAGCTGCCCGGAAAGGTCGAGAGACCCCAACGGGCTACCAGGCACCGCCGAATCAAGGCGGTACCCAATGCGGCCGAGCGCGGGCTCTATAGCGTGCAGTGCTAAAGCTCGACATTGAGGGAAAGCTCACAATGGGATTTTCACGAGATGCCATCGCGAGGAAGCGACGGCGTTTTTTTGTTTCTTGTTGGCGCTTAGTAATCGGAAGGGGGTGATGATCGACCGTGGACGACGGCAGTAGTTGCAGCTCAATTTCAAGCGCCGTGTCGCACGGCGCACGCATCTAAAGAAAGGAAACTCTTTGTGGCATGAGTTTGATTCGGTTCATTGGGCGCCTAATTGCGAGCTGGAATACTCCTCGCCCAGTTGAACGCGAGGAGGAACCCCGCGCTGTTACTGCCTGGATCCTGTACATCCGGTAAACGTCATGATCACCGCCGCGGTACGACGGCGCAGCCTCTGGCGCAGCATCGTACTTTTTCTCTCCGTAGTCGGTCCCGGCATCATCACGGCGAACGCCGACAACGACGTCGGCGGAATCCTAACCTACTCGCAGGCCGGAGCGCAGTTCGGCTACTCGCTGCTCTGGCTGCTGATTCCGGTGACGATCGCGCTGATCGTTACGCAAGAGATGTGCGCGCGCATGGGCGCCGTAACCGGAAAGGGTTTGGCCGATCTGATTCGCGAGAACTTCGGCGTCAAGGTCACCTTCTGGGTATTGCTCGTCTTTGTGATCGGCGACCTGGGCAACACCGCTTCAGAGTTCGCCGGCGTCGCGTCGGTTGCGCCAATCTTTGCCGGATACTCAAGATTCGCCTCGACCGAACTTCTGAAGATCGTCATGGTCATAGGAGCGGCGGTCTTCGTGTTCCTCATCGTGACGCGAGGAAATTACAAGGTCGTCGAACGCGTGTTCTTCGCATTCTGCTTCGTGTATGTTGCCTACGTCATCAGCGGCATCATCCTACACCCGCATTGGCCCGAGATCGTCCACCAGACAATCTTCCCGCACTTCACTCCCTCCAAAGCGTATATTTTGATGATCATCGCCGTCATCGGAACCACGATCTCGCCCTGGATGCAGTTCTACATACAAGCCGCGGTCGTCGATAAAGGTGTCCGCAAAGAGGATTATCCACTCTCGCGCATTGACGTCGTCTCGGGGGCCGTATTCACCGATTTCATCGCTTACTTTATCATCGTCGCGAGCGCGGCAACTATTTACATGCACAATCTTCACGCACCCGCACCCCATCAGATCGTCGTAAACGATGCAAGCGACGTCGCCGTGGCGCTTCAGCCGCTGGCCGGCAAATTTGCCTCACTGCTCTTTGCATTGGGATTGCTCAATGCCGCGGTCTTTACCGCCTCCATCCTTCCGCTTTCGACCGCCTACTATGTCTGCGAGGCGTTTGGCTTTGAACGTGGGGTTAAACATCCCTTTAGCGACGCCAAGTCCTTTTACACCTTGTACCTTGCGTTGATCGTCATCGGTGCAGGCATCGTCGTCATTCCAGGCGCGCCGCTGCTGGCAATCATCCTGTACTCGCAGGTGCTCAACGGAATGCTGCTTCCAGTAGTGCTCGTGCTGATGCTATTGCTGATCAATAACAAACGCTTGATGGGTGCCTGGACGAACAACGCGCTGTTCAATACAATCGCGTGGGCGACGGTCGCGACCGTCGGCGCGCTCACGTTGATCTCGACCGTTCAGGCGATATTCCCATTCATCGGCGGCTAGGGGCAAAACGCTTGCCCTACCACTAACTTTGTGATACAAAGTTACATATGCGAATTCGCCCTGCGAACGCTGCCCTTGTCATTGCCGCCGTGGTCGTCTTGGTCGCTCTTGTCGCATCCTTTGACGTTCTGCAAGCCCTGGGACGCCCACCGCAGCCGCTTTCGCTGGGCACCGTGCAGTGGTTCTATGAAGTCGGCGCCACAGTCGATCGCGTCGAACGCGTTTCACAAATCGGTGCGGGTCGCTCAAAGCAGCGCGCCAAAGGCGAATTTTACATCGTGCACGCGCGGATACTTGCGCCGTTTGGGCTTCGTCCGTTCTGGCACGACAGCGACGTTGAGGTGCGGACCTTTGCCGGACGAGGCGGGACGATGCCCTACGGCCGGCGCTTTACCGTCGACGAGCAAGCGCAAGCGGTCCTCGACCGGCAGACGCACCGCCCCGGACCGGATCATCTGGTGCGCGGCGCGGAACAACATGAGGATCTAGTCTTCGATCTGCCGCGAAACATCGAGCAGCCGGGCTTGCTTTTCTTGCCTGCCAATGACCCCTTCGGCCTCGTGAGCATCGTCGTCGGACATTTCTGGGCGCCGCATCGCTTCAATCTTCGCTACGATTGACGCGTTCGGCGAACCAGGAAAGCAGCCGTCAAACCTCATAGCCAGCCTTCATGAGGCTGTTTTCTTTTCGCGCTTGCTGCCTTATCGCCGCAGCGGCTTCGACATGCACCTTTCCGCTCGCATTGCGCGCGCAGGAAGTCCAGCATAACGCCAGCGCCACGTCATACGCGACGCAGGCAGATCCCGAAACGCTTCTGCTGGACGCGCGTGAAGCATCGCGCGGCGTCATGTACTCGCGCATGACGATTCCGGTACGGCCGGGGCCGTTCACGTTTGTCTATCCGAAATGGATTCCGGGAGAGCATGGTCCGAGCGGACCGCTCTACGACATTTCGATGGTGCGCGTACTCGGCGGCGGTCATGCTTTGAACTGGCACCGCGATCAAGTCGACCTGTACGCCTTTCACGTCGACGTACCGGGCGGTGTGCAGAGCCTCGAGGTTGATTTCACCGTATTGATCAACGCCGGGGGCGAAACCATGGCGACCAACAATGTCGCGATCGTTAACTGGAATCGCGACATTTTCTACCAAGACAACACGAACCAGCGCGAAGTCTATGTCAAGCCGGCGATCCTTCTTCCGCGAGGCTGGAGCTACGGATGCGCGCTGCCCGGTGCGCGACAAAGCGGCAATCGCGTCGATTTCGACACCGTGACGCTCGAGATGCTGATCGACTCGCCGCTCGACATGGGAAGGTACTACAGACACGTGGTGCTTTGGTCGGGAAGCGGCACCTATCAGATGCTCGACGCATTCGCCGATCACCCTGACGACCTTGATTTTCCCTCAAGCATCATTAACTCGTACAAGAATATGGCGCCCGAAGCATTTGCGCTCTATGGATCGCGCCATTGGAACGTGTACCATTCGTTGCTCACGCTCAGCGACGAGATCGGCTTTGAAGGAATCGAACATCACCAATCGAGCGACAATCGCGCGCCTGATGACTTTATGACGAACGCAACGTATCAGATGGCCTCGGGCGATTTGCTTACGCACGAATTCTCGCATTCGTGGAACGGCAAGTACCGCCGGCCCTTCGATCTCTTTCAACCCAATTTTCAGATGCCCGAGCACACGGAGCTGCTGTGGGTGTACGAAGGCATGAACCAGTATCTGGGCGATCTGCTCTCGTTTCGCGCAGGCATTCGCAAGCCGAAAGACTATCCCGAATATCTCGCCGGCATCTACTATCGGATGGACACCGAGCCGGGGCGCTCAACGACGCCGATCATCGACCTCACTGCCGGTGCGCCGTATTATTACAGCGCACGCGGTCAATACAGTTCGCTTCGGCGCACCGCGGGCGATTTCTACGCGGAGGGCGAATTGATCTGGCTGGATGCAGACACGATCATCCGCGAAGCTTCGGGCGGAAGGCGGTCGCTCGATGATTTCCTGCACCGCTTCACGGAGCCTGCGCTGACAGGGCCAACGGTCGTTCCGTACACGCGTGAAGACGTCGAACGCCTCCTGAACGACGTACAACCGTACGACTGGCACGGCTTTTTCGAGCGCTACATCTATCAGGTTTCGGCGCACCCACCCAGCGGGGACTTTGCGCGCGCGGGTTGGAGAATCGTTTACACCGAAAAGGCGAACGCGTTTCTGCAAGCTCGCGCCTCAAGGGATCCGGCGGTCGACGCGTGGGAAGGCCTTGGGTTGCGCGCGGCCAAGGGCGGCCTGATCACCGTGCGGTTGAATTCACCCGCCTGGAACGCCAGGCTGGGCGACGGGATGAAGATCATCGGCGTCGACGGTCAAACGTTTGCGCTCGATGCGCTCCGGTACGCCGTTAAGGACGCCAAACGTTCATCCATGCCGATCTCACTGATCGTTGAAAACCGCGGATGGCTTCACACTTACAACATCAACTACCACGGCGGTTTCCGATATCCGCATCTGGTGCGCATCCGGGGAAAACCCGACATGCTGGCGGCGATCATGGCGCCGCATAGAGGGCGCTAACATGAATATGAAGCGCCCCAACGTAGCGCTATGGCGGCTTTCACTAGGTGTACTGCTTTCTCCAACCGTTGCGTTGGCCCAAGGCGCGCCAAGCCCATCACCGGCCCCTTCCGTAACGTCTGTTTCGCCGACTGCCGCTCCAAAGTTCCCATTCACGCCACCGGCGGGATGGAAGTTGATCGATCTCTCTTCCGCTGCAACCGCGTTCATGCCGAAGATCGAACTGCACTGGAGGCCCGTCGGCCAGCATGATGATTCGTCGATTGAAGTTATGTCGCAACCAACGCGGTTGACCGTGGATCAGGCGGTGAAGGACGAACAGTCGTTAATGAAGGTCGCTTCCGGAACCACTCACGCGCCCATTCGTACTACGCAATGCGGCGCGGAAGCACTGGAAACGCAAGAGACGACTGCAATGAACGGGCGCACCATCGTTACGACAACCCGTTCCTACGTGTTGCAGCAGCGGCTCTACCGGATCACCTACATGTATGGAAGAAACGCCGGCGCGCCTGCAGCGTTCCTGCCGCTCTTACCTTCGATGTGCCCCGGCAACTTCGAGACCCTGAAGCCACCTGTAAACTGGACGGATGTCGGAAAAGGGCCGCAATTTCAGTATGTCGGCATGTGGATCGATCCGTCGGAGCCGACCGACATCATCAGCACCATGATCGCGACTGCCACCGGCGGCAATATGCGACAGATGGCGCGAACCGTTGCGATGCCGGCACAGCAAATCGAAACCGGCCAAGGCTCTATTACGTTCTCAGCTCAAAACGCCACGTATTGCGGCACGCCGGGTGCGCATACAACGATGAAAATGGCTCTCAATGGGCTCACGCTGCAAATGAGGCAAGCTCTCGTGGTACGCAATAAGACGCTCTATGGCATCACCTATATGCACCGAGCGGGAATACCGGACTCGCCCGCCGCGCTAGCCGCGCTTGCCTCTCTGTGTCCGCCTCCGTAATTTGTTGAAGCGCTGCGCGCCGCGCTATGACTGAGGCATGCGCTTCATCCGTTGTGCCGACGGAATCTTGATCCGGTCTGCCAGACGAAGCATCGCAAGCAGCTGGACGCTCCACCACGTGGGGTCGATCTCGAACCAGCGCAAACCGTGTCGCGCCGAGTACGGGAAGGCGTGATGATTGTTGTGCCAGCCTTCGCCCCACGAAATCAGCGCTACCCACCAGCAGTTGGTTGACCGATCGTCGGTCCGATAGGTGCGATAGCCCAAAGTGTGGGCGGCGCTATTGACCAGCCACGTTGCATGGTAGCTGATGACAAGGCGAACGAAGATGCCCCAAATGACCCACGTCCAGCCGCCGAGCGCAAAGAGCGCGCCGGCCAAGACAAGTTGCAATGGAGCGTGAATATATTGAAGCGTGCGGTAGAACCGGCTAGCGTAGAGGTCGGGCGCGTAGTGTTTCAGTTCCTCTGTGGTCGGCATGTCTTCGTTGTGCGTGTATAGCCAACGCATATGTGCCCAACTGAAGCCGACATCGATGCTATGCGGATCGCCGGGGTGATCCGCATGCGCATGATGCTTGCGATGCGTGGCAACCCAACGGATCGGGTCGCCTTGCAACGCTAACGCACCGCAGATTGCCAACGCGTATTCCAATGGTTTACGCAAGCGCAGCCCGCGATGCGTGAGCGCGCGGTGATAACAGAGCGTTATGCCCAATCCGCCCGTCACGTAAAGGGCAACGGCGGTCACGACAAGCGCGCTCCAGTGGAACATCCCGGGAAGGAACGCTCCCAGCGCGCAGACGTGAATTCCCGTAAGGCCGAGTCTATTCAGCCCTTCGCGAACCGCCGAGCTCACGCCTTAGCGGTAGCTGGGGCGTTGGGCGAAACAGTCGCGGCAATACACCGGCTTGTCGCCGCGCGGTTCGAACGGAACTTCCGCCACTCCGCCGCATTGGCTGCACGTCGTCTTGAACATCTCGCGACGTCCGCCGCCGTAGCTGCTTCCGCCGCCGCGGCCGCCGCTCGCTTTACGAGCTGCACGGCAATCGCCGCACCGGCCCGGCTTGTTGGTAAATCCTTTGCTCGCAAAGAACTCTTGCTCACTAGCCGTGAACGGGAATGTGCGCCCGCAATCGACGCACGTAAGGGTTTCATCTGTGTACATGAACGAGTCTCCTAACTCTTCTGTGTTTGGTGAACGGACTCGCCAGCACTAAAAACGCGGAAACGTCGAAACACTAGTGAGACCTGTGGTGTGCGCCGGTACGCTATGACGTCCGGCGCGCTTCTCCGGCGCGATAACGGTAAACGATGCGGCCTTTCGTCAAGTCGTATGGCGAAACTTCGACGTCTACGTTGTCACCGGGAAGAAGTTTGATGTGATGGCGGCGCAAGCGTCCGGCGATATGCGCCAGGATCGTATGGCCGTTGTCGAGCTCGACCGAGAAGGTCGTGCTCGGGAAAACTTGCTTGATGTTGCCGTACACCTCCAGCGGCGCCTCTTTGATGTCTTGAGGCTGCTTCGCTTTGGCGACGCGAGGCCGTTTCGGCGGTCGATTTCTATTGCGCAATGCGATAGCGCTTTACTCCTTTGGGCAGGTAACGAAAAAACAGCGGCGATCCGCTCGTTGGGTTTGGGGGCTCGAGAGGGATTCTAGCGATACGGACCGTCTTTCGGATGGTGAACTCTGTTCCACCACTCGAAGGATCGCGCGCTGGAAGCTGAGGCTTAGTGTCTCATACTTAGCCGCTTTTCGCAACCCCAGGGGTCGGACCGGCCACTTTACTCCTGCGGGCGCGCCAACGCCGAGAGGACGAAATGAGCAAGAAGCCTGCGACAAAGATCGAGTTCATGACAATATAGTAGTTTCGCGCTCCTGCGTCCGAAATGCTGAAAGCCGAGGCAAGTTCAAAGCATGCCCAGCTCAGTAGCAGAACCATTATGCCAAAGTTCACCCGGCGAAGGAGGCGATGACGCCGCCCTGATTTCACTGGCTCAACCGCGAGCCCGCGATCTTGCCGTCACGGCCAATCCAAACCGAAAAAGTTCTGACAGCGTCTGAAAACGTCACACGGTAATCGTAGCGCACGGCATTGCCCTCAGGCGTACCGGCCGCGAAGGCCCACTCCCTCGGGGGTCCGAGTTCTTTCGTCGACGTTTGCAGCTGCGCTATAAACGACGGCGTGAAGAGCTTCGCAAATTCCGGTGTCATGCTGGACGTATCGACGTTTCCGGAAACGTATGAGTTATAGAGCGCTTTGATTCGAGCGGTGATCAGCGGATCTTCGTTTGCCGAACCGATCGCCTGGGTCACTGACGGGTTGGACGGCGCGGCGACGCTTTGCGGCGCCAGGATGTGCAATGCTACGGTGTCGACATTGCTGTCCGCAATGTTTGCCAGCACGACGATGCCGCTGTGCTGTTCCCGATTGAAACCGATGAACCCATGATAACCGCCGGTCTCACCGTTGTGCCAGGTAATCCCCAGCGGTATATCGATTTCCCAGACCAAACCAACGCGTGCGATCTTCTCGAACTGCCCGACCGCGCGCGGCTGCTGCGCAAAAGCCATCACCCGAACCAACGGGCCCTTCGACGTCGCCAGATTTGCCTGAAGGAATCGCAGCATATCGTGCATGTTGGAGTAGAGAGCGCCGGCCGCTGCCAGTTCGCCGAAGTGCCACGGCGGCGCGACACGCACGGAAGCATCATGGCCGGGCGCCAGATGCATCTGCATGACGGCGTTTGGGATTGTTGACGTATCGTACATGCCCAGTGGCTTCAGAACGCGGCGCTGCAGCACGTTCTCGTAGCTCGTTTTCGCCGCTCGCGCCAGCAGATCGCCCAGCAAGCCGACGCCGAGATTCGAATAATCGTATTGCGAGCCGGGCGCGTTCGGAAGCGTATAACCTTTGAGAAAGTCGTACAGCATCGCCGGCGTGTAATCGTCATAGGGATCGCTGGGGTCTCGCGGCGCCATGTTCGTGGGAAGCCTCGGCAAGCCGGAGTTCTGCTCGGCGAGATTTGCGAGCGTGATCGACTGATCCTCAAATTGCGGCGCTCTGACGTCCCGCGGCAAGTATTTCTGAATCGGATCGTTCAATTTTACATCGCCGTCGCGGACCATGACGGCAAGCAGTGTTGCAGTGAACGTTTTTGTTATTGAACCGATCTGAAATTCCGTTGACTCATCGAGTTTCGGCGCATTCCGACCAAGATTGCCGGCACCGTACACCTGCACGCGCCCGTTATCAACGACGCCGGCGATAATGCCGACCCCGCTTCGGCCCTGAACAAAGTCGTTCAGCGCGCTCGTGATATCCGCTGGATTAAGCGGCGGCATAAAGGTCTGCATGATGAGCGTAGCGGTAAGGAGATGAACGGCGGAGAGCATCGGCAACGCTTTTTTGGAGTCCTTGCTGCGAGGTCTTCGGGGCGAGCAATATTCCGCCTCTCGACAGCGAAGCCGTAGAGCAGCATGTATACGGCACTGTTGCTAGCCTTGCTTGCCGGTTCGCCGTCGCCGGCGCCCACGCCGGATCCCTATCGCATTTACAAGGTGGCGATGCAGCACTTAGCGACGCTGCCCCAGCCAAACTATGTCGACGACTCTCAAGAGTGGAGCACTGTAACGTTCGTAAACGGTCAGGCCATACCGGGAGAGCATCTGCAACGAACGGTGTTCGACTCGGTGCATCGGCGCGAATCGATCCTCAGCATGCCGTTCAATCCCGCACAGCCGGTCGTGGTCGGCGATTCTTATTTCGCTCCGGACAGCTGGCTGATTCGCCGCAATATCGCCGTACCGCGTCCCAATGTCCCGAACATGGCGCCCGATCTCACCGATCTGCCGACGATCGCAAATGTTATCTCCGTCGCTGAACCCTCATACGAGATTCGCTTTGCCGGAATCGATCCGTTAACCGGCGGCGGAAGTGCGTACCAGCTTGTCTTGCAGCCTGTATTCGATCCCGTCAAACACAATCTGCGACAACTCTGGATCAATACCGCGAACAACAACATCATGCGCGCGGAGATCGAAGGCTCCTACCGTCCGAGCATGCAGGACGTGGTGGAGAACACGCACGTCTTTGAGGATTTCGGGGCGGTTGGTAAGTATTGGCTCGTCATTCATCACGTTTGGACTTACGCGCCGGCATTTTCCAACGTCAAGTTCCAGTACAGCGTGATGTCGCTGATGATGGGCTTCCCTTCTGCGCTTCCCGATTGGTTTTTCGACGCGATGGAGTTCGAGCAACATGCCGGCGAGGCGCCTTCAATTTTGAGTGCGGCTGAGTCGCACGCGCAGCCTTAGCGATCTATTGCGGCGGGAGCACCTCAGAGTAGCGATGGAGGATCCATTCCAATTGCAGGCGCGAGCACACGGTTTTCTGTAAGCTTCGAACGACCCAAGGGCCGCCACCGAGGTGGTACATCCATGCCCAGTAGACTGCATCCCGGTGGTGGTTGAATAAGAGCTTGAGGCTTCGGCCGCCCATGAGGTTGGGCTCAATCGATAAGATCGTAAAACGATCGGACAGAATTGACGGCGTCATTTGAGCGAGCGACTTCTGTGTTTCGGGATCCGCGACGCGCAGCAAGTACGCTATTGTCGCCCGATCGAGGCCGACCACCGCAGGATCGCTGTACGAGGCTGCCAGAATTTTTCGTTGTGCTACGGTCGGATGGAACACGGTCGTATCGTTGAGATGCGCATCGGGGGTGATGCAGCGAATGTCTAGAAATAAACTTTGCGTTAGCGCTGGGCTTACCGCAAGAACGAGCGTTACCGTTAGCAGAGCGACTTTGAGCATGGAACGCCGTTCTTGTTGGTCGAGCCTTTATCCGCCGATCGGGACTGCTGCTGCTGTGACGTCTTCTCTTCGCCGCGCTACATGGGCACTGGACGCGAGGAGTGTTCACAGAACATGCCATGAAGAAAATGAGGCAAAGAGGAATCCCAAAATCGGATGCAGAGGCCGTCATGGCACGTCCCGATAAAATTGGACTGGGTAAGTCTGAAGCAACAAACTACTGGGGCTATGGACCGAAGAGTGGGTACAGGATTCGTGTTACGGTTGCATCGGATGGTTCCGTCATAACTGTTTCGTGGGCTGATCGGCGTAAGCAGGAGTAGGATGAAGAAACCGTTGAGTATCGAGATCGATCTTCAGCATCGGCTTGGCTACGTCTATTACGCTCAACTAGAGGGGCACTGTGCTGGAACCCTCGACGTTTGGGCGGACGGCCTGGTAGCCGCAGACCTAGATGACGATGGTAATGTCTTAGGCATAGAAGTCTTGGGACTTGACGATGAGACATTGCAGCATGCGCATGATTTTGCCGCCGCGCACGATCTGGAATTTCCTGCCCACCTATCGGAACTGGTAAGCGCTTAGAGCATTCTCGTTGGCGTCATGGTTCTATTCATTACCAGGACGCGGCCCCGCATTTCCGACGCACCTAGAAGGCGTACTAGCGGTTTAACGCCTTGTAAGCGCCAACGCCAGCCTCGTTACTTCCGTGCTTTCTTTGTGCGGGCACGCAATGCATTTCTTGGCGGCGACCATCCGATCCCCAATGAATGCGCTGCCGCCATCAGCTGCTTGTCATTGGAGGCCAGCGGTATGCCAAAGCGCAACGCCATTGCGAGATAAGTGGCGTCATAAGCAGAAATAGCATGTTGCCGCGCAAGGGCAAGCTGAGGGAAAGAAACCGCCTCGGCTTCGGTTGCAACTCTTATCGGCAACGCACGCAACGCCTCAAAGAGACGAATCGAGTCCTCTTCCTTAATGCGTCGACGTCGCTCAGCCTTGAGCACAGCTTGCACGACCTCGGCCGGCCAGAGCGCAGGCACAAGAGCGCCGTGGCGCTCAACGTATTCAAGAGCAGCGACGACGTAGGCGTTACGTTCATCGTGGAAGGACCACGCGAGTGCGGCCGAGGCATCCAATGCAATCGTCACATACGTTTCTCGCGCTCTTTCCGGATGGTTTCAACGATCGAACCGCCAAAAGTCCAATCGCGCGACAGAAGATATTCTGCCGCTTGCCGCGCCGTTTGCTGGGATGCGGGCGGCGTTAACTGCGCGACTACCTCCCCATTGCGGGTCAACTGAATTGTTTCGCCCTGTCGCGCTTCCTCAACGAGTTTACCGAATCGAGTCCGGGCCTCATAAACCCCTACGCTCTTCATGGTTCATAGTCTACCACAACGACTAGTCGGCGTCCACGACTAGTTCAGTCGACGGGTAGAGCCGTCTTTTCCACCTTCGGGATTGTAATCGCGGTTGCGTCGCGGGTGCACGCCACCGCGCATGAACTCCTCGGCCCACTTTCGGTACTCGCCTTGAGTGAAGCCATGGATGAAGAGCGCCAGCGATTGCTGATTTGACCTACGCCGCCGCTTCCTATGGGGCATACCGTATCCGCGGATTGGCCGCAGCATAAAGCAAATCCACAATCGCATTCACCACAACAAAGACCGTAGCGAACAGCACAATCACGCCGTTGACCAGCGGCATGTCGCGATTGCTGATCGCATCGAAGGCGAGGCGGCCGACACCCGGCCAAGCGAAAATATGCTCCGTCAGCACCGCTCCGCCGAGAAGCAACCCGGTCTGCAGCCCCACGATCGTGAGGATCGGAATCAAGGCGTTACGTAGCGCGTGGTGCACGATCACTACGCTTTCGCGCAACCCTTTTGCGCGGGCGGTTCGAATGTAGTCGCTGCGCAGAACGTCGAGCATCCCGCTGCGCGTGATCTTCGCGATGATCGCCAGCGGAATGGTGCCGAGGGTTAGCGCCGGCAGAACGAGATGCCAGAGCGCGTCGGCGGCGGCTTGCCAGTTGCCTTCGAGCAGCGAGTCAAGCACAACGAGATGCGTGATCGGCGTGACGGTGTACTGCAGCGAGATACGCCCGGAAATCGGAAATAGATTCAAGCCGTAGTGCGATGGAATCACCGCAAGTGCATAGAGCAGCATCCAGCCGAGGAAAAAGACCGGAATCGAAACCCCGAGAAGGGCGAGCACCATCGTCAAGGCATCGACGACCGATCCGAATCGAACGGCAGCGAGTATGCCGAGCGGAACGCCGATGACGATCGCGACGATCATCGCCGAAATCGCCAGCTCCACCGTCGCAGGGAAGTACTGCAGCAGTTTTTGCGCGACGCTTTGATTGTCCATGACCGATTGGCCGAGATCCCCGCGCGCGGCGTGTTCGAGATAGATTCCCAGCTGCACGTAGATCGGTTTATCGAGTCCCAGTGAGGCGCGCAGCGCAGCCGCTTGTTCAGGCGACGTGTGTTCGCCGAGGCGAATCGCGACCGGGTCGCCTGGAATGGCTTTCATGAACAGGAAACTGACGATCGTGATGCCGACGAGGACGGCGATGAGGCGAGCAAGGCGTAAAACGACGAAGCGAATCATTTAAGTGGCGGGGCCTGCCCCGCCTTCCTGGGCTCGATAACCTCACCATGACAGGGCGCTGTGCGCGTCGTGGTTCTATGCATCACCATGACGCGCATTACGATTAGTGGCCGCGAACGGCCAGCGCGAAACGCAGCGCCTGTCCATACAGGAAAAAGCGATCGCTCCACGTGCGCTCACAGTTTTCGCGCTGCAGTACTTCGGCGAAGCGCGGAAAGCGCTCCAGTTGCTGGAACAGCACCGCAAAGCGCGAGGGCTTCTTCTCCAAAAAGCGCATCAGCTTCGAACGGTGAAGGAGATGGCCGTAGAAGCGGCCTTTCAGCGCGCGTTCGAAATGCAGATGCGCCGGCATGCGCCCTTTGCGCGCCGCAAGAACCGCTTCGGCCGCGAAGCGACCGCTCATTGCTGCTTCGTAGATTCCTTCGCCGTTAGTTGCGTCGACTAAACCGGCGGCCGTGCCGCCGACCATCGCGCCGGGCGAAGCGATTGCAGGGCGCGGATTATCGCCGTAGAGCAAGTGGCCTTCGGTTTTGAGCGTGAACGGAACGGCCGGATAGAGACGCGCGCGCACGCGCTCGGTGAACAGATCCAACTCCTCGCGCAGCGTTGAACCGGCGATCTTTCCCATCACGCCCAACCCCACCGCGAGATGGTCGCGCTTCGGAAACATCCATGCGACGATCATGCGCTCGTCGCGGGCGGCGTAGTAGTGGAGTTCCAGCGTCTTGTACGTTACGGGTGTGGCGGGGCGCTCGAGGTAGACGCGATACTGCAGCGTCGTGATCAAGCCGTTCTGCCAGTGCGGGAAATCGAATGCGCTGCGTTCGAGTTTTGCCGTCGCGCCTTGCGCGAAGAAAACGTTGCGCGCCCGGATTGTTTTGCGGTCGCCGTTGCGCAGATCGGCGTATTCGACGACGTTCGCTTCGCCGTCGCGGTGCCAGGAGCGGAAGAGTGCTCCGGTCCGGATTTCGGCGCCTTCTTGTGACGCCAAAGCCGCGATCGTCCCGTCGAGCTCTTCGCGTGTCGTCGTGTGGCCGGGGCCGAAGTAGATCTCGTGCTCGCGGCCGATAGCGTCGAACAGTGCGAGCCGCGGCGTATCGAAGTGAACGATCTCGCGCGGGAGGTTGAACGTTTTGCAAAAGCCTGGACGCAAACCCGCGGCGCAGACACGCTTCGCGCCCACAACGCTGTCCTTCTCGAGAACCATCGTCGCGACGCCCGACCGGGCGGCTTCGCGCGCGGCGGTCGCGCCGGCGGGGCCACAGCCGATAACGAGCAGATCGCTGTCGATCACGGCGTCATGGTTCTATCTGATCTGAAGGCGTTCCGGTCTAGCGGCACGGCAAAACAAAAAGCGGAGTTGATCCAAGCTCCACTTTTTAGCCCACTCCCAATGCGACAGCCGCGAAACTGTGGCGGATCGGCAGGGAGGTGTCACCCCTCCTCACTCTTACCTATCTAACGCTCGCGCGCTGCTTTTTGTGCTCATAGCGCCGCGGCTGGATCCAGGAAGTTCTGCGGCCAGCTCCGCGGGCAGCGTTTCCGGCGCGATCCGTTCGGATAGTACCATGCGGCCAAAGGCGTCATTGTTCGATAACGGCTAAAGGACTCGCTCGGAGGAGCCTCAAACCGGAGCGCGTTTACCCGTTCCACAAAGGAAGCGAATGACTTCAGTTAGCGGCATCGGCACGTCTGCGGCCCTGTACCTCGGCATTGGCGCCGGCATCCTGGCGATTCTGTACGGCCTCTACCTTATAAGCTGGATTCTCCGGCAGTCACCAGGCACGGCTCGCATGCAAGAGATAGCGGGCGCGATCCAGGAGGGCGCGATGGCCTTCCTGCGCCGGCAGTACACGACCATTGGCATCGTTGCCGTGGCGCTCTTCATCCTTATTAGCTTCGGCTTGGGATGGCAGCCGGGACTCGGCTTCCTCATCGGAGCGGTCCTCTCGGGAGCGACCGGTTTCATCGGGATGACCGTCTCCGTTCGCGCGAACGTGCGAACGGCAGAAGCGGCGCGCGGCGGACTGAGCCCCGCTTTGCACGTGGCCTTCCGCGGGGGCGCCATCACCGGCCTCCTCGTCGTGGGATTGGGGATCATCGCGGTGGCGGGATACTACTGGCTGCTCCTCAGCGTCAATGCCGGAAACGAAGGCAAATCACTGGCGGCGATGGTGGGTCTGGCCTTCGGATGTTCGCTGATCTCGGTCTTCGCGCGTTTGGGCGGCGGCATCTACACCAAGGCAGCGGACGTCGGCGCCGACCTCGTCGGCAAAGTCGAGGCCGGCATTCCCGAAGATGATCCACGCAATCCCGCGGTGATCGCAGACAACGTCGGCGACAATGTCGGCGACTGCGCCGGCATGGCTGCAGATCTTTTCGAAACGTACGTCGTCACCACCGTGGCCGCGATGCTGCTCGGCAATCTCTTGCTCGGAACAATCAGCGGTGCAACGACCTTCCCCATCGTCCTGGGCGCGATCTCGATCGTTGCATCGATCGTCGGCACGTTTTTCGTCGGCATCGGTAAAGTTAGCCGCGCAAAGATCATGAACGGCTTGTATTCGGGCCTGGGCGTGGCGGGAACTCTCGCGGCGATCATGTTTTACTTCGTCACCGCGCGCCAGTTCGGCGGAGGCATTCGAATCGGCACCGGCGCACTGGTACACACTGCAAGCGCTCTCAACATCTGGCTCTGCGCGATCATCGGTCTCGCCGTCACCGGCCTAATCACTTGGATCACGGAATTCTACACCGGCACGCAGTTCTCGCCGGTGCGGCGCATCGCGAACGCTTCCGTCACGGGGCATGCGACCAACATCATCAGCGGTCTTGCGGTTTCGATGCAAGCCACGGCGCTGCCGGGCATCGTCATCGTGATCGGCATTCTGCTTTCCTACGCACTGGCGAGTTTGTACGGCGTCGGCATCGCGGTCATGGCGATGCTTTCCATGGCCGGCATCATCGTCGCAATCGATTCGTTTGGTCCGATTACCGACAACGCCGGCGGCATCGCAGAGATGGCAGAGTTGCCGCCGGAGGTGCGCGACGTCACCGATCCGCTCGACGCGGTTGGCAACACCACCAAAGCGGTGACGAAAGGCTATGCCATCGGATCCGCCGGACTGGCAGCGATCGTGTTGTTCGCGTCATTCTCGCAAGAGCTGACGAACAAGTGTACGGCACACGCCGGTTGCGCGGTTTCAACGGGATTGTTTAGCATCGAGAGTCCGTTCGTGCTGGCCGGACTGCTCATCGGCGGTCTGCTGCCGTTCTTCTTTTCTTCGCTTTCTATGGAAGCTGTCGGACGCGCAGGCGGAGCGGTCGTTGAGGAAGTGCGCCGACAGTTTCATGAAAATCCCGGCATCATGGCCGGCACGTCGCGTCCTGATTACGCGAGGACAGTCGACATCGTGACGCGCGCGGCGCTCAAAGAGATGATTCTGCCGGCGCTGATTCCGGTGGGCGTTCCGGTGCTGATCGTCATTCTCGGCGCGATCCACGTCTTTCCGGGCATCACGAGCGCCCAAGTGATGGGCGGGATGCTGGTCGGCTCGATCGTCACCGGACTTTTCTTAGCGATCGCGATGACGAGCGGCGGCGGCGCGTGGGACAACGCCAAGAAATTCATCGAGGACGGCAATCTTGGCGGCAAAGGGTCTGAGGCGCATAAGGCCGCGGTCACCGGCGACACCGTGGGCGATCCTTATAAGGACACCGCCGGCCCGGCGATCAACCCGATGATCAAAGTGCTCAACATCGTCGCGTTGCTGCTGGTCGGTTTTTTGATTCACTAACTTGGTTGAAGCACGGGGAAAGGTGCGTAATTTGAATCGGCGTGCGTTTAAGATCACCGGCATGGACCTCAGCGGTTACATGGTCAAAGATGCCGCTCGGGCGATCGAGTTTTATCGCCACGTTCTGGGACTGGAACCGGTAACCGTATATCCGGACAATAGAGGCGCGGAATACGAGCTGTCCGACGGCTCGACGTTCGGCCTATGGGGCGGCGGAGGCGTCGTTATGCCGTTCCAGCCGAGCAACGGAATCCTCTTTGCAGTGGACGATCTCGATGCGGCCGTCGCAGCAGTCAAGGCTCGCGGCATACCCGTACACATGGAGCGAGAGACTCCCAACTGTTTCATGGCAATGATCAGCGACACGGAAGGCAACAGCGTATTTCTGCATAAGCGTAAGCGGAGCTAGCATCCAGCGCAACGCAGAACGGCCGCGGTGCGTTCATTAAGGGGTGAAGATGAAACCCTCGCCACCTGCGCGGCGCTTGGCCGCTATGATACTCGCGGCAGCGCTTGCCGGGGCCTGCGCGGCGCCCGCGATGGCAGATTATCAGCAAGAGATGCAAATCGGCCAGCAAGTCTTCCAGCATCTGGCGCAAAAAGGCGAGATTCTCAGCAACTCGCCGTACTACGCAACCCTCAATCCGATCGCGCAGCGTATTAAACTTGTCACCGATTCGCAGTACTTTACGCCGTTTCATTTCATTATCGTGCACGAGAATCAGCCGAACGCCTTCGCAGTGCCGGGCGGCAATGTGTATGTGACCGATTCGCTCATGCGGTTCGTCAAGAACAAGGAAGAACTGGCCGGTGTCCTCTGTCATGAAACTTCGCACGACATCCACCACGACGTGATGAACCTCTACGCGCAGAACCAACGGCTTTCGCTCTATGCAACGGGCTTGTCGATTCTGCTCGGCGGCCGCGTGCCGTGGGCCGGCTCTTTGATCAACTTTGCAGCCAACACCGAATCGATGCATTTTTCGCGCAACGTGGAGGAAGCCGCCGACCAGAAGGGTGCGCAGACGTGCGCGCAGGCGGGCTTGGATCCCTACGGCATGGTTTGGCTCATGCAGGCGTTTCAGACGAGTAATCTGCGCAATCCGCCGGAGTTTCTCTCCGACCACCCGAGCGACGCGCACCGCATCGCGGCGCTCGAAAACGAGTTTGTGACGACGCCTGCGATCTTCGGCCGCTTCAATCCGAACATTGCGTGCGGAACGCCGCTCAGCTATAACGGTTTCTACAATCAGTACAATGATAGCTGTGGCATCACGCGCCGTCAGCCGATTGGCAGACCTTAGAAACTAATCCCTTAGGCGTCACACGCTACTGGGCAAATCCCGAAGGCTACGACTTGCTCCATCAATGGCAATCTTGCGCGCGAAATATCCGAACAGCGAATTCCGCTTGAGTCAATCATTCAAAGAAGTTCCGGCGGAGGGTCCATGAACGACCAGAGCTACAACTATCCAACATTCAGTTTTGCGCTCGAGCGCGGCGAGTACGATCTTTGGAAAAACTCCGCGCCGACTCTCGGGGCGCCTGCGCCGGATTTCGAACTTGCAGACATAGAAGGCCGAACACTGCGTCTGCGCGACCTTCGAGGTCTTCCTGTCGTGCTGGAATTCGGCTCGTACACCTGTCCGATCTTCTGCGGTCATAATGAAGCCATGGATCGGCTCGCAAAACACTACCCCGAAGCTTCCTTCCTTGTCGTCTACACGCGCGAAGCGCATCCAGGCGAGCGGGTCGGCCCGCACCGTGACGTGGACGAAAAGCGCAACGCCGTTCGCAACCTGCTGCGAAACGAGCCGATGACGCGTGCAGTTTTGATCGACGACGTCAAGGGCAGCGTCCATCGCGCCTATGGCGGTGGATGGGACACGGTCTTCGTTATCAGTCCCGATGGGCGCATTGTGTTGCGCCGCGCGTGGAACGATCCGGCGCAAGTTGAAGCGACGCTCCGCACGCTGCGCGAAGACGGCGAGGTAATTCCGAGCGAGTCGCTAGACATGGCGCCTCCTACCGGCAGGCCGTTTGGGCAAGGCTTATTGCGTGGCGGCGAGAGGGCACTGCTTGATTTCTACGATTCGGCACCGCCGCCGGTGCGAATGAGGCTCGAAAACTCCGAATCGACCGAGGTCCGAGCGGTGCTCGCCAAGGCAAAGACCTCCGCCTAGCGCGTCAGTTCGGCTTCCGCGCGGTCTGCAATGCGGCGCGCACTGATTTGCGCACCTGCCGGTTCGGCACAACGTCGTCGTTGATCATCGTGAGTTCCGCGATCGCGAGCGCCTCCGCAATGGCCAGCGCTGCGCCCGGCGATCGAGACATGCCTGCTTAGCCAAAGTAGTGAGAACTAATCGCAGCGAATCTTTGGCCGACATGGACCTAAGGCAGCCGGCGGCGCGCCGCCGGTTTTACCTCGAGCGTGGCCTGCGGAAATCAACACGCGGGTCGGGAAGCGACTTGGTCGGCCTAATGGGGCACCCACGTAGAGTGTTGCCCATCGATCTTTCCGATCTGCTTCCAAACATTCCGGCAGTTGCGGTCGGCGCAATTGCGGCGCGCGCATATGCGCCAGAACGCGTCACCGGCGACATCGACGTGCTTGTCGAGCACGACCTTTTCACCGATGCGCAAGCTGCGCTTTATCGCCAAGGATGGCACACCACCGCAAAGCTGCTCTTTCCGAATAGCTCGTTAGGCCTATATGGTGAAGCGTTCATCAAAGACGATCAGCGCTTTGACTTGCTAGCTAGCGATCAACCCTGGGCGACCGAAGCACTGGAGGCGCCCGCACGCGATCAAACCGGCTTCCCCGTTGTTGCGCTACCGTACCTTGTGTTGATGAAGATTGACTCAGCTCGCGGAATCGATCAGGGTGACCTTTCTCGTATGTTGGGGCGGCTCAGCGAAGCGCAAGTTGAGGAGATCGCGAGAATCGTGGACCGGCATTCGGGTGATCCTCAGGCGGCGGAGGACGTGCGGCAATATGCGCGTCTGGGGAAGCTCGAGTGGGAGGGCTAGGCCTCATCCCCAGCGCTAAGCCATGGTTCTATGCATCACCATGACGGAGACCGCATCGTTGGATGAGCGTTCTAGGATGTCCTCAGGCCGCGCATGATCTTGCCTTCGGTGTTTAAGTAGTAATTCGAACCGTCAAAGCGGGGCGTGTCGGCGAACATCAAATAGAGATACTTGAAGTTCTCCGAAAACGAATACGCGGGGAAGTAGTCCCCCTTGGTCATCGGGCGCGTTCGCACGTCGGTGAGCACGGTATAGCCGTTGGCGACGCGGCAATTCGCGCGCAGCGCGAGGAAGTAGTCGTACGCCGTGCGGCGATATTTTTCGTCATGCGTCAGAAACCATAGATCGAATGCCGCATTCGGATATTCGGGCCGCATCCAATACCTTGGGCTGATGATCGACATGTCGGGATAGAAGATCACTTCCGGAATCAGCTCGTACTTCTGAAGCACTCTGGTCCACGACTGGTAGAAAGCCTCGCCGACTCGGCGATCGCCGCCTTTGGCAGCTAATTCCGCGTAGAACGCCGCCAATTCGCTCGTTGAGGCGTCGCCGGTTGGAAGGCCGGTTTTGTAATCGATGGTCTTGAACCAAAGGCTGCCGCCGGCGTGTGTCACTTTGTACTTGAGGAGCGCATCGGTCACCATGCGATACCACTCGCGGCACTGCGCAATGCGCAGCATCTGCCAACCGCCCCAGAGGTATTCATAAAAGGAATCGACCGGCTCATCGGGCGCGACGTCATCCGTGCCGACGAAGTCGCCTTTCTCAACGTCGAAATTCGTGCCGAGCAGGTTCAGCGAGGAGCGCTTGTCTATGGCCGTTCGAAACGCGCGCATCGAGGCGTTCAGGTATTTCGGATCGCCCGTGAGGCGGGTCAGGTCACCGAACTCCAAGACGTTCGAGCCGATCTCGGCCAGGTTGCTTTTCGGATCGCTCACCGCGCCGGTACGGAGGTTGGCGAAGCGGTACGGTGCGCCGCTGGGCGATTTGGTGAAGCAAACCAAGAGCCGATCCGCCAGATCGCGTGCGCCATCGAGCATAAACTTCTGTCCGGTCGCGTAGTAGCCGGCGATCAGCCCCGCGACCATACGGATCACGGCTTCAAACATTTGGACGTTGCCGTCGACGTCGAAGTCGAGATTCTTGCGCAGCCACGTTACGCAGGTTTCCAGCTCAGCGTCGAGCCCCATCACGTATAGCGAGTCCATCGCTTCGATGATGGAGAGGCCGAATGAGTGATTGTCGACGAAAAAGTTTACGGACTTTCCGCTGACCGGCTTTACTTCGTCATAGCCCCACGCGAAGCGCTTGTAACCGTTCCACGCGTGGAGGAATTCCGCGCGTACTTGCGAGGCGATCGATTTTGGCGACGGCATGCATTTCGCATTGGCGCAGAGCGGTGGAGCGATTGCGGCGCCTGCGGCCGCAAGGATGAATTCGCGCCGGGTCCAGAGGATCAGAGCGTTGTCATGGATTCTATCCATCACCATGACAACGCTCTCACCATGGCAACGCCCTCACCATTACAACGCCGATCGCTTCCATGGTTCGGTAATCGTTCGATGGCTCACCACATGGTTCGATAGTGGTTCGACAGGCTCACCACAGGCTCTCATTATGACAAGCGCGTGGTTTAGTCCAAAGTGAGGCGGCCGCGGCCAATTTCGTCGTCGCCCATGCCGTAGTAGATATCGAATTCGCGATCGCCGCGACGATCGATGGCCGTGGGAAACACAACGTTGCGCACGGCCCCTCCCACCTCAGCCGGCGTTTCCGGAAAGAAGAGCGGTTCCGGCGACCGATACACTACGTTCTCCAAGCGTTGCGAGTCGTGCACGATGAGGCCGGCCGCATAACGCAAGATGGTCTTACCTTTTTCATCGCGCGCCTCATCCACGCCGTGCATCGCCGCCATCCAGCCTTCCCGAATGCGAACCGGGGGCGTGCCCGCGCCGACTTTGACCTTCCCCCACTTCATTGAAGGCGGACGCTGCAGCCGGTGCGTTTCTTCAACGTTGCAAAGCTCTTCGACGTCCGAAAGCACGCGATCCAGCGGAACGTAACCTATCGCAATTCCCTCGCGTTCTTCAGGGCGAAGATTTCTCGCCACGGCCACCGGATCTTCGCCTTCAACGGACTGCTTCAACGTGGGGCGATGATAAAACGCGAGCGAACGAATCCCGGCCGGCGATGTGACCGGCTCGGGGAAAAAAGCGGCGTCTTTGTCAGCGAAAGGCACTTCACTTTTCTTGAAGCACATCAGACCCAAACGCTGCCACGCCAAGCCTTCGGAAGAAACCGCAACGGCGACTTCGGGCCCGCGCGGCCCCAGAGCGACATACGCTATCACGTAGCGTTCGATCGCAGGTATGAACGTCACGCGTGGATCTTCGCATCCGTGTCCCATGGAATCACCGCGCAGTTCGTACGGCGCCTCGGGTTCTAAAGCGAAGCCGCAGTCCTGCAGCCGCACTTTTCCGTCCGGTGGTTCACTCGCGCGAAACGAACCGATGCGGGAAATGTTTCCTTCCGCAACCATGCGTGGGTAGAGTTGAAGTGTACCGTCACGAAGTCGCGCGGATGCGGGGTTCAGGACGCCTTGGTATGGCTTCACCGCTTTTCGATCCAGGGTGATGCCGAGGCGGTTGAAGGTGGCGTGGATCTGCATTAGCTATGCGTTGATCACGCCGCCGCCATGGATTCTATCCATCACCATGACGGCGCTTATCCATCACCATGACGAACCGTGGGTTCGCTGCGCGGCTTGAAAAATGGCGAGAGCACGTCGATGGGAATTGGGAAAACGATGGTCGAGTTGTGCTCGGTCGCGACCTCCGCCAGCGATTGCAAGAAGCGAAGTTGCAAAGCGACCGGCTGAGCCGCGATCTTGTCGGCGGCCATCACCAATTTTTCAGCCGCCTGATACTCCCCCTCAGCGTTGATAATTTTTGCCCGCCGCTCACGTTCGACTTCCGCTTGTTTCGCCATGGCGCGCTTCATCGTCTCCGGCAAACTCACGTCGCGCACCTCAACCAGCGTGACTTTGATGCCCCAAGGCTCCGAGCGTTCGTCCATCACTTGCTGCAGCTGCTGGTTGACTTTGTCGCGCTGACTGAGAAGCTCGTCCAATTCGTGCTGTCCCAGCACGCTGCGCAGCGTCGTCTGCGCCAGCATGAAAGTTGCCATCGAGAAATTTTCAACTTTGACGACCGCATCTTCCGCATTGACGACTCTAAAGTACATCACCGCATCGACGCTCACGGGGACGTTGTCGCGCGTCATCATCTCTTGGCGCGGCACGTCGAGCGTCACGACCCGCAGATCGATTCTTACCATCCGGTCGATGATTGGAATCAAAAGGATCACGCCGGGACCTTTGGCCCGCAAGAGTCGCCCGAGCCGGAACACCACTCCGCGCTCGTACTCCCGCGCGATCTTTACCGCCGACGAGAGCAGGGCGAGCAGTACCAGTATGACGACAATGCCAATCGGAATCGCAGTGGTCATCTTGAGCCTTCTTTCTTACGGTCTTCGGCCTTGCGCACTTCCAAATGCAAACCTTCCATGCGATCCACGCGAACCGGTTGCCCGGCTGCGATCGCACCCTCGACCGATTCGGCCTTCCATAGCTCGCCCTGCACAAATACCATCCCGGCAGGAGCAAGGTCCGTTCGAGCGATGCCGGCTGCGCCGACCAGTGCTTCACGACCGACCTGCACCTTGCGCGCTTGCGCGCGGATGCCTGCGCCAACGGCGAACATAAAGAACGCCGCGGTCATCACCGCGACCGTGAAAATCAGCGTCAGCGAGATTCGCAAAAACGGCGCTTGATTCTGCGTGAGGAGGAGCGACCCCAGAACGAACGATGCAATGCCGCCCGCGGTGAGCACGCCATGGCTTGGAACTTTGATGTCTGCGATGAATAGCACCAGCGCGAACAAGATCAGCAGGAGACCGGCGACATTGACCTCGATGGCGGCAAACGAAACCAAGGCCAGGATGAGAGCGAGTCCGCCGATGACGCCAGGAAAAACCGAACCAGGGTTACTCAATTCGAAGATTAAGCCGTAGATCCCGAGGGTCATCAGGATAAAGCCGAGGTTGGGATCGCTGAGAAGCAAGAGCAGCCGTTCCGCAAGATCCATGTCGACAGAAATCATTGCCGCGCTGCGCGTCTTCAGCGTGCGCCACCCTGCAGCGGTGCTGACCCGCATCCCGTCGATCTTCAGGAGCAAATCGCGCGGATCCCTCGCGATCAGATTGATGACGTGAAGGCGCAGTGCTTGTTCGTCGGTGACTGAAACGCTCCGGCGCACTGCTTGCTCGGCCCACGCAGCGTTTCGCCCATGCCGGATTGCGAATCCGCGGATCTCCGCCACCGCGTCGTTTGTCACCTTAGTTATCTCGGTCTTATCCATGGCGCCGCTTCCCATCCCAACCGGATGCGCCGCGCCGAGATGCGTAGTAGGCGCCATCGCCGCCAAAGTCGCGGCATACGCGATGAAGACGCCCGCAGACGCTGCACGTGCTCCGCTCGGGTAGACGTAGACGACGGAGGGCACGGACGAATTCAGCAGCGCCTTAGCGATGTCGTCCATCGACTTCATCAAACCGCCCGGCGTATCCATCTCGATAACGAGCAGCTGCGCGTGTTCCCGTACGGCTTGGTCTAACGAACGAATAACATAACGCGCCGTCGCAGGCCCAATGATGCCGTCGATGCGTGCTACTGTCACAACGGGCGTGGCGGGGGCAGCCCGGACGGAGGTTGCGAGTAACACGACGGCAATCGCGAACCAGAGCCTCATCGCTCTGCCATGGTTCTGTACATCACCATGACATTGCTTTTCATCCTCCCGGCGCGGCGGCTCGCCGCATGGCTGCCGTAGCAGCGTTATTTTATTTCTTCTGATTTGGAAGCGGACCGGCGCGGTGCTGCTGCGCCGGCAAGCGGTTTTGCTCGGGCGCCATCGGCGCGCCTTTTTCGCGGCCGCGCTCGTCGTGCAAGCGCTCCTCTTCGCTCTTAGGGTCGTCGGCTTTGGGGTGTTTGTGCTGTTCCTTCATGGGATTTCGCTTTGCCCGGGTTCGGCGACGGGGAAACGCGGCGTCGTGTTCTATTAAATCACCATGACGGCCGGCGCGGCGATTAGAAACCGATTCGAGTGGGATGAGCGAGGGTTCTTTTTCCTCTGCAGTGAGGAAACTCGCGGCGTGCCGGTGCGGCTCTTCCTCAACGAAGCGCTCCTGAACGACGTCGACGATGAAGTCTACAAGCAAATCGTCAACGCGACGCGGTTTGCCGGCGTGAAGCTCGTCGTTATCACGCCAGACGTGCACTTGGGATACGGCGTTCCGGTCGGAACGACGATCCTGACCGATGCGGCAAACGGCGCCGTCGCGATGGGTCCCGTCGGCTACGACATCGGCTGCGGCATGATCTCGGCGCGTTCCAACGTTAGGGTGAATCGTGCAACGCCGGAAAAACGGCGCGAGTTCAATCGGGGCGTCGTTGAACGCGTCGAGATGGGAACCGGCGGCGTGAGCCGCAGGCTGCGCGATTTGTCGCAAAGCGATTTTGAGCGGCTGGTTCGCGGCGGCGCGCAAGCATACAACGACATGTTCGGCACGTGCTTCGACCGCACGCATTGCGAACGCGACCGGCTGCCTGTCGATGACGATTGGGAGATGCCCTGGGCCGGGCGCGGCAGGCCCGAGCGCGGCATCAAACAGCTCGGAAGCCTCGGCGCGGGAAATCACTTCATCGAACTGCAGCACTGCATTCAAACCGGTACGCTCTTCGCGCAGATCCATACCGGCAGCCGCGGTTTTGGACACGGTCTGGCTACGAACTACTTTCACTTGGCGAAAGCGGAGAAACCGGAGCAGATTCCGCATCTCGATCTGGGCTTTTTCATGCCGGACTCACCAAACTACCGCGGCTACCTCAACGCCGTTTCGGCCGGAGCGAACTTTGCGATCGTGAACCGTCTGGTGCTGTTCCAAGCGATCAACGAATCGTTCACCGAGACTTTTTCAGAACCACTCGAGATCGTCTACGAGATCAGTCACAATTTGGTTCAGCGCGAAACGCATCCCGACTTCGGCGATGTTTGGGTACACCGCAAGGGGGCGACGCGCGCATTTCCGGGCCGGCATCCCGCCTTGAGCGGCACGCAGTGGGAGGAAAGCGGCCATCCCATTCTTATTCCAGGGAGCAATTTGGATCGCAGTTACATCCTGCGGGCGCTGCCGGGTGCGGTGAACAGCGCCTACTCCGTCAACCACGGCTCGGGCCGCCGCCTCTCGCGCAAATGGGCGACCAAACATCTGAACGTGCGGCAGATCGAAAAAGAGTATCGAACGGCCGGCGTGCTCGTCAACTTGGACGATCGGGTTCCGATCGACGAGTCGGCTCCGTGTTACAAGCCGGCGCGGGAAGTGATCGATTGCGTCGTGAATGCGGGGCTGGCGCAGGTCGAGTACGAACTGCTGCCGCTCTCATCGCTGAAGGGGAAAGACTAACGACTTGATCGTCGATCACGACGTCATCGTCCTGGGCGCAGGTTTGGCCGGAATGCGTGCGGCGCTGGAAGCAGCGCGCAACGGCGCCGACGTCGCGATTGTGACGAAGGTGCACCCCATTCGCAGCCATTCCAACGCTGCCCAAGGCGGCATCAACGCGGCGCTGGGAGAGGGCGACACGTGGGAATCGCACGCCTATGACACGATTAAAGGAAGCGACTATCTCGCGGATCAGGACGCCGTCGAGATCATGTGCCAAGAAGCGCCCAACGACATCATCGAGTTCGAACACATGGGCGTCATCTTCTATCGAAGCGACGATGGACGGCTCGGAACGCGCGCTTTCGGCGGCGCGTCCCAAGCTCGCACGTACTTCGTCGGCGACATCACCGGACAAGCGCTCTTGGTCACGCTCTACGATCGGATTCTCAAAGCGGGGGTCAAAGTTTACGAAGAGTGGTTTGCTACTTCGCTCTTCGTTGAAGACGGCGCTTGCTGCGGACTCGTCGCGCTCGAGCTGATCACCGGCGAGCTACATCTTCTTCGCGCCGCAGCCGTGATCGATGCCGCCGGCGGACTGGGCCGCTTGTATGAACCGAGCACCAATGCGTTGATCTGCACCGGCGACGGCTATGCGCTCGCCTACCGCGCCGGTGCGCCGCTCATGGACATGGCGATGGTGCAATACCACCCGACGACGTTGGCGGGCAGCGGATTTCTCATGACGGAAGCTGCGCGTGGTGAAGGCGCGCATCTGTTGAACGCCCACGGCCATCGTTTCCTCGAAAAGTACGCGCCCAATAAGATGGAGCTCGCCGCGCGCGACGTCATATCGCGCGCCGAAACGATCGAGATCGCCGAAGGGCGCGGCGTCGACGGAAACGTGCTGCTGGCAACGGCGCACCTCGGACGGGACAAAATCTTGAAGCGGCTGCCGCAGATCCATGAAATGGCGCTGGATTATTTGGGCATCGATATGACGCAGGACCATGTTCCGGTGCGGCCCGGAATGCACTACCAGATGGGCGGCATCAAGACCGACGTCAACGGCGTGACCATCGTTCCAGGGCTCTACGCTGCCGGTGAGGTAGCGTGCGTGAGCGTGCACGGCGGCAACCGCTTGGGCGCGAACTCGCTACTCGATACGATCGTTTTCGGCAGGCGATCGGGCAAGCACTCGGCGGCGTACGCAAAAACCGCCGTGCGCACGACCGGCGGTGAGGATCTGCTACGCGCGGAACAACAGCGCATCAACGAGCTTTTGGCGCGGCCGTATACCGGTGAAACGCACGCGCGCCTGCGGCTGGAGCTGGCGACGATGATGGATCGCAAGGTCGGCGTCTATCGCGATGAGGCCGGGCTTCTAGAGGCGCTCAGCTTGCTGCACCAGTTGCGCAAGCGCTATGAAAACGTCGCGGTCGGCGACAAAGGTCGCGTCTTCAATCAGGCCCTGCAGTTTACGCTGGAGCTGGGGTTCCTCTTGGACTGCGCCGAAACGATCATCTTAGACGCGATCATGCGCAAAGAAAGCCGCGGCGCGCATGCCCGCACCGACTATCCCGAGCGCAACGATCGCGAATGGCTGAGGCATACCTTGTTCACGTATCGCGCAGGCGGCGAGCCGGAACCCTCGTTCCTGCCGGTGACGATCACGCAGTGGCAACCGGAAGCGCGGTCTTACTAACGTCATGGTGATGAACGCCGTGGTGAGAGTATAGAATCCATAGAACCATGATCTGCGGGGGAAAGGTCGTTTAGTGCAATTTACGATTGAAGTCGGGCGTTACAATCCTGAAGGCACCTATGCGCCGCAAGCTTCACGCGCCGAATCATATCCGCCGCCGTGGGACAAATCGCCGCCGCGGCGCTATCAAACCTACACCGTCGAACTCCCCGCGCATGCCGTCGTGCTCGATGCGCTGATTGCGATTCGCGAGTACCAAGACGATTCGCTGGCCGTCCGCTGCGCGTGCCGGAGCGCGATTTGCGGTTCCTGCGCGATGTGGATCAACGGTCATGCAAATCTCGCGTGCAAGAGCAAGCTCGCAGAGTTTACGAAAGACGGGAAGACGCGCGTCGAGTCCCCGCCATCGATGCCCGTGATTCGCGATCTCGTTGGCGAGATGGCGCCGTTTTGGGAGAAGCACCGAAAAGTCAAGCCTTGGCTTGACGCCAAAGAGCCGGTGCCCGGCGCGCGCGAAGAGTATCGCGTCGACAACGCGGCGATGGAGGAGCTGATCCAAGAAGTCAGCTGCATCAGCTGTGGCGCGTGTCTCATGGACTGCGAATCATATGCGGTTAACTCAAACTTCCTCGGCCCACAGGCGCTCGCGCAGGCTTACCGCTATGCCGCGGATCCGCGGGATGCCGGTACGCGCGACCGTCTGCGCGAGTACAGCGGCCCGGGCGGCGTTTGGGACTGCACGCATTGCTACGAGTGCGTCACGCAGTGCCCGAAAGGCGTTGCGCCGCTCGAGCAAATCTTAAAACTGCGGCGAATGGCCGTCGATGCCGGCTTCACCAACAATCCCGGGACGCGCCACGCCGATGCCTTTGCCGACTCGGTCAAGCACAGCGGCCGGCTCAACGAATTGACGCTGCTTCCGAAGTCGATCGGCTTCCTCAACATCATCGAACAGTTGAAGTCGCTTCCGGCCGCAATAAACATGGCGCGCGCGGGTAAGCTGCCCCCACTCATTCATCGAGCGATTCCGGGCGTGCAACGGATCAAGACCATATTCAACCGCGTCGGAGGGCGATTAAAGTGAAAGTGGCGTTCTATCCCGGCTGCGTTTCAAAAGGCGCATGCCCGGAGCTCTACACCTCCGCAAAGCTCATCGCGGAACCGCTCGGCATCGAGCTCGAAGAACTCACCGAAGCCCCATGCACGGGAGCGGGTGTGCTCAGCGAGCAGAATCCTGACCTCGCGGATTCCCTCAACGGCTTGACGCTTGCCATGGCGGAGAGCAAAGGCGCCGATCTGATGACGATCTGCAGCACATGCCAAGGGGTGCTTTCGGATGTGAACTTCCACTTGAAGCAAGACGAAGGGCGGCGCGAAAAAGTCAACTCGACGATCGGCGACCAGGGATTTCGCTATGAAGGAAAAGCGCAGGTCAAACATTTGCTGTGGATGCTGTTTGAGGACGTCGGCATCGAACGCATTGAAGGCGCGATCAAGCACAAGCTCACCGGACTGAAAATTGCGCCGTTTTACGGCTGCTATATTCTTCGTCCGGCGGAGTGGCTCGGATTGAACGAGCGTCCGGAGCGAAAGACTTATCTCGAACGGCTGATCGCGCTGCTGGGCGCTGAGCCGGTTGAATACCGCGGCGCGACCAAGTGCTGCGGCTTTCCGATGCTCACCTTCAATCGCGACAAGTCGCTGGCCATGGCGGGCAATCACATTGTGGAAGCCAAGGACAAGGGCGCCGATTTACTCGTGACGCCGTGCCCCCTCTGTCACCTCAATCTCGATGGGCAGCAGCCCGATGCTGCGCGCGTGCTGAAACGCACGATCGACGTGCCGATCTTCCACCTGCCGCAGCTCTTGGGGCTGGCCTTCGGATATTCGCCTGAGGAACTGCGCCTCGATCGCCACGTTGTGCCGACCGCGACGGCTCTGCAAAAGGTCGAGCTGAAGGTTTAGTAACGCCGCGCAATGGCCGTCATGGTTCTATGCATCACCATGACGGGCTGGCGCCAGCTATTCGATTGTACCGCCGACGGGTGTTCCGGGCGACGGAGCTCGGTGCAGCAGCGTCATCGAGGCATAAGCACCGAGCCACGATCCGACTGCGGCGAAAAACACGTAGGCCCAATTCTTCGTGTAACTGATGACGGCGAATGAAGCAAGGAGATACCAAGTGCCGCTCCACGTCGCAGCCGAGATTCGCCGGCGACCGGAAACCGCGGCGCTGAACATCACGTAGACCGCATCGGTTGCCGGCGTGCTCACGATGACGCCGAGGGCGAGGAGCGGCTGTATGTGGGTGAAGACAGTAAACATGCCGGCCCCTTTGGCCAAGTCATGAAGTTTCGCTTCTTCTGGTTAGGGCGCGGCCAGTGGGAGCGCTATTTCGAAACGATCACAGTGCGCATGTGTGAGCTGTCGTAGTGGAAGGCGCAGCCCACGGTAAAGAGTCCCGGCGCGGCATAGTAGATGGTGGACTGCTGATTGGGGTTGAGCGCACCGGTGCTGAAGTGCGTTGCTCCGATCGACGTGCCGGCGATCGACGCAGTGGAACTGCCGTCGAAACCTGCCGGGAAGTTGGCCGTTGTCGTCGTTGCATCGTTCAAGAAGCTGAGCGTGTGCGGGAGCGAGGAGTCGACGTTCTTGAACACGACCCGGTCGCCGGCGGTGACATGCACGATCTGTGAAGTCGTCGACGTCAATCCATCGAAGTAGGCGAGCACGAAGCCATAGGTTGGATCGGTAAATGACGCCTCGCCGCTCAAGCGGATCCCCACGGTCTGAAGCGGCTCAAAAAGGTTCAATCCTTCGGGCATGCTGAGTTCGGTCATCGTGCCGATGACCCGTTGCGAGGGCGCGACGTTGCCGTTGGCGTTGGCGGCAAAAACGAGGACTGCATTGGATTTGTCGGTCACGAAGGTTCTTCCGGTGATCGAAACGCCCACGTTGAGTGCATCGGTTATCAGTGTTGAAGCGCCCGCGATCGTGCGCAGCGGCGCGGCATCGTTGACCGCACCGGCGCTATAGACCGTGATGCCGGTGTTGTTCGCCACGAAAAGATGCGCTTGCACGTCCACCGTTATGCCGGCCGGAAAATGCAGTTTTGTCAATGAGCCGAAGATCTTAGCGACGGGTGATGCATCACCGCTCGCGCCGGCGGCATATTCGGTAACGCTGTTCCCGCTCTGATTGGCAACGAAGATTTTGCCGGACGCTTCAAGGATGCCGTTCGGCGCGGCCAGGCCGGTGTTCGTCCCCACGATTATCCGATTGCCGCTCACGCAATTGACCGCGCTTGACGAAAAAATGGAAACGCTATTTCCACTCCGGTTGGCGACGTACAGATTTCCGGATGCATCGAGAGCCAACGCCGACGGATGATTCAGGCCGCCGCATGAAATCGTTTTCAAGGGCGCCATGTTGCCGGAAGCGCCGGCCGGGTAGACGGTGATCGTGTTGTTGCCGTTGGGCGCGTAGATCTTGCCGCTTGCGTCCAACGCAACGGCCGTTGGCGACGACAGCTTCGTCGTCGTGCCGCCCAGGGTCGCAACGGGTGCTTCGTTTCCGTTTTCGGTTTCGGCGAACTTCCCGATCGTGTTCGCTGTTGTGTTGGCCACGTAGGAAAAGGGCTTGGGCGCCGGTGTGGGAGTGAGATCAGCGACCGAGCGCGGTTGCACGATAGCTGACTGTCCCTCGGGAGCCATTACAGGCGGCTCCGCACCGCCGTGGGCGCATGCTGCCAGAACGAGCAAGGGCACAAAACGCAAAGCCTTCATCGAACGCTCCTGGGCGACGGCGCTTTCGCACTATTGTTCGCTCACAGGGATGAAGAAAGTCTGAACCCTTCGACAGGCTCAGCGTGACTGCGCTACCAGCCGCCCGAAGCGCCGCCTCCCCCAAATCCGCCACCAAAACCGCCGCCGAAACCGCCGGAGAAGCCGCCGCCGGAACCGCCCCAACCGCCGCCATCGCTTAGGGCGCTGCCCAAGATCCATCCGCCCCAGAAACCGCCGTGACGCCCCTTGCCGCGTCCCCGCCCCGCAGCGACGACAGCGATCAAGATGAGGGCGATCGCAAAAATAATCCCCATAGTGAGCGCAACGGTTCCGACGCCTGGACTCGTTTGCGGACTTGGCGTCGCAACCGTGTGCCCGATTTTGCTCGCGAGCGAAGGCGTGACGGTGAGCAGCATCCGATCGACACCGTTCTGAACCGCACCGTCGAGGTCGCCTTCGCGCATTTTTGGCACGATTGTGTTGCGGATGATATCGCTCGAAGCGGCGTCGGTCAGCGCGCTCTCGAGACCGTAGCCGACCTCGATGCGCACCTTGTGGTCGCGCATGAAAATGAAGAGGATTGCGTTGTCGTCGCGATGCTGCTTGCGGTAGATCTTCCACGACTCGGCAGCGCGAATGGTGAAGTCTTCAAGGGGCGTGTCGCCGGTAGTCTGTCCGATCCACACGATGATCCGATGGCCAGTCATGTTTTCGTACGATTGAAGTTCGGCCGAGATCCGCTGCGCCGCCGCGGTGCTGATCGCGCCGGCGTTGTCCGTAACAAAACCGCTCGGGGCCGGAGGAATCGCAATGGCTGCGGCCAGGAGCGCGAGCGCTGCAATCATGAGGGCGGCGCCGGTTTCGGAAAGTGCTCCAAGAGCCGCTCGCCGATGCGATTGATGCCGAAGAGAATGCCTTCAGTCAACTCGCCGCGCTTGAAGTACGGCGTCATCTGATCCACAAGCTCGTTCCAAAACGCATCGCCGACACGAGCGTGGATCGCCTCGTCGCCGATGACGGCGAAGCGCCGGGATTTGGGCGCGAGGAGGAAGAGCACGGCGTTGCGATCTCGGTGGCGGTGCAAATTGGCGCGCTCAAACTCCTGACGCGCCGCCTCAAAGGCGTCGTTGGTTTCATGCTCCAGCACGCGCACGGCGATTCGCGCCGTCGTCTCGGTTTCGACCGCGTCGATGTCGGCGCGAATCCGATCCGGATGCAGCCGATCCATTAAAATGTGACTTTAGGCGCGGTCTGAGATCCGGGTGTGGCTTGGAAGTACGCTTTGTCGTTGAAGCGCGGGCCGAAGAGGCCGGCATACATAGCGGTCGGGAAGGTGTTGCGCCGCGTGTTGAAGGCTTGCGCGGCTTCGTTGTATCGCCGTCGCTCGACCGCGATGCGATTCTCCGTTCCTTCCAGCTGCGCTTGCAGCGTGAGGAAGTTCTGATTGGCTTTGAGATCGGGATAGCGTTCGACAACGACCAGCAGTCGCGAGAGCGCCGCCCCGAGCGTGTCCTGTGCTTGTTGAAACTGCGCGAAGGCTTTCGGATCCGTCGTCGCGCTCTGAATCGCTTGCGGCGAAATCGAGCCGACGCTTGCCCGGGCCTGCGCCACGGCGATATAGGTGCTCTTCTCAAAGTTCGCCGCCCCTTTGACCGTTGCAACCAGATTCGGCACGAGATCCGCTCGCCGCTGATAGACGTTCTGCACCTGCCCCCACTGGGCTTGAACCGCTTGATCGAGCCGGACCAAGCTGTTGTACGAACTCGCGATCATGACGCCGATGATGACGACGATCGCGAGGACGATCCAGGTGCTGTAACTCCGAGGGCGAGCCTGCGTCATTTCCATAGCGCGTCGTTTCGTGGGTTCAGCAACACAGCCCTTGCTCGATTGCGGCAGGTCAGCACTTGGGTACATGGAGCAGCAAGCATTTCAATCGCTAATGGGAGGACGAGCTTAACGTGGATGCATTGACGCTGCTCAAGAAAGATCATGACAAAGTGCGCGCCTTATTTAAGGAAGCCGAAGGATTGGGAGAGCGCGCAACTTCCAGCCGTCAGAATCTCTTCGACGAGATCGATGAGGAACTGACGCTCCACACGCAGATCGAGGAAAAACTTTTCTATCCCGAGTTCAAGCGCAAGGCCGAGGATAGCGAAGAGCGCGAGGAAGTGCTCGAAGCCTTCGAAGAGCACGCCGTCGCAAAACGGCTGATCAAGGAGCTCGAAGGGTTGGAACCCTCAGACGAACGTTACAAGCCTAAGCTGCAAGTGTTGATCGAAGCGGTGAAACACCACGCCGACGAGGAAGAAAAGTCAATGTTTCCGATGGCGCGCAAGATCTTCACCAAGGACGAACTGGACGAGTTGGGCGACAAGATCGTCAAGATGAAGGAGGAAGCCGCCGCGCCGGTTCCCGAGGCGGCGAAGCGTTAGCGTTTTACCGGATGAGGCACGTCATGGTGATGGATAGAACCCATGACAGATGTTGAGAGGCGCTGGTAAAGTAACGGCGCCTCTTTTGTCGAACTACGCGTCGTGCTTATCACGCTCGCATTTCTGCTTGCGGTCGCTTCGCCTGCCGTAAGCCCTGCCCCGACTCCAGATCCTTGCAGAACGGATCCCTCCGTGACGTCTATGGCAAAGCCGGCTCTCACGCAAAACGACTACGCGCGTTTGAAGGTTGAGAAGCAAGCGGTCGTGGCGGTAACGCTCGATGACAGTGGCCGGGTTATGAAAACGGCGATTTTCCAAACATCGGGCGACCCTTCGCTGGATGCCGCAGCGATTGCAGCGGCGCAGTCATCGACGTATCGACCTGGGACGGAAAAATGCCACCCGACCGGTGGAACCTTCGCCGTTACCTTCTTATTTGAACCCACCTTTAGCACTCCGGCAAACTGCACCGAACGCTTTCGCGATGCAAGAGTCATTCACGCGTATACGCCTGACTATCCGCGCGGCTTGTATCCACCGCATTGGGTTACCGCGACCGTCCAGGTGACGATTGGTACGAGCGGTCAGCCGCTGAAGGCCCACATTGCCAATTCAAGCCGTTGGATGACATTCGATGAACTGGCGATTGACGCGGCGATGAGATCAGCCTATGCCCCCAAGATTGTGAACTGCCAGCCCGTCCTTGGCGAGTATTTCTTTAAGGTTACCTTCGGGATTCGCCACTGAACATCTCGGCGTCGTCGGCTTCGAGAATTCGTTGAGCGCCTTTGCAAGTGAAGACCACCGGCCTCTGCCTGATATTGTTCGAGACGTAGTACGCGAGCGGCGTGCTGCTCTGAAGGCTAGCTAGCGCGGCGCGGACCGGGAAGGGAACATTTCGGCGTCGTCGGCTTCCAGAATGTCGAAGTGATAGTACAGATCGGGACGCTGCTTGATAATCGGATAGCGCTCGGCGAATCCGGCTTTGTCCTCGATGCGATCGATCGTGCGTTCGCGCAACGTTTTGCTGACTTCAGCGTATTTCGAAACGTCGGCGTGTTCGCGCAGCCATTTGGCGACGTCTTCATCTGTTTGCGCCGACGCGACGGCATCGCGAAAGTCGTCCTCTGAAACACCGATTGCGTCGAGAAGCCGGCTGCTAAAGCCCTTGATCCGGTATTGGCCCGGATTGCCTCCCGGAAGCGTTGCACGCATTTTGTCGATCGTGCGAGGTAGCATCACGAGTCCGTCGAGTTCTTCTTTGGGGCTACGCGGTGGGCGTCTTGTTAGATCGAGCGGTTCCATGACGCCTTTACGCAGCACCCCGTTTTGAGTGCTTCTTGCGGTATTGCGACATCGCATCGTCGATTGCGGTGAAGGCCTTCTTCTTTGACTTCACGCCTTTGAATTCGAGTTTGTTGCCTTGCTCTTCCGAATACTCGACCAGAAAGCGGCAGATCCCGGTGAGCAGATCCTTCGGCATATCGTCGACGTCGTTGTAGGAATCGCAGATTTGTGAGACGCCCGGGCAGCGGCGCGGCGCCGCGATCACGCGATCGTTCTCGATGCCGTTTTTCATCAGGCGCACCACTCCTAAGATCCGACATTCCAACATGCAGCCGGTAAAGGTTGGATTATCGCTTAGGATGAGCACGTCGAGCGGATCACCGTCGTCCGCCAGCGTCTGCGGAATGAAGCCGTAATCATACGGCCACTGCAAGCCCTCGGCGAGGACCTGTTTCAGTTTGAAGACGCCGTACTTCGGCTCGAATGCGTATTTGACGCTCGTGTCGCGGGGCGTTTCAATGATCGCGTTGACGAGCCGCTCGCCGTCGTCTTTCTGTTCGGAAAAAGCTGGAATGTTCTCGAAATGCGTCGGGTTGACTTCAGGCATGCGCCGCGCCTGAAGTCAACCGCGCGTTGAGCGTGATGTCAACGCCTCCCAGTGCTTTCGAAACCGGACAGCCGGCTTTGGCCGCGTCGGCGTGCTGCTGAAACGTTTGTTCTTCGATTCCAGGAACGTCTGCGATCGTCGTCAGATCGCTGCGCGTGATCGCAAAGCCGTCGCCGCTCTGTTCGATGGACACTTTCGCCGTTGTTGAGACACTTCGCGGGCGGTAACCGGCTTTCGCCAGTCCAGCCGAGAGCGCCATGCTGAAACAGCCGGCGTGCGCAGCGGCGATCAGCTCTTCGGGATTCGTTCCGGTTCCGTTCTCAAAGCGCGACGAAAACGAATATTGTCCGGAGAAGGCGCCGCTGCCGAACGACATCATGCCGCGCCCTCCCTTGAGATCGCCCGACCAGCTAGCTTCTGCGGTTCTTGTGGGCATTTGGTTTCCTCCGTTCGTTTAGGGGCCGACGACGATAACCCCGATCTCCCCCTGTGAGAGATGATAGCCGCATGCGTAGAAATAGTGTCCAACGCGTTTGGCAACAAAAACCTGCGATTTGCCGCCGTGAGCGCGGACATTGCCCGTCGACCACTCCGTTGCGTCGATGATGCGGCCGTGCTGCTTGGTGAAGTCGCCCTGGAACTTATAGTTCGACGGCACGCGGTCGCCCGTATAAGCCATGCCGGTTGCAACGTGGTTTTCGTCGTCAACGTTTACAAACTGAATTTTGTCGCCCATGTGAACATGAACTTCGGCCGGCTGGTAACCCTGAACTTTGCCGAAGCTAGAACGCCGGTGTGGGCGCAAATCAATGTCCATTTGAATGGTGACGAGCTTGGAGGTCGAGGGTTCTTTGTACTTGGGTTTGGATGCATGCGTCGTTGCGCCAAGCAGGGCGAGGCTCAGCGTTGCCGGCGTTAAGGCGGCGAAAAGCGTGCGCGTCATTGTCTCCCCTCTCTAAATGCGACTGAGCAAACCTTTCGCAAAATCCGGTGCGAAGTGTTCGAGAATCTGCGGGTTGCTGGTGATCATCGAAATTGCCTCGGATTTCAGCCCGCCGGGATTTGAGCCGTGCTGGCCGAGCAGTCCCATGATCTGCTGCGCGATGCCGCCCTGGCCGCTGGCCGAGGCATTGTCCGCGGCGGTTTGAAGGTGTTGCTTGAGATCTTCGTGGCTCATCGAACCCAGATGATCTTGTACGGCTTGCGAAAGCGCTTGACCGTCGCCGCCGCCGGTGACCTGATGGAGCAATCCTTGAACTTCATTGAACATGCTAACCTCCCGCGGCTGTGGCCGCCTTTCGCGTCGTGACCTTAGTGCTCTGCTCGCCTGCGCGCGAGCCAAAGCGTCGCGCGTAGACATGCGTGAACTCGGCGCCGAGCAGCAAAATCTGCGCCGAGTAGTTTACCCAAATCAGGAAGACGACCAGCGAACCGAAGGCGCCGAAGCCCGTCGAAACACCGGTACGGCCAAGATACCATCCCAGCAGAAACTGGCCGATCACGAAGAGCAACGCGGTGAACGCGCCGCCGATCCACACATCGCGCCATTCGATCCGGCACTCCGGCAAGTATTCGAAGAGCAGGGCGAAGAGCAACGTGATGATCCCGAACGAGACCACAAAATCGGCGATCTTCATCAGCGTTGGGAGGAACGGAATGATGTGCATCATGGCGTGCGAGGCGAGGGTGAGCACCGCGTTCAGCCCGAGGGAAACCAGCAGAAGGAACGCGACCGCCAGCACGACGCCAAAAGAAAGCACGCGGCCCTTGATCGTTTCCCAGATCCCTTGCTTCTTCGGTTCGACGTCCCATACGATGTTGAGCGCCTCTTGCAGCGAGGTGAAGAGGCCGATGGCGCCGAGGACAAAGACGATCCAGCCGATGATCTGCGCGACGAGGCCGGCGCGCCGTTGCGAGAAGGTCGCCACAACGAGGCCATGGATTCCGCTCGCGGCCTGCTTCCCGGCAGTCTGCTGAAGATAACCGTAGAGATCCGCCAGCACGCTGCGATGCTGGCCTAAGAAGAATCCCGCGATCTCCACGATCACGATGATCAGCGGAGCGATCGCAAACATCGTGAAGTACGCGATGGCGGCGGCCAGCCAGGGATCCTTGTGGCGTTGAAAGTCCGCGAAGGTTGCTTTCGCGAGCGGAACTATCTCCTGTCGGACTTCATGCCACTCCTTGCCCACTGCACATCTTCCTTCACTTGCTGGATCGTTTGCTCGGGGACCAAAGGGGTCGCATCTTCTATTTTCTTCTTGCCGCCCAACGCCAACAGGGCCGCAACCGCTGCCCAAATGACCGTGACGATCAATGCCGCCAGCCATGGCCTGAGAACCAGCGAAAGCGCGAGCATGAGCAGCGCCGTAAGGGATGCTAAGGTAAAGAGCGCCGCCAGTGCGGAGACGCTGAACATGCCGGCGCCGATCCCCGCCGTTTTCACCTTTTCAACCATCTCGTCGCGCGCCAGTTCCAGCTCTTTGCGGATGAGCAGCACGAGATCTTCGGGCAAACGCTTTAGGCTCTCGCCGCTCGCGTTTGTTTCGCGCTCCTGCGGCGTTTCGTGGTTGGCCATGTCACCCTCCATCGGAGTATGTTCCAAGCAATGTACCCGTTGCAAACGTTTTAACCGACCGGCCTTCTGCTCGGCTGGTCGCTTGTTTGGTTTGCGCTTCTCCGGGAAAACGTACTCGCAAACGCTAGCTTCTAATTTGGAGAGAGATTTTTATGGCTCGTAAAGGATCGCGTACGAAGAAGAGCACGGCCAAGAAGTCTGCATCGAGAAAAACGGGCGCGCGACGCGGCAAGAAGAGCGTCGCATCGCGAGCGCGCTCAACGGTAAGAAAGGGCGCGAAACGCGCCGCTAAAGCTGCAAGCGGCGTACGCAAAGCCGCGAAGCGCGCTACAAAGGCCGGCGGATCGGTCGCGGGCAAGACCGGCGGAGCGGTAAAGAAAGCGGCGACGGGAGCTCTCAAAACCGGGCGCTCCTTGACGAAAGCGGCGAAAGCCGGAGGAAAGAAGGCGCCGCGCACCGTGACGCAAGCTGCGCAAAACGTGCGCGGAACGGCAAAGAGAGCGCGCGACGTCGGCGATACGCTGGTTCAAGCGGGCGGCATGATCAAAGAAGGCGCCGAGTTCGTCGACTCGATGGCCGAACGCGTTTCAGAACGGGTGAAGGAGACGCAGGGCAAGGGGAAGCGCTCCCGCTGAGGCTCAAGCCGGGGCCTTAGTCATACGGCCGAGGCTTTCAGGGACTTTTGAAAAACGTTTCGCCGATCCACACGTCCACACCGGGGGGGACACCCACGATGAAGCTCTCGATATGGCGCGAGATGCGATCGAGCTAGAAATTGCGCACTGCCGCAACAATAATTTGCCGATTCCACCGTCCGATGGGGAGGACGCGATCCAGGCGCGAGTGACAGTTCCGGCAGCTCAGCTCGTCCCAGCGCGCGCCAGGTTCCTGTCGACTAAAACTAGATCTCCGTGAGCGAACGTTTGCCGACGGTCACAGGTCGCCAGGTAGACTTGAAAAAGGCGGTTCCAAAGTGACCATTCCGGTGCACGGTAATCGCGACTTACGAAAGGGTACCGCGGCAGCTGTTTTGCGCGATACGAATCTCACTGTCGAAAAGCCCCGCGAGCTGCTGCACGGCCCCTAGAGCTTTCCGCTAGCGGGCTAATCGTTTAGTGGCTGTTTAGTTTGTCTTTTCAGACGATCTCAACGATCGTATAGTGCGTCCGCCCGGCAGGGCGCGCGACGGTCACGCGATCGCCGGCGCGATGGTGCATCAAGGCTTGCGCGACCGGAGACAGGTGGCTGATTAAACCGTGCGTCGGATCCGCTTCATCCTCGCCGACGATCTGGAATTGCAGCGTATTGCCGCCGTCGTCGCGGGCGACGACACGCCGTCCAAACTCAACGCCTTCGTTCGATTGCGTCGCGGGATCGATGAGAATCGCCGTTTCGATCCGCTTCTCGTAGTAGCGTACGTCGCGCTTGTTTTCTTGCGCCTGCGCTTTGGCGAGCGCTTCCTTTAGCAAGTCTAATCCGTGCGGCGTTACGTAGTTGGGCGCTTCGCTGACGGGTCTATCAATAACCGGTTCAGGAGCGTCTTCAGCGTCCTTGACAAAAGCACGACTCACAGCTTCTAACTCTTACCCATGACGAGGCGTTAAGCCGCCTTTTGTGCGCTGCCGCCCTGCAGCCCCTTGTACTTCACGTAAATCGCGTAATAGGAGACGAGCAACGCCGCGCCGGCGACCATGACAACAGTCCCAAATCGGCGACCGCGAGACGCTTTGCGACGCCCAAATCGTGAAGACCGTCAACGCGAGCAGAACCATCGGCATAAACCAAAGGCGCCTGACGCTAAGGCGCTGCGGACGCGTCATGCCGATCGGCGCAGTAGAAAGGATGAGACGGCATGGTTCTCTACATCACCATTACTTGATCTCGACCTTTGCGCCCGCGTCCTCGAGCTTCTTCTTGACAGACTCGGCTTCGTCTTTATTGACGCCTTCTTTGACCGGCTTGGGCGCGCTTTCAACGAACGTCTTGGCTTCCGTCAAGCCGAGGCTCGTAATCTCACGCACGGCTTTGATCACTTTGATCTTCTCCGGCCCCGTTTCGGCAAGAACGACGTCGAACTCAGTCTTTTCCGCGGCAGGTTCGGCGGCGGCCGCACCCGTTGCGCCGGTCGCCATCATTGCAGCCGGCGCTGCAGCGGATACGCCGTACTTGTCCTCGAGTTGCTTGACGAGATCCGCCAACTCGAGAACCGTCAATTTGTCGATCGAATCGATGATGTCGGTGAGTGCCATATCGGTGTTGAACTCCTTTGGTTCTTAAGCGTTAGCGCCCGCGGCTTCTTTTTTCTCGCGGAGAGCATTGAGAACGCGGACGAGTCCGCTTTGATTGCCGGAGAGCACGGTCACCAATCCCCGCAACGGAGAGGCGAGCGAGCCGACCATTTTCGCGAGCAACTCTTCGCGAGAGGGAATCGCCGCCAGCGCCTGCACGCCGGCCGCGTCGACGAAACGGCCTTCGATGTAAGCGGCTTTGATCTTCAGCGGTTTGCCGCTGTCCGAAAAGCCCTTGATCGCTTTGGCCGGCGCAACAGGATCCGTGCCGGCAAACACGATGCCCGTCGGACCGGCAAGAAACGCTTCAAATTGCTTGGCGAGATCGTCGCCAGCCGCAATCAAAAAAAGCGTATTCTTCACGACCGCATAGCTGCTGCCGTCCTTGCGCAACTGCGAACGCAACTGCGTAATGTCGTCGACGCTCAAACCGGTATAGTTCGTCAGGAACAAGTTGCTCGCGTGCGCGAGTTTGCTCTTGAGATCGGCAACGGCGGTTTCTTTCTTGGCGGTCGGCATAACGCTCCCTAAAAAATACGGCGCTCCATCCGTCCGGAGGAACGCCACACGAGAGGAACGCCGCCCGCAAAGGGGCGGGCTGCGCCGCCGGTTTGGCATTCCTGCGCATCCCTTCGTTGAGATTAAGCCTTACGGCGGGTGCGGTCTTCGGAGCCGTCGGCAATCATAGCATCGCCGCACGGTTTGCCGCAAGGCTGTTCGGCCGCAGGCGCAAACTAGGCGCAGATGCTGACTTCACGACGGAATTTCTTGCTGGGCGCGGGAACCGCCCTGGGAGCGATGGACTTCTCGAGCCGCCGGGCGATCGCAGCGAACGCGGCGCCGAGAATGACTCCGCATCGAGCGCTGACCTCTCTCATGGAAGGCAACGATCGCTTCGCGACCGACAAGCCGAGTTGCCTCGCGACGACGGCGCTGCGGGCCGAGCTGGCCAACGGTCAGGCACCCTTCGCCATGGTTTTGGGCTGTTCGGACTCCCGCGTCCCCGTCGAAACGATCTTCGACCACGAACCGGGCGACATTTTCGTCGTGCGCGTAGCGGGCAATTTCGTGACGCCCGAAGGAATCGGCACGCTCGAATACGGCTTTTCCGTGCTCAAGGCTTCGCTGCTCATGGTTCTTGGGCACACATCGTGCGGGGCGGTTAAGGCTTCACTGGAGTTCTTGAAGACCGGAAAGCGGCTCCCCGGCCATATGCAACGGCTCGTCGACGCCATCGCGCCCGGCATCAAGGGCGCCACGGCGGAGCACGAGGCGATCGTTCTGAACGTGCGCGCGAATGTCGAGCACCTCAGGAGCTCCGTTCCACTGCTGGCCGCCGGCCTGCGCGAGGGGGGACTCGCTATCGTCGGAGCAGTCTACGATCTCCATACCGGGAGGGTCGCCGAAGTCTAGGGCCCATGCAGGTACGGTTCTCGGCTGCGACAAATAACGGTCCGCTTACTTTTGTGGCACTTTTCTAGTGCCATTCTTTGCGTGGAGGTTTTGTTTGCGCATATTCACCAAACTGGCGGCCCTGTGTGCCGTCGCAGGACTCCTGGCCGCATGTAGCGGAAGCGGCGGCTCGTCTTTTCTTGGCACCACACCACAAACCAACGGCGCGGGACACGCAACGTTGACTGCCGCCCAGAAGGGCCTGTGGCCGCGTCCCGGACCGGCCGTGCGCGTTTGCGGCAAGCCGGCGGCAGGTTTTGCGGCATGCGCCTCATGGATTAGAACCGACATTTCAAACGCCGCCACGCCCAGCGGCTACGGTCCGAGCGATCTGCAGACCGCATATGGGTTGACGACGGCTTCCGGGAGCAACGGCAGCGGCGTGACCGTGGCGATCGTCGACGCATACGACGATCCCAACGCACAATCCGATCTCAATGTTTATCGTTCCACGTATGGCCTGCCGGCATGCGGCTCAGGGTGTTTCACGAAAGTAAAGTACGGCAAGCGCACGAACACGGGATGGGCCGAAGAGGAATCGCTCGATGTCGACATGGTGTCCGCGATTTGCCCGAAGTGCAACATCCTGCTCGTCGAAGCGGCTAGCAACAGCACGGCGAATCTCACAACCGCGGAACAGTACGCGCTGGCTCACGCAAATTACGTGAGCAATAGCTGGAGCGGCAACGAAGGTTCTACCAGCTCCGATTCAAGCTATAGCCGCAGCGGCGCGGTGGTGACCGCAGCCACGGGCGACAGCGGTTACAACACGACGGCGCAGTGGCCGGCAATCATTCCGGCTGTTGTCGGCGTCGGCGGCACGACGCTGAGCTCCACGAATCCACGCGTTGAAACGGCGTGGTCCGGCGCGGGGAGCGGCTGCAGCAAGGTGTATGCAAAGCCATCGTACCAGTCAGGCATCAACACCGGGTGCAGCATGCGCGCGCAGGCTGACGTTTCCGCTGAAGGCGATCCGAACACGGGCGTCGCCGTCTACGACACGTTCCACGAGTCGGGCTGGCTGGTATTTGGCGGAACGTCCGTCGCTACGCCGATCATTGCGTCCGTGTACGCGCTGTCGGGAAACACCGATAGCCAGTCCACGCTGTACGCCAACATCGACAAAGGCCTGTACGATCCGAGCAGCGGAAGCAACGGCAGCTGTGGAGCGCCGCTGTGCACCTCGGGCACCGGATGGGACGGTCCGACGGGCGCAGGTTCTCCGAGCGGCCTAACGGCGTTCTAACCGAAGCCGCGTCATCCGAGGCAGCCCGCCGTGCATGCACGGCGGGCTGCTTCTTTTTGCGGTGTCCGTATATTGCTTTGGATCGTTTAGAGTGAGAGAATCGGGTTCCAGTCCCGGTAAGCCGGAATCTTCGAAAAGGGGGTATTATGGCAGTTTCGGTAGTTCTGCATTTCAATAAACCGGTCAACGAGAGCGCCACCAAAATCTACGATGCGATCGTGGAGGAGATGGGGGTTCAAGACAATCCTGCCAAAGGCGCGATTTACCACTGGTGCGCGCCGCGACCCGACGGTGGCTTACTGATCTGTGACGTCTGGGAAACGCGCGACGATTTCGAACGTTTTTCACAAGAAAAAATCGGTCCGCTAACCCAAAAACACGGTCTCCCGCCGCCCCAGATTGAATTCAGCCAAGTCTACAAGATCATCAACGGTAAATTGGCGAGCCGCAAAGGAACCGGCGTTTTTGCCGAATGCAAGGGCGATCCCGACGACATGCTGCGCGGCTATGACGAAGCTAACGCCAAAATGGGCATCGTCCAGTCGCCGCCGCAGGGTTTGGTCTTCCACTACTCGATGAAAACGCCGAGTGGCCTTCGCGTGATCGACCACTGGGCGTCCCGTCAGGACTTCGATCGCTTCGTGGAATCGCAGCTACAAGGTGCTTTGCAAGCCGCCGGCCTGCCGCGCCCGGAGATTACGTTCTATGATATCCACAACACGATCGACGCAAGAACAGTAACGAAAATCTAGAGCTCGGCCCTGCGTGAAGTAAGCAGAACACCGCTTAAGTCAAAGACCCGCCATTCGACGGGTCTTTTTTTTGTTTGGACGCTTATGCGTGCGCCTGAACGCGCACCCTGTTCGGATCGACCTTCACTCCCGGTCCCATCGTACTGGACAGCGTGATGCTGCGCAGGTACGTGCCTTTGGCCGCCGCGGGTTTCGCGCGAATAATCGCGTCGAGCAGCGTTGAAACGTTCTCCGTGAGCTGCTGCTCGGCGAAACTCGCTTTCCCTACAATCGTGTGAACGATTCCGGTTTTGTCGAGCCGGTACTCGACTTTGCCCGCTTTGATGTCGCGCACGGCCGCACCGATGTTCGGTGAAACCGTTCCGGCTTTCGGATTGGGCATCTTTTGCGCGAGAATGCGGCCGAGCGCCGATCCGACGGCGCCCATCATGTCGGGCGTCGCCACAGCGACGTCAAAATCCGCGAATCCGCCTTTGACGCGGTCGATCAGATCTTGTTCGCCGACGAAATCGGCACCGGCAGCCTCCGCGTCCTTCGCTTTATCGCCCTTTGCGAATGCAATAACGCGCACAGTGCGTCCGGTCCCATGCGGGAGGATGACTGTCCCGCGCACGTTCTGATCGCTCTTCTTCGGATCCACGCCCAAGCGGACGTGCGCTTCAATCGTTTCATCGAATTTGCCGTTGGCATTGCGCTTGACGATCGCCACCGCTTCGCCGGCGTCAAAGAGCTGCCCACGATCGAAATTTTGCGCGAGAGCCCGAAAGCGCTTGCCGTGAACGCGCGCCATTACAGCTTGTCCTGAGCCTGTCGAAGGGCCTCCACCTCCACGCCCATCGAGCGCGCGGTCCCCGCGATGATGCGCTTGGCCATATCCATGTCGTTGGCGTTGAGATCGGGCATCTTGGTTCTTGCGATCTCTTCGACTTGCGCTTGCGTCAGCTTTCCGACCTTTTCACGGTTCGGCTCTTTCGATCCGGATTCGATCTTCAGCGCTTGTTTGATCAGGAACGACGCCGGCGGCGTTTTGGTTATGAACGTGAAGGTGCGATCTTCAAAGACCGTGATCTCAACCGGAACGATCATGCCGGCCTGAGACGCAGTGCGTTCGTTGTACTGCTTGCAAAAGTCCATGATGTTCAAGCTGTAAGGCCCGAGCGCCGGTCCAATCGGCGGCGCCGGGGTGGCCTTTCCGGCCGGAATCTGCAGGCCGATCTTACCGGCGACTTTCTTTGCCATGTTCTCCTATTTCAGTTCGTCGCGCCTACGGGTGCCGGGCTATGCATTCCGAAGATGTTGCCTTCGGAATCCTTGAATCGCGCCCAGCCGCCGAAGAATTCCACCGACGGTTCCGTTTCGAATTCGACGCCGCCGGCTTGCAACTGTTCGGCGCTCTTAAAAACGTCGTCTACTTCCAACGCGATCCCGCTGTCTTTGCCGACGCGGTCAGGCGACCAGTCAGCGAAGTCTTTGACGAGCACGATCGCCGTTTGCGCTCCGGACGGCGCGACGCTGAGCCATCGCATATTCTCGCCCATCGGCGCGTCGTCCCGGACTTCCCAACCCAGCTTCTTGGTGTAGAACTCCTTCGCGCGCTCTTGGTCGTTGACGTAAACACTCACGATTCCGATATGCATGCGACCTACACTTTCTCGATTTGGTAGAACTCGAGCTCGACCGGCGTTTCGCGGCCGAAGATCGAGATCAGTGCACGAACTCTTTCCTTCTCCGGCGCGATCTCGTCCACGATGCCCGTGAAGTCGAAGAACGGTCCGGAAGTCACTTTGACGCGATCGCCCTTCTTGAAGTCGATCTTCAGCTTCGGCGTTTCGATGCCCATCTGCTTGAGGATCGTTTTGACTTCTTTATCCTGCAGTGGCACCGGCTTTTCGCCCGCACCGGGGCTTCCGACGAATCCAGTCACGCCAGAGGTGTTGCGCACGACGTACCACGACTGATCGTCCATGTCCATTTCGACCAGGACGTATCCCGGAAAGACCTTTTTGGGGGTAATCTTTCGCTTGCCGTCTTTGAACTCGACTTCATCTTCCATCGGCACGAGCACGCGGAAGATCTTGTCTTGCATGTTCATCGAGTGGATGCGCCGCTCGAGGTTCGCCTTTACCTTGTTCTCGTATCCGGAGTAGGTATGGATCACGAACCAATTCTTGCGGCCATCTCTCGGTTTTGGACGAACCCGCGTTTGCGTCTCCGAACCTTGCGCCTGTTCCGGCTCGGTTTCCAGCTCGGCCGTTTGCGCCTCCACCACCTGTGCCTGCTCGGCTTCGTTCGGTTCTTTCTCAACGCTCGGAGGGCTAAACCAGCTCGCGGCTTCGGCCTGATCGGCGACGTGTTCCGCCGTCGTCATGTCTTCGGAAGCTGCATCCAAAGCCTCAGCCTCCGACTCATGCGTTTCACGCGTCAGCGTAAAGCCTTCATGCTGTTCGTCGAGTTGTCGTTCTTGTTCCGGATAATTCGTCATAGCCTAACCGATGGATGAATAAGATCGAAAATTACGCCAAAGAGGCGATCGCAAGCCCAAGTAAACAGTCCGACGCCGATGACCAGCAGCACAGTCAAAATGGTTGCTGAAATCCACTCTTCTCGCGTCGGCCACGTGACACGGCGCAGCTCCAGCCAAACGCCCCGAACGTATTCCTGCACGCTGATGCGGCCGGCTTGACGCGTCGCTGTCGCGCGGATTCCACCACCGGGGACCTTGTTCATCACGACATCTCCTGACAACTTGGCAGGGCGGAGAGGACTCGAACCCCCAACCCTTCCCTTTGGAGGGGAACGCTCTACCAATTGAGCTACCGCCCTACGTCTGCGTGCTGCTCCTACTTCGTTTCGCGGTGCGCCTTGTGGCAGCGGCAGAAACGACAGTACTTGCTGAGTTCCAGCCGGCCCGAAGTTTTCTGCTTGTTTTTGTGCGTATTGTAGTTACGGCGCTTACACTCCGTGCAAGCCATCACCACCATGACGCGGTTCTCTTTCTTCGCCACAACCCTCTACCACACACTAAATAAACGGACCGCGGTCCGTTCGAGCGCTCAGTATAGCACGGGGCCGGAAAAGGCGGCAAGGGAACTGCCGGGGGCGGTAGTGGTCCCAAAAGGGACCACTACCGCCGGGGGCTAGGCTGGTGCGCCCGGCCAGAATCGAACTGGCAACCTTGGGCTTAGGAGTCCCCTGCTCTATCCTTTGAGCTACGGGCGCGCCGGATTGTTGCTTCCTCGCGAGCGCGCGAGCGGGCCTTCCGGCCGACGGAGCAAAGAAACCGCCATGGCAAGAATCGCGATGCAAACGGTCGATTTCGAGCTCCTCGAAGAACAGCTCCGCGCACTGCTGGCCGGCGAAAGCGACTTCATTGCCAACGCCGCAAACTTCGCGGCCTTCGTCTACGATGCGCTGCCGGAAGTGAATTGGGCCGGATTCTACCTTGAAACCTCCGACGGTCTCGTCTTGGGCCCGTTCGCCGGCAGGCCGGCCGCTGCGAGAATTGCACTCGGCCAAGGCGTCTGCGGCCGCGCGTTCGCCGAAGCGCAAACGGTCGTCGTTGATGATGTCAACGCCTTCGCCGGCCACATTACGTGCGATCCGGCTTCCCGGTCCGAGTTGGTCGTGCCGCTCTTGGCCGACGGTTTGCCGTTTGGCGTTTTCGATCTCGACAGTCCTCGGCTCGGACGCTTCACCGAGAGCGACCGGTGCGGCATCGAAGGGCTCGTGGCGACGTTTCTCACCTCCACGGCCATTCCGGATACCTACACGGAGCATCGCTCGCGCTCGGAAGCGACGTAACGCAGAAGTTCCTGACCGAATTCCCCGACGACCGTTAAAGCCGACAGGTCAAGCGCCGTCAGCGGCCTCTGCAGCTGCAGAGCATCGCCGCCGGCGAGCGTCCACGGCGCTACCCCTGAAAAGTAAAACCCTAGCTGCTCCAGATGTTCGCAAAGATCCGGCGTTCCCCGATCTTCGAGCGGCAGGTTTGCGTAGAGCGCGCCCAGCTTACGCGCAGAACGCAGATCGCGGGCCGCTTGCGCGACGAGTTCCGCCGCGTCACCGCCGCTTTGGAAAACCTTAATCGTCGCGGTGCCGTCGCGCCGCTCGATCGACGTGCCAACGTGGGCGCGCCGGCGGGATCGCGCTCCGCGCGCAAATTTGACCGGAAGACGAAGCCCATCGTAAATCCTTTGGACGATATCGCGGTGGCGGGTAGGGACAAAGATCCTGCGTTCCTCGCGCGGCCGCAGAGGCTTGAAGTACGACATGAAGCTTTGGCGTTGCGTCGTCGTTGAAAGCTCCATCTGACGCGCAAGAAAATCGCGGGATGCACCGCCGAGGATGACGCCGCATGGAACCGCTCCAAAGCTCAGGCTTGCATGTTGCGTGCGGCCATGATCGGTGACCGGCTCGGTGTAGTATGCCGCCAGCCCGAGCGCGATCGCTTCCTCTTCCGCTTTCGCCCGTGTGCGATTCAAGAGATTGCGGCCGCGATGCGCCGGGTTGACAATCGCGCCGCCCCCTTCCGCGATCGGCGCTGCGGCTCGATCGCGGTGAAGCGCGTAGTGCGCGACGATCTCGCCTGCCGCCGACTCCGCTACGATCGAAACGTAACGGCCTGCTGCGTTGAGTTCGCATAACCGCTCCGGCACGTAGACGGCCGAAAACGGATAGTGAAATCCGTACGTCTGGTAAAACGCGCGCGCAACTCCTTCAGCATCTTCGTCTCGAAAGCGGCGAATGACATACTCCTGCTCCGGCGCCTGTTCGACTTCTTCGACTGCAGCGGTCTGGGGCGCGGAAATCGCCTCATGGTCGTGAGGGCGCAGCATTGAAAGAGCAATCTCACTTCCCGCAACGCCGTGCAGTCGCCGGTGAACCTCATCGATGCCATCGAGGTGCTCGATTTCTGGAGCGATTGCGCGCTCCAAGAAGGCGATCGAAAGACGTTCCGGCGTGCACTCCGCGGCCACGCGCATAAAAGGCGCCGACTCTCCCGGGTCCTGCGCTGCAATCTCCGCAAAAACGCGTTGCGCCGCGCCGATCAGGTCACTCGTTTGCTGCGGCTGCAGCCCGCCGCGCGTGCATGCATCGGTCAAGAACGTCCGGATAAGGGACCCAAACGATTGGTCCCGCGGCACTTTCAGCTCGGCGCTGAACGAGCTCACTCGCGAAGCGTGAGGATCACCCGCACGCCCGCCGGTTCGACAAAGAGCAGATCGGTCGGAAGATTGCCCAGAACCGGTGCACCGTCCGAATGCTCGGCAACGATGCCGCGGTATGGAATTCCTAAGCCCGGCAGTGTGAATTTTCCAGCCACCGCGTTCGTTAGGTTCGTGCCCGCAACCGTCACGTTCAACGCTTTGAAACGATGCCCGACTGCGCCGCCCAGCACAGCGAACGGCCCTTGATTGAGCTCGTTGTTCCTTCCGCGATAGTAGCCGTCGATCGCTGCATGCCAATCGTGGTTTTCCCAAGCTGCCGCGAAGGACGCTTGCTGCTGGGGAATGTTCAAGAACTGCTGATTGGTCACTAGGTCGCCGCCCGAAGTCGGGTTCGAAACGGTCGACGGAAGATTGAACGGATATGCAAGGTTCAGACCGTAGTTTGCCTGCACGAGGACGTGCGGAAAACGATGCGCGAACCGAACCTCGGCGCCTTGATAAACCACGTTGCCCACATTGATCGGAAAGGATTGCAGCGGCGGAGTGTCCGGCGGGCAGGTCGCTCCGAGCGGGTAGAAATGTTCGATCGGGTCGCGCAGATTCGTCCGATAGAGCGCTACGTCGATCGTGGTCTGCAGATCGAAGCGGTGCGCGAATCCCACTTCGTATTCGCTCGCATGCTCCGGCTTGAGTTTAGGGTTTCCCTGTCCAACCGCGACGCAATTGACGTCGCGGGGCAGGCTGCTCACCGGAAAAACGTACCGTTCGATCAGCAGCGGAGCGCGAAAACCGCTTCCCGCAGACGCCCGCAGCACGTCGTTTGCGCTGAGATCGTAGGACCCGCCGATGCGTCCGTCGAGCGAGGAGCCGAAGGTCGAATACTGCGCCAAATAGGCTGCCGCCTGAAGGTGCAAACGCCGCGTCGGCTTGATCGCACCGCGGGCAAAATAGCCTTGAATCGTTTGCCGCGGTTCTCCGGCAACGCCCGATTCGCTCAACGATTCAGTGCGCAAAAAACCGCCGAAGGTGATCTCACCCTCGGCGCTGGTTCGGTCCCAGGCAAGTGAGTACGTCGCTCGCTTGTCGCGGTGAGTCACGTCATACGGCGTCACACCGGCTCCCGCAAACGTTACGTCGTTGTTTGAAGCCGACGCTTCGTACAGGAGCGATCCGGCTCCCAGAGGCGATCGCCCATGCAGATCGTATGCGCGAATCGTTTGCGCGAACGTCGCGGGACCGGGGCCGCTGAATAACGCGCCGGCATTTTCGTCGTTTACATTCGTCGGCGTGTTCAGCGCGCCGCTCTCGTCACGGTTATTCGTCAGGACGAAGATGCGGGCCCCGACATCCGCATTCTGCGAGAATGTCCACTGCATGTTCGTCAAGAACGTTCGGCTCGAAACTGTCGAGCCCAAATGCGTTGGAACGGCGCACGTTAAAGCGTCGTTCGGCGGCGGGCACGACCGCTGCAGGCGAACGTTCTGATCGACGTAACCGTGCTCTTGCTGATCGTCGGCCGCGAATGCATAGCCGAAGCGTCCTTCAGTTCCCGTGGAGTTCAGCCAGCCCTCACTGCTGCCGAACGACCCGGCCGAAAAAGAATACGCGGAGTGCGCCTCTTTCGTCGGGCGTAGCGAAATCAAATTGACCGCGCCGCCAATCGTATTGCTTGCCTCGGTGTCGCTTGTCCCAAGGCCCTCGGAAACTGCTGCACTGGAGAATGCCGCGATCGGAAAGCGGGCCAAATCCACATCGCCTGTGTTCGCATCGTTCAAGATCTGACCGTCCAACGCAATCAATGTTTCCGACGGGTCCGGTCCGCGCAAGGCGACTAAATAGGGCGCAGTGCTCGATCCGCCGTCCGGCCTCGCAAAGGTCAACGAAGGAACCTGCGTCAGCGACTCGACCACGCGGTCTCCGCCACTTTGCTCCATCTGCGCGCGCGTGATGTCAACAACCGGGATGGGCGCGTGCGACGGCGCGAGCTGTCCATTGACCGTCACGTGACCGATCACGCGCAGCTGAGGCGTGTCTATCGGTTCCAAAGCGATCTCCACGTTTGCATCGCGATCGACCAAGAGGGGCCCGGCCGAGGTCGTGACGTAGCCGCGGGCGCTTGCCGTGACGTCGTACCGCCCCGGGAGGACTCGCAAACGAAATGCTCCGGATCGGTCGCTCTGCGCGTGCGCCTGCTGCGGACCGGAAACGTCAATCAGCGCATTTGCAATCGGGAGGCCTTCGCCCGAGCGCACATGGCCGCTAAGCACGCAGCACAGCGCTGCGCCCAGAACAATCGGATGCATTCTTTACCCGGTTATCGTCTCCCAAATTCGGGGGCAGAGCAACGTGTCTTCCGGCTTGTCCGCTACGTAGTCGACAACACCGTCCGGGATGTTGAACTGCCACACCTCCGGCCACGATTGTGTTCGGGAAGGCAGATGGATCGGCAGCCGGACGTAGTGGAAACCGCCGTGCGAATCCTCCAGACGGACCGCGGCGATAGCGCCCGGCGGCAATGGTCCATGCGACGGAGTGATCGTCGTGTAATACGCATCCTGCCAAAGCGACGTTGAGACCTCTTCGGGAAGCGTTGCGCCTATGGGTTTATTGCAGCTCGTTTGGGAATCGAAAACGACGAATTCCGGCTTGATGTAAGCAAAGGATACCGGAGTCGTCCCCGTGATGAGCGCCTGCGAGACCGGCGCTGAAAAGCGTTCGCGCAGCGTTGCGGTAAGCTCGCGATCGTGCTCGGGCAAAACCTGGAAATAATCAACATCCCCGCAGCTCGGCTTGCTGCGCGTTTCAACCAGCAGCCGGTAAACGCCCCACGGAACGTCAAACCCGACGCTCGTGTCGTTCGCCGTGCGCCGCTCCACGCGAAATACCTGATCGATCGCGGACTTTCCGACACGGTCCTGCAGTATGACCCGCACCGCTACCGGCGTTTGCGCTCCCCCGTGCATCAGCGATCCGCACAAGACGAAATGTAACGCGATATGAGAGAGGGGCATGCTGCAAAGAGTTCTCCGTTAAGTCAAAATACCCGTCGCTACGTTCATCGACCGGCGACGCTGAATTGCGACACATATCCCTTAACGGAAGTGAAATAGCGGCCAAGAAAAGAATGGAGCCGTTGACGGGGATTGAACCCGTGGCCTCTTCCTTACCAATTCGGTCTAATCACGCACGACTTGGAGAATCATTCGTAAACCGCGACTGTTTACGTTAGTGGAGTACGGCTGTTGTTACCCGTTTTGGTTGTCAGTTGGGCTATCGGACGAGAGCGCTTCCGATAGTCTTGCAAACGACATAACCGCCCACTGTCTGCCGGCCTCCATCGCATCGGGGAGTACGTCCGCGACTGTCGCGAGATCAACGGAGCGATCACTACCCAGGGCGCGTAGGCAAGCAAAATCGCGCCCCGTGTGCCGCTTAAGCGTTTCTAGCAAGTCGTCGTTCTCGAACGGCTCATCGCTGAAATCCCAAATGCATTCATAGCGCTTCAGACGAGCGCCGATCCACTCCGCGATCGCCTCCGGCGTTCCTGGGCGTTTGCGTGGCGCTAAAGACTCTAATTCTTTGCGAATTGCTATCGCGAATCTCTCACTCTCGCCGACGGGAACGAGAAGCGCCGCCGTGTTCGCGAAACTGTCAGTGCTGGGAAAAATCGCGTCGACGAGATCATTCATTTTCTCGGAGAGAACGCGCAGCCGTTTAGGTAGATGCGGCCAAGGGTGATGCTTGTGGCACATTGACGCAAGGGTGAGCATTTGATCGCACCATCCAATGAGTCGAAGCGCAGTGTTGCGGGTTATTGTCTTGCGATGCAGCGCGTCGTTGATCTCCTTCGCCGGGTTGTCATTCGCGCCACGCCAAGGAAACTTATCGAACGCCGCCTGTTTCACGCCCACCTCTTGACTGATCGCTCGAAAGACACTCCTGACTTCGGCGGCGACGACTGGGGCCAGCGCCTCCGAGGGACGCCCACGCCGTTTCACCGCAACAATTCCCAAATCCGGGTTTTCTGCGGTTCTCATATCGCCCTGAATTATGACAATCTCTGCCTATGGAAGTCAACCGTGAACAACCGCTTCTAATTCGGGTGAAGCAAGCCTGCGAGCGCGTCTCCTTGTCAGCCCCGACGTTGTACGAGGCAATGAATCGCGGCGATTTGCCCTACCATCGCTTCGGACGTGCCCGTAGAATCGCCGTGAAAGACTTGGAGGCGTTCATCGCTCGCAACCGATGCGCCGGCCACAGCGAAGGTGCGGCGTGAACGAACGCCATTGCAACGTCGCGAATCCATGCGAAGACCCAAACTGCCCATACTGTAAGCCAAGCCGATCTCTCACCAAGGGGGAACGCAAAGCACAAAAAGAGACCGCGCGTAAACTGCAAGAGCAGCGCGACGAACTCGCGCAGGCGGCAAAGGAACGCGAATTTCACAAAGTGCCGCACACGCTTCTTATGACCGGCGGTGGCGGTAGTCGCCCACGCGCGCGGCAAAAGAAAAAGGGCACAAAAGTCTGCGCCACCTGCAAGCTGGAGAACTGTATCTGCAAGACGCACGCGCCCAAGAGAAATCGGCCGCGAAAGTCCGTGACGGTTTCGCCAAAGTATGCGAACCGTCCAAGGGGCGGCGACGATATTGATCTCGGAGGGGGCTATCATGACGAGGGTATTGAGCGTAAAGACCATCGCAAGATATTGGAAGACTTAAGGGTCGCCAAAAGAGAAGGAACTAGGGAGGCGATCGAAACGTTGTTTAGGGACATTCGCGAGGTGTACTTTCGCGCGCTGACATTTAAGCAGCGGTAAGTGTGCGTACAAATTTTGACGCAACCGCATTTCCTTGGTACGATCAAAGTAGAGAGGGGATCACGCTTTAGCAACAACTCCCCCGCAATTTGGCGGCAGGGAAGACCCACTCTAACTCCGTGGATTATTAGGCGGCAGTTGCACCCGAAATAGTGTACGTACACACAAGAGCGCCGGCAGTGGGCGCTTTTTATTTTGGCTCCGCTTTCTGGAGCATAGAAAGGACCCAATGACAGTAACAAAAGCGGCGCCCACGACGAGTGCGGAGCGCCTGGAATTCCTAAAAGACGAAAGCCGAGCGATTGACGGCGAACTTGAAGCGTTGCGGCTTAAGCGCGGCGAGACGTTGCTTACCGGCACTTCAACATCGAAGATCGATGCGCAGATTTCGGAGGCGCAAAAACGCTTGGCGGACAACGTCGATCGCGCCTCCGCCCTGGAGCGAAAGATTCCGAGCGAGCAACGCGATGAACTTGAGAGGCGGCTTCACGATGCCGAGCGGTCCGAACTAGCCGCGCTCGAGTCAAAGGAATCTGCACTTACGCGTCTTCGGGCCGCAGAGATTGAACTCGATGCCGCCGATCTCAATTATCGAAAAGCCGACGTCGAACATGGCGCCAAATGGAGCGCCCTTGCCGGCGCTCGCGAACGCATCGAAACGCATCGCGAGAATCACCCTGATCTTTATTTAGGTGAAAAATTATGAGCGAGATAGATCAAAAGATGCGCGAGGTTGAGGCGCTGGCGCTAAAATATCCGAAGAAAGCGCGGGAGGCGAAGCCGTTGCTCGACTATCTGCGAAAGGTGTATGAGGTACACAAAGCCGGCGAGGCCGCGGAGAGTGAATCGCAGCGCCTTTTGACGGTTGGTGAAGCAGCCCTGAAGCAGGCCGCAGCGGCGTTTGAATTTCACGAGTCGTTGCCGGAACTGAAAATTCCAAAGCGGCTTCCGTACGGCGGGTCGCTCATTGAGGCGTTTCGCCAGAACCGTAACGCGAGGACAGGACGATGAAGAACACGCGCGTTTCACCTTTCGCCGGCGCAGCAAGCGCATTGGGCTTTACGGCAGCGCAGGGACCCGTTGCAGGGCGGCTCGGCCCGCAAAAAGACGCCGGCCCCGACAGTCCACCAAACGATTCATATCGCGTCGGAAGATTAGCCGTCGGTATTCCCGGAGCGAGCGCGTTCATTGCGATCGCGCGCCAAGCGCGCAGTCAAAGAACCTAAAGGTTTCGCGCTAAGCCGCCGCTCCTTTGGGGCTCAGCGTGAACGCGGGGAGCGTCGCTCAATCATCGCGACCTCTCCGCGATACAATCGTGCGATCGGAGTTCTGCGGAACTCCATCGCTCGGGCCGGCCATGGCCTCGCATCGGAGTTTTGGCTTTTTCACCGACTGCGAGGCCGCGCTCCCCGGCGTTAGCATTTTCAAAGTGTCGCGAGGCGAAGGCGTTTGACCGAAACGCGCGTCTTTGTTTTGCGATAGGCGGGGAGCCGATCAGGTCTTAGCCCCTCGTTCGGCTCCTCCAAGCCTTTTCAAAAAAAAAGAAGGCCGCCATGCGCGGCGGCCATTTTCGCACTACGTTGTCATTCGGTGACATATGCTTTATACCACATCGGAGCAAACGGTCCTTGCCGGCGCCCTCAAATACGCGGAGCAAGGCGTTCGACTCTACCCTTGCGACAACCGAAAACGCCCGCTCGTCAAGCATTGGAACACCTTCGGCTCGACTTCCGATCCGCAGGTGGTTGAAAAATGGTTTGCTCGCGATCTCCCCGATGCAAACGTCGGCATTGCCTGCGGCCCGTCGCGCCTTGCCGTCGTCGACGTAGACCCCCGTAACCGGGGAACTGAATCGTTCAAGGCGCTTGTCGATCGTTTCGGCCCCGAATGTTTTAGTGCGCCGCGCGTCAAGACACCCGGAGGCGGATTCCATCTGTACTTTACCGCTGCCGGCAAAACACCGAGCGGACAGATCGCGCATGGAGTCGATTTGCAAGCCGAGGGAAAAGGCGTCCTTGCACCGCCGAGCCGCATCGCCGATCGTCGCTACGTTTGGGAAACGCTGGACGGCTGGATGGAAACCGGCGAGATACCGTCGCTTGATCCGGCAATCATCGATCTGGTTCGGCAAACGCAAACCGAAACGACCCTACGGCGACTGCCGCACATCATCGCGAAGGGAGATCGGAACCGCGCGATGACAAGGCTCGCCGGCAGATTTTGTCTCTTTGGGCACACGCAAGAGGAGATCAACGGAATGCTTCAAGCCATCAATGAGCGGCGCTGCAGTCCCCCGCTTTCAGAATCTGAAATCGCCAAAATCGCAAAAAGCATGGCGGCAAGGCGAACGCGGGTTGACCCGGCCGATTGGCTACTGGCCTGGTATCCCTATCTGAGCGGAAGCGCCCGCGAGATAGCGACGTTCTATTGGATCGTAGCCGAACGAGGCGTCCCGGAGATCAGGCCGGCGCTAAAGCATGTCCTCAGCCAGACCGGTTTTTCCGAGCCGACCTACTATCAGGCCCGAGATCGCCTTCAGGAAGCCGGCGCAGTCCGCTGTGTTCGACATGGACGAAATTCGGCGACCGAAATCATTCTCGAAATGCCAAAGCAACCGACCGCACCATTAAACAGCCGCTAGCCCCGATACCCCTATATACAGTGGACGTATATCCCAAGATTCTTGGGAACTGAAAATCGCGCCTCGGCTCAAACAACCGTCCGGAGACTGACTGATGCCTCGACCCTGCAACGTCTGCCAACACCCTCAGCAAAAAGCAATCGATCTGGCCCTGGTGGCCGGAAAGCCGGCTAACTTTGTCTCGCAAAGTTTCGGAGTCTCGGTCTATGCCGTCCAGCGCCACCGTGTAGGCCATCTCCGCCCTGCGGCTCGTCGGGCATTGGCGACTCGCGAGGATATCAGCGCACATGCGGTGCTGGATCGCATGGCGCAACTGCAAACCAAGACCCTCGCGCTGCTCGACAAGGCCATGAGCGATGATTGCAAGCCGAGCGAAGTCGCGCGCGTGGTTCGCGAGTGCCGTGAGAACGAACTTGCGCTCGCGCGGCTGACCGGACAACTGCGAGAAGGCGCGACGGTGATCAACGACCACAGAAAGCAACTGCTCATTTTGGAATCGATGAGCGAGCAGCAGCAGCGCGCGATCGCCCAATTGGCCGAGGGTTTGCCGGCGAGTCTAGACCGCTAAAACGCTATATCACCAAATAAATGATTTGATGCTATTGCATTGCGCTTTTTGAGCGATTTGAGCACGAAACGCAAGCATTGGTCGCCGAACGGATAGCGGCTGACCCCGCGCTCGGAGCCGAGGTTCGTTCGTTTTAGGTCTTCAATTCGCGCCGAGCGGTCGCTCCGCAGCGGCGCATCAGCGCCGGAAGGTCGCGGCGATCGCACAGTTCGTTTAGGGCAACCTCAACAAACATCGAGACGGAGACTCGAATCCCGAGCCGACGCAGTTTGAGGCGCGCCTCCTCGACGCGTTGCACCACGGCGGGCGTAACGTAGGGATTGAGGCGTTCCACGGTCGCTTCACCGGCTTTGGCTCTTGGCATGCTTTGGATGTTCACCAATCTCTGCAGCGGTACTAGCGTGAAGCGGTACAGCGGCAAAGTGCCCTTTCCTTGGCCCAGGAGGCCCGTGAAAATGAAAATCCGACCCGAACCCTACGAAAGCATCGACAGCGCCCTCAGACGGCTTGCAAAGGCCATTGGACGCGATGGTCTCATGCAAGCACTGCGCCGTCACGCCGCATTCACACCGAAAAGCGAGCGTCGCAAAGACAAGGCGGAGCGAGCCGCGCGCAGGCGCACCCGATGAATGCGCGCTTTATGTATTGTCCCTACGACGGACACATCCATGACTTCAGGCCGATGGGCAAGGTCGAAGCCGCGCTAGAGGGCGTTCCCGAGCACTACGAGCGATGCATCAAGTGTCAGCAGTTCCGCGTACCGGAGTCAAAATGAGCGCCCAAGTCAGCAAAGCGGCGCCAACGGACAAACAGATTCGTGCGATGAGCGAAGCGGCGCGCATCGTTCTTGCCCGAAACAGGCTGCTCGACTTTAGCGGACGGCTCTATCCAAACTTCGATGCTGCACCGCACCTGCGGATGCTGGCCGAACTCTTGGAGCGGGTGGAACGCGGCGAGATCAAGCGGCTGATATTCACGGTGCATCCAGGCTCGGGCAAGTCAACGCTGCTTCAACTCTTCGCTTCATGGTTTATCGGTCGCAACCCACGGCGCAAGGTCATCGAAGTCTCTGCCGGCGCAGAACTTGCGGAGCGCAACTCTCGCGCGGCGCGCGGATTCTTCGGCGAAGATGCGTGGCCGTTCGATGCAAAGATATCCTCGGAGTCTGCCGCGATGCATCGCTGGAGCACGACTGCGGGAGGCGGCATGTTTGCGATCGGTGCCGAGGGTGTTGTCACCGGCTGGCGCGCGGACCTGATTATTGCCGATGACTTGATGAACAGCGCGGGGACGGCGGCAGAACGGGAGTCGCTCTGGGCGTGGTTTCGCGAAGTGTTGACGCCGCGGCTTGAACAGCACGGCGCGATCGTCGTGGTGATGACGCGCTGGTGTGAAGACGACATTCCCGGACGGCTACTCGACGCACCTGACGGCAAGGAATGGCATCTGGTGCGGTTGCCGGCGCTCGCGGAAGAAGACGACCCGCTTGGACGCAAACCCGGCGAGGCGCTTTGGCCGGGGCGCTTCAATGTGGGCGCACTGCAGCAGCGCAAGATCGCGATGGGGAGCCGCGCCTTTGAGACGCAGTTTCAAGGCCGTCCCGTTCCGCTCGAAGGCAATTTGATCAAAGCATCGTGGTTTCCGCGTTACGAGGCGATGCCTGAGCCGCAGAGTTTCAAGAAAGTCGTTATGGCGCTGGATGCAGCCGTCAAGATGGGAGTTAGCAACGACTACACCGCGGTCGCGATCATCGGCGTCACGGAAAGCGAGTTCTACTTGCTTGACGTCGTTCGCAAGAAGGTTGAATTTCCCGAACTGCTGCGCATGTGCGTGAGCGTCAAAGAGCAGTGGGGAGCGAGTGCAGTCTACGTTGAGGACGCGAGCAGCGGTCAGGCGCTGATTCAAACGCTCAAAACGCAATCGCACTTGCCGATCATTCCGGTCAAGGCCAATGCAAGCAAGATCGCGCGCGTTGAAGGCGTGACGGGAACGCTTGAAGCCGGCAAGGTGCGCCTGCCAAAAGAGGCGCCGTGGTTGCTGGAGTTTGAGCGCGAACTCTTTGCCTTTCCGGGCGGCAAACATGACGATATGGTCGACGCCTTCGTCATGGGGCTGAGTCAAAACATCGTAAAGAAATTTTACGGAGCATTCTTGGTCGGCGGGGCCGACGAGGCTACAAACTACGGAAGCATCGGCGGCGGCATGGCCGCACTGATGCGCTTAGGACGGTACTAGACTATGAACGACTCTGCCTTTGATCTGGTCATTGGCTGCAGTATGCAGGCGCGCATTGCGGAGTTGACCATTCTCACTCTTGGGGACGAAGCGCACAATCCGATAGGCAGCGCCGCATTGCGCCACGCGGAGGGCTTCAAGGTCAAGGAAACACAGGAAGCGACGCCCAAGGGATAGCGCTATAGCACTAAGGCGCCGCTGGCAGCGCAGTGATACGCTCCAGCGGCAGGCCAAAGAAAGGATAAGTTTCAGTGGCAAAATCTACGATACCACGTCCGTCAAACGTGATTCCATTCCCAGCGCATCGTCGTGCCATGCGTGATGTTCCACCCGAAACACGGCTCGATGACGAGTTACGGGAGGACGCGCGTATTGAGCAAGACGGGCGAAAGGCAATGCAACGGTTCACGGATGCGCGAGCGCGTATGGCCGTTCTCTTATCTGAGGACGACCCGCTCACGCAGTTTGAAGCGCTTGATGCTATGCTATCCGCCTTGTTGCCTCAGCCGTCTTCCTGGCTTGCCAAACAGATAGTCTCAGCATCTTTAGAGGACAACCCGCTCACCCGCTCGCGCGTTCTCGGCGACGCGCTAGCCTCAATGCTTCATCCGCGTTCACTTGAGCGCGCCCGATCGCTTGCGAATCTGCCGCCCGAAGAAGATCGGCTCGATCGATGCAAACGCCTTTCGGATCAAGTCTGGCAAAGTCTCGACGGAGACGATGCATCATGAACGCCGACGACAACGCTCCCGGCATTCCCCTCGCTACTGCGAATCTCTCCGAGCGGGCCGATGGAAAGACTATTCTCATCGACCGCTCTAAGTGTTTTTTCCCGCCCGCTTGTCCCGGATGCGGAAATTGTGATCCGTTCGTTCCTATGGAGGCGGAGGGATCATGAACGAACGCGAGCATCCGATCTCTCTCTCAATGCTTCATCCGCGCTCCATTGAGCGCGTGGGGCAACTACTGCTTGAAGCAGACGAACTTTCGCTCCGAATGCAAGTCCTCAAGCGAACCCCCGCAGAGAGAAGGCGTCGCAGCATAGAAACGCTTGAAGAGGATATCGCCGCGCTTGGGGAGCGCGTTGAACGGCTCGATTTTCAACGCCGGTACTTGAGCGGAGGCGATGCCCAATGAATGACGATAATACGCGAGACAATGCCGCAAAACTTCTTGATGTTGCGGCCGCGATAAGGTGAACCCACTTCCGCCGCGATAAGACGGACCCACCTCCGAACCGGGCCGGTTGTCCCGGAAGCGAGACGAGCCCCTTCCGAATACGGGCTGATGTGTAACTGCATTGC